>Ga0226658_10000094_pt1 | contig 35926 bp, 30 predicted proteins | sample OliLak19BULKMAT1_FD_169091 | JGI IMG/M metagenome (GOLD analysis project Ga0226658, IMG submission 169091) | Freshwater microbial mat bacterial communities from Lake Vanda, McMurdo Dry Valleys, Antarctica - Oligotrophic Lake LV.19.BULKMAT1 (v2)... | ecosystem: Environmental > Aquatic >... | reverse complement strand
ACAATTGGGTACACCATAATTCTAAAAAGATAAAATACAAAGGTAGGGTTTGGTGGTTAAGGCTCAAAGACCTTTTGTCTGCATATAATTTTGTAAAATCAACGTAGCACTAATTTTATCTACGTTTCCCTTTATCTGTCGGTTCTTTTTGCTCATTCCGCCATCCAACATCGAGCGGTGTGCTTGGGCACTGGTAAATCGTTCGTCAGCCAAGGCAATAGGCTTTTCTGGAAAAGTGATCTTAAAAAGCTCGACAAATTTTCTAACTAACGGAGCTATTTCAGAATCTTGGTTGTTGAGCTGTTTGGGCATGCCAATGACCACTTCATCTACCTGTTCTTTGCTAAAGTAATTTTTCAAGTATTCGATTAGCTTCTGCGACTCAATCATTTCCAATGCAGTCGCAATAATTCGCATTGGATCGGTCACGGCTAGACCTGTGCGTTTACTTCCATAGTCGATTGCGAGAATTCTGCCCATGTTAGTTTTTTAAATCAATTGAAGCTTATGCATTCTATCCTGTATAAGTTTGATATACTGGTCTTTCATTTCGTCACTCAAGAAACTGATCTTTATAAAATCAATCCAATGCGGCAACGCCAATTGAGCTTTTTTAAAAATGTGATTGCTGACTTTTGGTTCGATTCTAAAATGACTTATAGCCATTAAAAAATCGTTCATAGCTAGTTTCCTCTTTTTCCCATTCAGCGTCAAGGCAAGTTCTTCTTCCTCTCCTTTCACAACCAAAGCCGTGGCCACCATGTCATAAGCAGGACATAGACCGTAGCTAGAAGTTTGAAGCAGTGAAAAGTTTTTTAGGTGCATGTCCGCATTTCCCGTAAGGAAAGAAAAAATAACCTGTTCAAAAAAATTGACAATATCCAAACCAGGATGCGCAGAGTATTTTACAATTGCCCTTCCAATTTGTTCATAGGAACCATGATACTTATGCTCTGTAAGCCGCTCAGTTAGTTGACACATATCTTCCATGTGTAGTTTCCCTTCTTTGGTTCTATCAACACGCCTAGTGACGTAAGCAAGCTTTCCAGATTGTAAGCAGAACAAGGTATGGGGAACGGTTTGTATTTTAAAAATGTCAGCCAAATGCATCGTTGCATCTTCCAACTCTGGCAATTGCTCGTATGTAGAGGATGGTAACTTCAAAATGTATCCACCCCACAAATTAACAATGATAAATTTCGCTGGACTATCTTTTTTGTTTTGCTTCTCTAAGTTTAATGAGAGCTTTGGCTGAACACCTGTAACGGCAATTTGACTTCTAACTATCTGCTCGGCAAGTTCCAGAAGTTGTTCTTCGGTATAAGGAAAGTAAGGGGGCAATTTTTGGCCAAAGAATTTCTTGCAGCACGTTTCGTGATAGTCGTGCGTTGCATCTTTCAATTCTTCATAACAATAAAGACACCTCTTCGTCATCGCTCCTTCTCTAGGTTTCTTTTTCTTCCACCACACTTACGGCACCAATGCAATCTTTGCAGCAAGCCAGCAATAGCCCCATGCGATCTCGCTCATTTAGTTTCCAATTTTTTTCAGCAATGGAAAGCAACCAGCCTTCCGGTATTAACCCATCAAAAAAAGGAAACAACACCTGACTTTTGTAGGGCTTTTCTGAAAGCGGCATGGTAAAACTTATGGGGTTAGTAGTGGAAAGTTTTAGATAGTCGGCACTATATAAAAATGTATAGCCCTCTTCATCTTCCACTAATTTCCCCGCAAGGGCATCTCCAAAAAAAATATTAGCCTTTCTCATCTACCAACTTAGTTCGGTTCACGGGCACTAGCCCCAACTCTTGCCCAAATAATTGCAATACCTGGTTTACTTTGTCCATACGAAGGGTAGTTTTGCCTTGCTCTATTTCGCGGATAAACCGAAGACCAACGCCAGCCTTTGTGGCCAAAGCTTTTTGAGTTAGGTGGAGATTCTTCCTTCTTTCCTTTAAAAAATCAGCTAATGGCTGGGAATTAAAATTCATATTATACCCTTTCGGGTACAATATAGGACATAAAATTCATTATTATACCCTATAGGGATTAATTTGTAACAATCTGATAATAATTATACCCTATAGGGACTATTTTATCCTATATTTTCAAATGCCTGTTGTCCATCGGTTATGTTAGTTCCTTCGCCTTCTCCCAATACTTATCCATCTCTGCCAGCGTCATCTCGCCCATTTTCTTTCCGTCCTTGGCCGATTCGGTTTCTAAATATTGAAATCGCTTTATAAACTTTTTATTGGTGCGCTCCAATGCTTCTTCGGGATCTATGTTAATAAACCGCGCGTAGTTCACCAACGAAAAAAGCAGGTCGCCAAACTCTGCCATTGCTTTTTGATGGTCAATCGGTTTATCAGCTGCTACATTAAACTCATTTTTAAATTCGCCCATCTCCTCTTCCACTTTTTCCCAAACTTGTTCTTTGCGCTCCCAATCAAAACCTACTCCACGTGCCTTGTCTTGTATGCGAATTGCCTTCACCAGCGCAGGCAATGATGAAGGCACACCTTCCAATACCGATTTATTTCCGGTGCGCAGTTTTATTTTCTCCCAATTTTCTTTCACCGTTTTTTCATCCTCGGCAATTACATCTCCATATACGTGCGGATGCCGCTCAATCAGTTTATCACAAATGCCATTCAACACATCCGTCATGTCAAACGCTTTTACCTCCGAGGCAATGCGCGAATAAAACGTCAAGTGCAACATCAAATCACCCAGCTCTTTTTTAACTTCTTGCAAGTCGCCTTCCAAAATCGCATCCGAGAGTTCATACGTTTCCTCGATGGTCAAGTGCCGCAGCGTTTCCAGTGTTTGTTTTTTATCCCAGGGGCAATTTTCGCGCAGTTCGTTCATCACCGTAAGCAACCGATCAAAGGCTTTCAGTTTTTCTTCACGTTGCAAGTCGGGGGTTGAGTAAGGTATCTTCATGTCTTTTAAATTATTTTTATTTTAGCGGCCCGGTGGCTCGAGGCGCAGCCACCGCCAGGCTGTTCGCTTCAATCCACGCGAGGCGCATGGGATTTCCGCTGCCATCCTTGGCCGAGCACGTGGCCAGTAGATAAAGCCGCTTTTCACTTTGCCAGCTTTGCGCCCCTGCCTAGCCATTAAACTAAATCTTCCAATCTTTGGTTATCTTTGCAGAGCCGTAAAAATCGTGAATCATACCTCGTAAATCAAAGATTAAAAAAATGACAGTTTTTCTTCTTTCCATTGGAGTTTTTGCACTGTTCTTTGCACTCATGTCGGTGCGGTTGCTATTCATCAAAAAGGGAGAGTTCAGAGGCACATGTGCTACGCAGAGTCCGTTCTTAGCAAAAGATGGAATTGCTTGCGGATACTGTGGCAAAGTAGTAGGCACTGGCGAGGTTTGTGGCGATCCTGAAAAAGAAACTGAAACCTTCCCTGAAATCAAAAAGGCCTAGCCTAGCTCCTGACCACTCCTAGAGCCACTCTGCATTTTATAGGCATCAAAAGAACATTAACTTCGCGGTCACATTTCAAAAATTAAAACGTGACCCTCATAAAATCCATTTCCGGTATCCGCGGCACTATTGGTGGTAAACCGGGCGAAGCTCTTACTCCTGTCGACATTGTAAAATTCGCAGCGGCCTTTGGAACCTGGGTGAAGTCCCGAAAAGGAACCCGCCTGCGGAACGGGCAAGAAAGAATTGTCATTGGCCGTGACGCACGCATCTCAGGCGAAATGGTCAGCAACTTGGTTTGCGCCACATTGCAAGGGCTAGGCATTGATGTGATTGACCTCGGTCTTTCTACTACACCTACCGTTGAAATTGCCGTGCCATTGGAAAAAGCAGGAGGCGGAATTATTTTTACGGCCAGCCACAATCCAATTCAATGGAATGCTTTAAAATTATTAAATGAAAAAGGAGAGTTCATTTCTGCAGAAGATGGCGCCTTGGTTTTAAAAATTGGTGAAGAAGCAAATTTTGAATTTGCCCCTGTCGAGAAGTTGGGCGGCTACGAAAGAAAAAAGCACTACATCAAAAAGCACATCGAACTGATTATAAAAAATAAGCTAGTAGATGTGAAAGCGATTCAAAAAGCAAAATTCAAAATCGCGGTCGATGCAGTAAATTCTACGGGAGGAATTTCAGTTCCTGAATTATTGAAAGCCTTAGGCGTTAAAAAAATAAAAAAACTTTATTGCGAACCCACCGGAAAATTTCCTCACAATCCCGAGCCGCTTCCAGAAAACATCAAAGCCATTTGCAAAGAAGTAAAAAGAGAAAAGTGTGATTTGGGAATTGTTGTCGATCCTGATGTTGATCGATTAGCCCTTGTATCCGAAGACGGCAAACCATTTGGCGAAGAATATACCTTGGTAGCAGTTGCAGACTATGTTTTAAGCAACCAGCCTGCCGGCAAGGGAGGACGCAAAGGCAATACGGTTTCTAATCTTTCTTCCACGCGTGCATTACGGGATGTGACAGAAAAAGCAAAAGGTAAGTACACAGCTGCCTCTGTTGGCGAAGTGAACGTAGTCACTACTATGAAGCAAACAAAGGCCGTGATTGGCGGGGAAGGAAATGGTGGAGTAATTTTTCCGGAATTTCATTACGGCCGTGATGCGCTGATGGGCATTGCGTTATTTTTAACACATCTGGCGAAATCAAAACTAAAAGCATCGGAGCTTAGAAAAACGTACCCTAACTATTTCATTTCAAAAAATAAAATTGAACTGACTCCCCAGATCAATGTAGATGAGGTGTTAGAAAAAGTGAAAGCAAAGTATACAAACGAAAAAATCAATACAGCCGATGGCGTGAAGATTGATTTTGAGAAAGAGAAAGAATGGGTTCACTTGCGCAAGTCAAATACAGAACCCATCATTCGCATCTATGCCGAATCACAAAATGAAAAGAAGGCAGACGAGTTGGCAAAGAGAATAATGGATGATATAAGGCAGATCATTTCCTAATTTGAATATGTTTTAGCAAGCCAAAAAAATTAAAGGCTAAAATCCTAATTTTAAAGCATGAGAGTTTACCTAGACAACGCAGCTACCACGCCACTCGACCCCGAAGTGTTTGAGGCCATGAAGCCTTTTATGTTGGAAGATTTTGGAAATCCTTCTTCCACCCATGCACACGGGCGCAAGGTGCGAGCTGCGATAGAATCTGCCCGTAAAAAAGTAGCAGAACTTCTCAACTGCACCCCCGGTGAAATCATTTTTACTTCAGGCGGCACGGAGGCAGACAATACCTTGATCCGTTGTAGTATCAACACCTATCAATTGCAGAATGCTATTTCTACACCCATCGAACATCATGCAGTAACGCATACACTCGAAACTCTGGCGAAAGAAGGAAAAATAAAACTGCACCATGTAAACGTGGATGAAAAAGGCCATATAGATTGTGTGCATCTTGAAAGTTTACTCAAGGCCCATCCAAAAGCATTGGTGTCACTGATGCATGCCAACAACGAAATTGGCAACCTCCTCGACCTAGAAAAAGTGGGAGAGCTTTGCCATCAATACAATGCCTACTTTCAGTCGGATACAGTGCAGACGATGGGTCATTATCGTCACGACATGAAGAAATTGAAAGTTCATGGACTTGCCGCGGCAGCGCATAAATTTCATGGACCGAAAGGAGTAGGATTCATGTATGTCAACAAAGACAAAAAAATACACCAGTTTATTCACGGAGGAGCGCAGGAGCGCAACATGCGCGGTGGCACTGAAAACGTGTACGGGATTATCGGCTTAGCAAAGGCTCTTGAAATCTGCTACCACGAAATGGGTGAGCATGAAAACCATGTAAAAAAGTTGAAGTCCTACATGATCGAAAGACTGAGGGCGTTTATACCCGATGTTCAATTCAATGGCGATTCTGCCAATCTTGAGAATAGTTTGTACACCGTTTTAAATGTCAGTCTTCCAGAATCGGACGAGAACGACATGCTTCTTTTTAATTTGGATCTCCAAGGCATCTCGGCTTCAGGAGGAAGTGCGTGTTCTAGCGGAACATCTACTGGTTCACACGTCTTGGGTGCCTTGTATCCAGATTCAAAAAGAGGCGCTGTTCGGTTTTCGTTTAGCAAGTATAATACAATTGAGGAAATTGATTTGGTGGTAACAAAGCTGTTAGAAATTTGTCGGGTAACGGTTTAGTCAAGCTCAAGCTATCGGGTTGGATGTATTCGGCTTCCAAACCGCTTGATAATTTCCTTTTCTAAATTTTCGTGATGAGCCGGGTGTGAGACTTTCAAAATCTCATATGCTCGTTGTCTCAAATTTTTGCCATACAAGTAAGCCGTTCCATATTCAGTAACCAAGTAGTGCATGTGGGCTCTGGTAGTAACAATGCCAGCACCTGATTTTACCTCAGGTACAATCTTGGAAACTCCTTTTTTAGTTGCTGATTCCAATGCTATAATTGGCTTACCACCATCCGATAATGCCGCGCCTCTGATAAAATCCATTTGGCCACCAACACCCGAATATTGATAGGTGCCAATTGAATCAGCACAAACCTGTCCGGTAAGATCCACTTCGATGGCGCTGTTGATTGCAACTACCTTGGGGTTGGCTCGAATGACCCGAGTATCATTTACGTAGCTCGCCTCCAAAAAAGCAAACTGCGGATTGTCGTCAAGAAAGTCATATAATTTTTTAGAGCCGATGGTAAACCCTGACACCACTTTGCCCGGATGTTTCTTTTTATACGCATTGGTTATGACTCCTCGTTGAATCAAATCCATCACGCCATCTGAGAACATCTCCGTATGTATACCAAGATCCTTGCAATGACCCATCGCCATCAATGCGGCATCGGGTATCGAGCCTATTCCCATTTGCAAAGTGGATCGGTCTTCTACTAGTGCTGCCACATTTTTTCCAATCGTCAAGTCCTCATTAGAAAGGTTACTGGAATAAGATACCTCTGGAAGCGCATCGTTACACTCTACCATGGCATGAAATCTACTGACATGTATGAAACCATCGCCATGGGTGCGAGGCATATTTGGGTTCACCTGGGCAATTAACTTTTTGGCATATTTAGCCGCTGAACGGACTACATCTACCGATGTTCCTAGTGAACAAAATCCGTGCTTATCGGGAGGCGAAACATGCAATAATGCAACATCCAATTTAAGAATTTTCTTCTCAAACAACCGAGAGATCTCGCTCAAAAAAATTGGAATATAATCGCCTCTGCCTTCACGCACGGCCTCACGTATTGGCGCTGATACAAATAAAGAGTTAAAGTAAAAGCTATCACTGTATTTTGCTTTGGTAATCTCTAGGTCGCCCAGCATACTGATGGCTACCAATTCAACCTCTCTTAGTTCAGACGCCCTTTTTGTTAGCGTATCTAACAATAATTTTGGGGTGGCTGCGCTTCCATGCACCAAAACGCGATCCCCTGATTGAATTGATTTAACCGCTTCTTCGGCTGAGACAAATTGATTCATTTCTAAAAATTTAGATGCGAAAGATAGGGGTCAAATTAAGCGAAGCCGCTGACTTTCATCATATTTAATTACTTTTATTTTCCATGAGCAGCCAACAATCAATTTCTTTTATTGGATCGGGCAATTTAGCCTGGCACCTAGCGCCCGCTTTAGATAATGCAGGCTTTGTGGTGAAGGAAGTGTATAGTAGAAATCCCCAGCATGCCGAACGGTTGACCGACCGTCTTTACCAAGCAGAGGTAAAGGCAACATTGGATTTCTCAACAAGCGAGTCTACCATCTTTATCATATCTGTTTCCGATGATGCAATCAAAAGTATTGCGCAGGAAATCATTCTTCCAGAAGAAGCCTTTTTAGTGCACACCTCTGGCAGCCAGCCACTAGCAGAACTTAAGTTTGCGGCAACAAACAACATCGGTGTATTCTATCCATTGCAAACATTTAGTGCGCAGAAAAAAATCGACTTCAAAAAAGTGCCGGTTTTTATTGAGAGTACGAATCAAGAAACCGATGGGGTATTATTGTTATTGGCAAAATCGATTAGTAATCAAGTCAGGAAGATTTCATCGGAAGAAAGAAAAGCGTTGCATGTGGCGGCCGTTTTCGCGTCTAACTTTACCAATCACATGCTCGCCATTTCCAAAGATATCCTGCAAAGGAATAGCCTTGAATTTGAATGGCTCAAGCCATTGATCATTGAAACGATAGAAAAAAGTTTAAGCATTGAACCAGAAAATGCACAGACTGGCCCCGCAAAAAGAGGTGACCTTGAAATTTTAGATAAGCATTTGGAGTTTTTGAAAGAAGACGAGGCGCTTACCGAAATCTACAAGGTGGTTAGTCAGCATATTGTAGATCGATATCAATAGTATCTTAAAAATCGGTAACTTTATAAAAACACATTTTTATGAGAGCCATTTGCACGATCGCGTTATTTTTTTATTCATTTATTTGTTGGTCGCAGGAGGCGAAGAAGGATGAATTGCCAAATAATAAGGAGAAATTCAAAATTCAGAAACAAAATCCATTGATGATTTTGGATGGCCTTGAAATGAAAGACTCCACTCGTCTTTCTACAATTGATCCAAACAGCATCGAATCCATGGAGGTGTTGAATGAAAAGCAAGGTTATGAGCGATATGGTAGCAAAGATGCGCAAGGGGTGGTATTGATTACGTCAAAATCGGGTGTCCGTATTCGACTAAACCCTGCCCTTCAAACACAATCTGGATTAGCCCCCTTATATATTCTTGACGATGCTGAATTAAAAGGCACTAATGCACTAGGGCAAATAAAGCCGAATGACATAGAGAAAATTGAAGTGATCAAAGACCAACAAGCGCTTGATATCTATGGCGAGAAAGGCAAAAATGGTGTGGTTTTGATCACCACAAAAAAGGCTTATAAAAACAAATTCTGATAGATTCTATCGATGTAAAATCACTCGAACCGAAACGTGATCGGTTACCCCACTTGATCTTATCCGATTAAAATTGCATTTGGTCTTGATTTTTGGCTTTTCTACCGTTTGCAATCACTATTTCGGGTGTTTATGGGTATTTTAGTTTTTCATAATTAAGAACAATGAACGTTAAGGGCTACTACAGAAGGGGGCGCGTTTTTGGATACCTCGGTTTGGCCGCCATTCTGGGCTTCTTTCTTTATCACGTTTTTATGTTTTTATCGACTTGAGGTCATCTTTAAAAACTCCCCTCACCTTTTTCCCGACAGCTATCGGGAGAGAAGGGAAAGGATTGAAGTAAAAAAACAAAGGTTTTTAGAGATGCCCTTAACATATTTCTCGTCCTCTGGCTTAAGCACTGCCATTTACAAATTTTCTGTTATTGTAAAAATTAAAGGGTGGTACGAATTTTAAAGATCCTTAAGCTATCCTTTCAAGTTTGCCAGCCACTAATTTTTTACCACGTAGGATTGTCTGATAAATCGCTGATTTCCACAACCGTATTTTCATACTTTTGTTCTTCGAAAACCATCCTATGCGCATTGCCATCATTCTTTTGTTCGTGTCCTTTAACGGTTGGGCACAAAATCAAGATTCTCTTCAAAAAGTGTTCTACCAAAGTGCACTTGAAAAACTAAACAAAGGAAGTTATCAGGAGGCTTCCGTTCAGTTTTCGCAACTCATCACTACGGGGTTTAGCAACAAGGAGGTGTATTGCAAACGCGGAATCGCATACTTTCAATTGAATGAGTTTGAAAAAGCAAAAAATGATTTTGACGAAGCCGTAAAACTTCGGATAAATACAGCCGAGTTATTCCAATTTAGAGGCAATGCCAGATATAAACTGGAGGACTATCAAGGCTCAATAAGTGACCTTGAAAAAGCCGTTCAAATGGGCCTAGTGCACTTCGAGACGTTTGCCAACCTCGGCAACGCCAAATTTCGCCTTGAAAATTATAAGGAAGCAATTGCCAATTACGACAAAGCTTTTGCTACCGGAAAAAAAGACTATGTGCTTTACAACAACAGAGGTAAGGCAAAAATCAACCTGAAAGATTTAACGGGAGCTTTGGCAGATTTTGACGAAGCACTAAAACTGAAACCCGATTACGATAAGGCATTGGAAAACCGAGCAGACATCCGCTTCCAATTGAAAGATTGGAAAGGGGCAGTTGCTGATTTTGAAAAAATTATTGCCAACGGTCGTAGTGATGAAGATTTGTTTCAAAAAGTCGGAACAGCAAAATTTAACTTGTCCGATTTTGCAGGGTGTGCTGAATCATTAAAGAAGGTGGTAGCAAAAGGGGTAAAAGACAAAGATGTCTTTCGTATGTTGGGATTGAGCTTAGCGAAAGTAAATGACATTCAAGGTACTGCCAACGCATTGGCTGCAGCGGTGTCGCTGGGAGCTAGCGATAAAGAAGTATTTGAAACCTTGGGCGCAGCTCAGTATTTTTTGAAAGACTACAAATCGGCCATTGAATCGCTCAGTCGCGCGATAACAAGTGGTGTAAATTCTAAAGAAGTATATCTATACAAAGGCAACGCTGAATACAATCAAAAAGATATGGAGAGCGCCATTAGGGATTTAGAGAAAGCAGTCTCGTTGGGTGCCTCCGACTATGAAGCCTTTAAAAATTTGGGAGATGCCAAGTTTATTAAAAATGATTTTGCGGGTGCCCTTCAGTACTACACCAAAGCGGTTGCTTTTCCCACTGCAGATGCAGTCACCTATAACAATCGCGGAAAAGCAAAAGCTATGTTAGGCGATTTTGCCGGTGCTATTCCTGATTTTGATAAAGCAATTTCCCTTAAATCAGATTATGCGAAAGCGTACTTAAATCGCGGTACTGTGCGCTTTAATCAAAGCGACTTCAAAGGCGCTGCCGAAGATCTGGAAAAATCAAAAAGCAACGAAGCAGAATCAGCAGAGGTATTGCGAATGCTTGGCGTGGCCAAGTACAATTTGAATGACAAGCCAGCTGCCAAAAATTATCTGGAAAATGCTTTCAAGGCAGGGCTTAAAGATGCCAAAGCCAATCTCTACCTGGCCAATTTGCGCTATGAGGCCAATGAGTTTAAACAAGCTGTCGATGCTTATACCCAAGCAGAAGCTGCAGGAGAAAAAGATATTACTCTTTACGAAAAAAGAGGTAAGGCGCTATATCAAACGCAAGACTACGGTGGTGCGATAACCGATCTTGAAAGAGTAAGCCAAAAAGGTTCGCCCGATTTGAATACGGTAGAATTTTTGGGAATGGCCTACATGCAGCAACAAAAAATGAAAGAGGCATTAGTGAATTTAGAAAAGGCCGCCATGCTGGGCAGCAAGAATAAAGACGTCTATTTACAAGTGGGAAATGGCCGTTTTAAAGACAATAATTTTGCGGGGGCCATTAGTGCCTATGACAAAGCAATTGAGCTGGGAGCAAAAGATGAAGTTGTATTTAACAATCGTGGAAAAGCAAAATTGAATTCCGCATTGGCAAAAGAATCGATTGTTGATTTTGATAAATCATTGCAAATCAGACAAAATTATCCACAAGCATTAAAGAATAGGGCTTTAGCTAGTTATTCCCTGAAAGATTGGCCAAAAGTAATTACCGATATCGCAATGGTGGTAGCAATTGGGCAGGGAAGTACGGAAGATTATGGTCTTTCGGGTGTTGCAAAATACGCATTGAAAGATTATAAAGGATCGGTTGAAGATTTAGCCAAATCAATTGATGGTGGGTCAAAGGACAAGGATGTCTATGTGGCAAGAGGTAACTCATTTTACGAAACCCAAGATTTTGCCAAATCGATAATTGATTTAACAAAGGCCATCGAACTAGGTGAAGGTTCGGCAGGTGTTTTTTTTAAACGAGGCGCTGCGCGATTTAATACACAAGAATATAAAACCGCTCTGCCCGATCTAGAGAAAGCGATTGCAAATGGATATAACGATGCCACCGCCTATGATATGCGCGGCTTTTGTAAACTCGGAAACAAAGAAGTGGACGAGGCACTCGCTGATTTCAACAAAGCCATTGAGATGAATCCGAAACTAGCTGTTGCTTACTATCATCGGGCCGATGCATTGTTCCTTTCTACAAATTTTCCGGCCGCTTTGCAAGACTATACCAAAGCAATTAATGAAGGGATCACAGATGCAGTTATCTTTAATAATAGGGGAAAGTCATTTCTAAATAGCGAAAAATATGAGGAGGCCATTGACGATTTTGGCATGGCGATAGCCAAAAAAGCAGATTATGTTCGCGCGTACGAGAACCGCGCAAGGGCTTATTTGAATCTCAAAAAATATGACGAAGCCATTAAAGATTTACGTCAAGTAGAAAAGTTGACAGAAAAACCAGATGGTAATTTTTATCAAAAATTGGGAGAAGCTTATTTTGATATGAAGAACTATCCGCTCGCGCAGGAATATTTGAGCAAAGCAATCCAAGGAGGCAATCGCGATAAGGGAAATTTGTTCAAAAGAGGAAAATCTCTTTCCGAGCAGCAAGATTTCCAAGCGGCAATCAAAGATTTTGACGAAGCCTTAAAAGCCGGTGAAAATACCACCTCTCTGTTTCAAGAAAAGGCGCGTGCCTATTTGGGTTCGGGGAACAGAAAAAGTGCCTTGGATAACATCGCGAAAGCCATTGCATTGGAGCCGAACAATTCAGACCTGTACTACAACAGTGGTCTGATCAAAGAAGAAAATGGAGAATTTGAGTCTGCCAAAACAGATTATGACAAGGCGATAAAACTCAACCCGAAAGACATAGCTGCCTTTTACGGAAGAGCCAATTGCAAGGCGGAATTGGGAGACCATGGCGCTGGGATTTCTGACTTAGATGAAGCTGTTGCGATTAATCCAAAAGACGCCTCTTTTTTTAAGCAACGCGGTAATTTCTATTACCAATTGGAAAAGAAAGATCAAGCTTGCGCAGATTGGTCTAAAGCCGTAGAGTTAGGTGATGCAAAGGCCAAATTCTCTATCGATCAATATTGCAAGAAAAAGTAGATTCAATTTGGCTTGATTTTTCTCATGATGGGAAACAAATTTTCTATCAAGCGCCTTCAGCGGTAAAAACGCGTTTTCGCCTTAAACCAATTGTTTAAGCATTTAGGACTTAATTGAGGTGATATCTTCACCTATCGATTTTTTCCAGCGAGCAATCTTACATCAGTCAGCAACCCGTTGTTTTGGTCGATGAATTGCGGGTTACAGATAAGAGATTTGCTGCATCAACATACAAACAGATACCATTATGAAAAAACTTGAATTACTTGTGCTGGGATTGGTTTTGTCTTTTGGGTTAGGGGCTAGCGAAATAATCGCTGGAAAAGTAGTGACTGTAATTGATGGTAACACGTTGGAAATTTTCACCAGCGAAAATGAAACATATAAAATCCTCTTGTACGGGATTGATAGCCCAGAACTTGATCAGGAGTATGGTGAAAAGGCAAAGCGATTTTTGGAGAAGCTAACTTTAAACAAAAGCATCAACGTAGAAATTCAAGGCAAGGATAGGCTTGGAAATCGGTTGGGCATTGTAATGATTGACGGAGAAGATCCACGGGAAAAATTGCTGGAAGAAGGTTTAGCTTGGACTGCGGAAAGAAACCCAATCGTTGAATTTGAAACCATCAAAGAAAAATCGCGCGAGAAGGGAAAAGGATTGTGGAAAGAGAAAGATCCAACGCCTCCGTGGATTTTCAGACGACAGCAAACGCTGACGCAATTTAAGACGAGCTAGTAGACTAGAGACCTATAAGGTTTAAAACCTTATAGGTTTTGAAAAGTTTCTACTGAAGACTAGATATAAGTTCTTTTACGATTCGTTAAATCTCCGCTATGCAAAACAGGTGGAGGTTTTTTTATGCCATGACGGCCACTCTGTGGTCATTAAGTGCAGCGGGACAAGACAATACCAAGGGTGATCGATCTCCAATACAAGTAATGGAATCGAAGACACACACAAAAGTGCACTTATCGAGAGCCGAGAAAAAGCGGTACCGAGTACTTTTCCGTAAACCTAAAGTACAAAACACAGCCCGTTACGAATTTTACAAACGTGTGGAAGAAGCTGCCAAAGAAAAGCAGCGCCTTCTCAAAAAGTTATCAAACCCACAGTACTCCTACTTTGCCTACTTTGGCCACAAAAACAAATTAAAAAAAACAAGCCGTATCAGATGAAATATTGCAACGAGTGCGAAATCAGACATTAGAAAAAAGGGAGAAAAATGAGCGTACGGCAGTTTAGCATTTTTGGGCTAAAGCCCTTTTGAAAGCCTACCCAATAACCCCGTGCTTAGGCACGGGGTTATTTCAGCTGCTAGTAGTCGGAAAGATTGCTATTGTTACCTTTGTTGTAGACAAATCAATTTTCTCCTTTGGAAAACCTCGCTCGCTACATCGAACACTCCAATCTCTCGCCAACACTCACGATTCAACAAATTGATCAATTGGTGGAGGAAGCGAAGCAGTATAATTTTTTAGGAATTTGTGTGCCACCATTTTGGGTGAAGCGAGCGCAGCGCGAAATTGGTAAAGAGAAGATTTTACTCGTGACCGTAGCCGGGTTTCCGCTCGGCTATTCCATGACGGAAACGAAACTCGATGAGATCAAACGGGCGATTGACAATGGTGCAGATGAGATTGATGTTGTGTGGAATTTGACTTCGTTCAAAACAGGGATTCCTTGGACGAAAATCGAAATAGCAAAGTGCAGCAAATTGGCACACGATTACCAAAAAGTACTGAAGGTAATTATAGAAACAGCTTACTTAAATGCAGATGAGATTGTAGAAGCGTGTAAACTCTGCGTTGATGCAGGAGCTGATTTTGTAAAAACATCTACTGGCTTTGCGCCTAGCGGTGCAACAGTGGAAGATATCAAACTCATGAAAAAATCGATACCTATTAATGTCGGTATCAAAGCATCAGGTGGAATCAAAACCAAAGTGCAAGCCGTTGAATTGATCGAGGCGGGAGCGGATCGCATCGGTACTTCTTCGGGCAAGATTATTTGTTCGTAATTTTTAAAAGAGATTACTAACTTCGGGTTCTTAAACCGAAGCCATGAGCGAATTTTTGTCGAATCTATTTCCAGAAGAATCTACTATCCCTGAACAATATCAACTTAGCTCCTCCATTGAGCAGCGCGAATACCTCATCAACGGAACCCTTCGCCAATGGAAGGGCCCATTAAACCCTGTAGCAAGTCCTGTCTACATCAAAAAAGGAGAAAGCTATGAGCAGAAAATAATTGGAAGCACTCCATTGCTGACAAAATACGAAGCACTGGAAGCATTGGATGCGGCCGTGGCAGCCTATGATCTTGGTCACGGAGCGTGGCCTACCATGAGCGTGGCGAATCGTATTGAACATGTTGAAAAATTCTTAGCTGCCATGCGCTCGAAGCGCACCGAAGTAGTCAAATTATTGATGTGGGAGATTGGCAAGTCGTTGAAGGATTCTGAAAAAGAATTTGATCGCACCTGCGACTACATAGTTGACACAGTCAAGGCGTTGAAAGAACAAAATAGACGTGCCGCCACGCTTATCGAAGAGCAAGGATTCATGGCGCAAATCAGGCGCGTGCCACTCGGTGTTGCTTTGTGCATGGGGCCATTCAATTATCCGTTGAATGAAACTTTCACCACGCTTATACCTGCGCTCATCATGGGCAATACGGTAATTTTTAAGCCCGCAAAATATGGAGTGCTGTTAGTCAAGCCACTCTTAGAAGCTTTCCGCGATAGTTTTCCTGCGGGCGTAATCAATATTATCTATGGGCGTGGGCGCGATACCGTTGGTGCAATGATGGAGACGGGAAAGGTAGATGTGTTTGCATTTATAGGCACAAACAAAGGGGCCAACGACTTGAAGAGGCTTCACCCAAAGCCCCATCGACTCAGATCAATCTTAGGGTTGGATGCAAAAAATCCTGCTATTGTTTTGTCAGATGCGGACTTGACAAATGCGGTGGCGGAATGTATCACGGGCTCGCTCTCATTTAACGGGCAGCGATGCACGGCTCTGAAAATATTGTTTGTACATGAATCCATTGTAGAAGAATTTACGCAGCGTTATTTAGTAGAATTAAAAAAATTAAAACCTGGAATGCCTTGGGATGCGGGAGTTGGATTGACGCCACTTCCCGAACCGGGCAAGACAGATTATTTAAAAGGTTTGGTCGATAATGCGAAAGCACATGGCGCGAAAGTCATGAATGAAAACGGAGGAGAAATCCACCAATCGTTTTTCTATCCAGCGGTATTGTATCCCGTGAATGAAAAAATGAGTATCTATAACGAAGAACAATTTGGCCCTGTGGTACCGATTGTTCCTTTTAGCAATGACCAAGAGCCGATCAATTACATGGTCAACTCACACTTTGGTCAGCAAGTAAGTTTGTTTGGAAAAGATTCCAAGCGATTGGCGAAAATGATGGACGCATTTGTAAATCAAGTTGGGCGGATCAACATTAACACACAATCACAACGCGGGCCTGACACCTTCCCGTTCAACGGAAGAAAGGATTCTGCCGAAGGCACATTATCTATTTCCGATGCATTGCGCGTGTTTTCAATCCGTACCATTGTGGCCACAAAAGGCACGGATGAGAACAAACAGATCATCAATAATATTATCCGAAATAGAGAGTCTGATTTTTTGAGTACGGATTATATTTTTTGAGGGATTTTACGCGATTCTTTGGCAAATATTGCATCGCTGCAATCATCGTATTATTAAGACATTAGCTAAATTTAATATCTTTGCGTTGCAATAGAAAAAAATGACGGTTACAGGTAAAAATAAAACTCTTCCGCAGCTCTCCCATTCAGCTTTCTGGGATATTGATCTAACTAACCTAGATTTTGACCGATATGGGGATTTTACGATAATCCGGGTTTTTGAAAGGGGCACCCCAAAAGACATTCAGCAAATAATTAATTACTACGGGAACGCTCGAATCATAAACTCTCTTTTAAACGCCTCCTCTTTACAGTCAAGAGCGATTGCTCTAGGACAAATATTTTTTGATATTTTCCCCAACCAATTTGCATGCTCAAGACCTTCACAACAAGTGATGAGTTACTCTCAGTATTAAAATTGCTGATGAAGATGCCGTTGTTGGCAAACTTCAGGCTAGTTGGAGGAACCGCACTAAGTCTACTTCACGGGCATAGAAAATCCGAAGACATAGATCTTTTTTCCTATCAGGACTACGGAAGCATTAACTTTAATAAAATAGAAATCCACCTTCAAGATCAATTCCCTTATTTCGTAAATGATGATCATATCTTAAACATCACTCAGGTAAATAACAATTTCGGGCTTCATTTACATATCGGAAAAGATGAAAAATCATCCATCAAAACAGATATTCTAAATTGGGCTGTAGCCGATTTTATCTACCCTGTTCAAGAGGTTGACGGAATCCGTTTCGCTACTACGAAGGAAATTGCTTTGATGAAGCTTGATGCCATATCAAGAGGTGGAAGAAAAAAAGATTTTTGGGACATGGCGGAAATTTTTGAGCACATCAATTTCGGTGAATTAATAAAACTATATCCAACTAAATATCCTCACCACAGAATTGAAGATGTAAAAAGCGGTATGACTAATTTCGAAATCGCAGACAACATGCCCGATCCAATTTGCCTTAGAGGAAAGTATTGGGAGCATGTGAAGGAGGAAATGAGACTGACGGTTGCCTTATAATTCTAACAATTTGACATGAGTAACATCCGCAATCGGAAATCTAATTTTTTGAGTACCGATTATATTTTTTAGAATTGACGGTGGACGATTTGTTAGTGCAGGTTTAATTCAGGTTCAGTTCAACTTGCTTCACATTGCGTGAGTTTCCCCCGATCATGAGATGAAACTTACCCGGCTCGCTTCCAAAGCTCAAATCTGATTTATAAAAAGACAGGTCTTTATTTGTGATTTTAAAGGTAACGGCTTTCGTTTCACCGGCTTTCAACACAATTTTTTGAAATCCCTTTAATTCTTTTACAGGTCTGGTAACCGAACCAACTAAATCACGAATGTAAAATTGCACGACCTCTGCACCATCTAGTGAGCCCGTATTTGTTACATCCACAGAAACCGTAACTGAATCTTTCGCTGACATTTCCAATTTACTCAAGTTGATTTCTCCGTATGAGAAGCTCGTGTAACTCAATCCAAAACCAAATGGATAGACGGGATCGTTCGAAACATCTAAATAATTGGAGCGGAATTTCTCAAACCATTTTTTTTCAGCGAGCGGTCGGCCTGTATTTTTTTGTGCATAGTACATAGGCACCTGACCCACGTTCTGCGGAAAAGTCGTAGTTAACTTACCAGAAGGATTTACATCGCCAAACAAAACATCGGCAATGGCATCGCCTGCTTCGCTGCCACCAAACCATACATTTAAAATGGCAGGAACATTTTCTTCTTCCCACTTTAGTGCTAATGGTCTGCCCGTAAATAGCACGAGAACTACCGGTTTGCCTGTTTTCAATAATGCTTTCAGTAACTCTTTTTGTGTTTCCGGTATTTCAATGTTTGATCGGCTGGATGCTTCTCCGCTCATCTCTGCCGCTTCGCCCACAGCGGCAATAATTACATCGGCACTTTTGGCAATTTTTATAGCTTCATTGCGCAACTCTTCGGCTGATCGTTTATCACGGTGAAGCGTTTTACCAAACATGGTAGCACGTTCTTCGATGGCCTGATCTTCATCTAAGTTCGCCCCCTTTGCGTATACCACTTTTGCCTTTGCGCCCACCGCCTTCTGCAATCCTTCGCGCACCGAAATAGATTCTGAAAAACGTGCAGCAACGCTCCACGTGCCCGTCATGTTTTCTTTGGCATCGGCCAACGGACCGATCAACGCAATTGTACCTAATTTTTTTATTGGAAGAATACTCCCTTGATTTTTTAATAAAACAAAACTTTGCGCAGCCGTTTTGCGCGCTTCCATTCTATTGGCAGAATTAAAAACTTCATTCTTCGCACGGCTTGAATCGCAATACTTATATGGATCATCAAAAAGGCCCAACTTAAATTTAGCTTCCAATATTCTTCTGCATGCCTCCTCAATTTGCTTCTCCGTTATTTTTCCCTCCTTCACCGATTGAGCTAACGTTGTTAACAATCCTTCGCTCACCATGTCCATATCCAAACCTGCCTCTAGTGCTTTCGCAGAAACCTGTTGAATATCTCCATACCCGTGATTAATCATTTCGCTTACGCCTGTATAATCCGAAACCACAAATCCTTTAAACCCCCACTCTTTCCGCAGCACATCTGTTAGCAACCATTTGTTGGCCGTGGCCGGAACACCATCAATTTCGTTGAACGATGCCATGATGCTACCCGCTCCGGCATCTACTGCAGCCTTGTATGGAGGAAGATAATCGTTGTACATCCGCTGCTTACTCATGTCGACTGTATTATAATCTCTGCCCGATTCGGCAGCGCCATAAAGCGCATAATGTTTTACACACGAGAGAACGGTATTGTTCGCTTTTAAGTCATCGCCCTGATAGCCACGCACCATGGCTTTGGCAATTTCGGAACCTAAGTAGGGATCTTCACCACTGCCTTCGGAAATCCTACCCCATCGGGCATCGCGCGAAATATCTACCATGGGTGAGAACGTCCAGTTGATGCCATCGGCACTTGCTTCTTGTGCCGCTATGCGCGCACTGCGTTCGATCAATTTCATATCCCAACTGCAACTCAATCCCAACGGAATTGGAAAAATACTTTCGTAGCCGTGGATCACGTCCATACCAAAGAGCAACGGGATTTTTAATCTACTTTTTTCTATTGCAATTTTTTGCACGGCTCTGATTTTGGCAACCGACTTGATGTTGAACAGCCCACCCACCATTCCGTTTTCAATTTTCTTGGCGATATCAGAACTTTCGGTTTGCCCTGTTACAAAATCGCCCGCAGAGGGCAAATTTAGTTGGCCTATTTTTTCTTCTAACGTCATCACAGACAGGAGGGAGTCGATTCGAGAATTGGCAGTTTGCTTCTTTTTCTCAGCACATGAAATTATTACAAGTGCCAACGTGATGGCGCCAAGAGTAAATTTATTCATAGTAGATTCGGTTAGTCTGAGGATTTAATAAAGAGATACAATTATTGATAGGTAAATAGAAGTTCGGCAAGCCGTTGATGCACTTCCCTATCCTAGATAAATAAATTCCACTTTTTGCTTTCTTAATATCATTCATTTTCTGTTCCTACCCTCAGAGAAGGTTTAATACGTGAATCCCAATTTCGTCAAGCCAGCTTGCACCTCGGGTGCTGACATGAATAGATTCCAGAGCAATCCTGATCGATGATTTTCAATCATGACAATAATCGGCCCTTGGTCAATAGCCAAGTAAGAATTTGCTACCCAACCCTCGGTCACATTAAAGGCATCGTAGAAACCATAACTACCCCATAGTCGATCACCCATGGTGTAATAAAAAAACTTTAGTGCATCCATGCTTTCGACTGGTGTGTAAGGCATTGATGAGATAGCTGCCGTTGGTGAAATCACACCCAGATCGTTCGTGGGTGAGTGGGCTGAATAACCCGATTGATTATCGCTAGCCGTCAACCCCCAATTTAAATTACTGTAACCAGCAAAATTTCTTGGATTAGCAATACAATAAGCACGTGCAAGAGTGAGAAAGAGCATTTCCAGCACAAAGCTAAGATGCAAACTATAGTGTGATAGAATGGTAAATGGCAACACATTAAAATAGACAAGCGCCCTCATGAAAAAACCCAAGAACAAAATCCCGTAGGCTATCACAAAAAATCGCGCGGGTCGATAACCTCTGCTCCAAACGCGTATAGCCGTGTAAAAAATTAATGAAAGGGGAAGTATTTCAATAACGCGCTGGCTGAAAAGCGTGGGCTGAAAAAAAAGCGCGTAACAGAAAAAGGCCGTTCGCAAAGCAATCATCCACTTAAGCAAGTTATCTACTTTAGGTGCTTTTACTTTGGTGCCTAGGAATCTTCGTGTAAAAATCAGCGCCCAGAGAATAACTGAATACAGCGAGATACCGGTTGCATACGCATTGAATGCCGGATATTTTGGCCAGAGATATTGGAACCCAATACCATCTAAACTCATTGCATAAAGGGCCACGCTTAAAATATAAAATATGTAGTACACATATTTTTTCTCGCGGATGGCCAGAAAAGTGAGAAAATTATAAAGGGCGATGATGAGGATCATCCCATAAAAAATACCAAACAGAAAATATTCATTGAGCGCGTAATAGATAAATCGATTGGTAGATCGGAACGCAATGCGGATATCGGCAAACCCGTGTGATTGAATCTTGAAATAATAAAACATCACCGTATCGCTTTTCATCTTCAGCATCAATTCAAAATTCTTGTGTCTAAAAAGTCGGTCGTTAAAGGGTTGAGCATCTCCCAATTGCACCCGTTGATAGGACCCATCTTCTTGCGGAACATACGCATCTATTTTATCAATAGTCTGATCATAGAACTCCAATAGCCATACCTTCTTTGTTTCAGAGAGATGCCTGATAGGTAAGCGCACCCAGTAAGCTACATCGGGCACAAAATCTTTGTTCCTGTAATCGGTGTGCAAACGGAATTTGTTTACAAACGCAGAGGAAGAAATTTGCTGAAAAGTAATAGCGCTACTGACGTCCTTGAAGTACATCAGCTCATAGGGCATGAAGTTGCGTTCTTCAACGCGATCATCTACTTCTACGGGTTGCTGACCAAACACCTTGGGCGACATCAATATCAGTAAGCAGAAAATTATATTTTTCACTTGCTCCATACTTGTTAGTTACTGCGGATGATAAATCCGCTTTGCCGCTTTGTACACTTTTTCTTTATCGAGTGTCATCGGTTTGGTTTTCTTCTCTACAAATAATTTCATTTGGTCGGCATAGTGTTCGCTAGCGGGATTGTTGGAGGCGCCATAGCAATTCACCGTTTCAATCTCTGGGCCTTGAGGCGTGAATTTGACCAACTCAATGTATGATTCGCCTTGCTCACCTTTCACACGACCATCTTTATAGGGTCCCGAATGCATGGCACCAATTACATCGGGTATACCTGAGAGAGCCATGGTTTTATCGCCTCTTACTAACTTTTGATATTGGCCCAATGAGACATCTATATTGCCAAAATGTTTTACCAAATACGCTTTCGCGAAAATCAGTAGTTCAAGGCACTTATTTTTCGATAGCGTTCGATAGGTTGCCCCGGCCCGCTGCTCTTTTACCACTTGGTAATAGATAATGGAAAATAAGGCTGCGCCCTTGCTTTCAATAGTAGCCTTGCGATCCCATTGATTCAAAATAGTAATCAGATTACTTAATTCAGGATAGTTGTTGGGCGCCAGAAGAAAGAGTGTATCGGCTTGCGTTTGGTAGGCAAGTTTTTGTGGCAGTTGCTGATCGTACTTGATCCGTTTAAAATTTTCATAATTGAGTTTAGGATACCGCGCAATCAAATCCATAAAACGCATACTGCGATTATTTTCGTTCGTCTCATGTCCCATTGTGGCATCATAAATCTTCTCGTTAATGTTGTCTGCTGCTGAAGTTGCATTGAAGGGAGAATGATTGCTGTTGAACACATAACCCGAGCTTGGATTCAATACTTGCGGCAAATCTGAAATCGGATGGAAGTCCGTCCACAACGTTTGGCTCGTATTTCCCGGCAAGGTCGTATTCCATTGGTAGTTTGTATTTCGGATAGGCAATTTTCCATTGCTTAAATAATAGATCGTATCGTACCGATCGGCATACACAATGTTGTAGCCCGAAATCGCGCCCATATCCAATGCCTTTTTGAATGTTGAAAAATTTTTGGCTTTGTTCATTCGGTACCATTGCTCCAACGCCCGTATTTCCATCAGGGCTCCAGTTCGCAGGGCGAAAGCTCCTTGCTTCGTGACCATGGTAGGTCCATATTTACTTTCCCAGATCTCACGCTTCACCCCGATTTTAATCCCTGCTACCTTCACATGCAATTTTACTTTGCTGATCGTTAACTCTTCCCACTTGCCATCGAACTTATATTGATTTTTGTTTTCGGGGTTTAATTCCAATTGGTATACATCCAATTTGTCGGGATTATTTACGGTGTGTGCCCAACCTAAATACTCATTACAGCCATGTAAAATACTGGGCGCACCGGGAAATAATGCGCCTAAAATATTCCATCCTTCATCACTTATTAAGTGGGCTTCATACCAAGAGACGGGGCCCTCTAGCGGTTGGTGCGAGTTAATGGCAAGATAGACGTTTCCATCTTCTGTTATTTTTGAATTGAATGCGTATGCATTAGAGCCACCTGTTTTAAATTGTGGGGCAGTGGCAATTTTCCCTCCGGTAATTTCTTTGAGAGCTTTGTCTACGCCACTGGCAATCGCCAATTGCAGCACCGAGTACGTAAGCATGTCTTTAGGCGTAACAGGAAAAAGCTTTTTCACCAACACTTCATTCGGATGAGCCCGCGCGTAAGCATTGACGCCCGCGGCATATCCTTCTAATACTTTCTTGTAATCGGGCGCGATGTCTTTCTCATATCGCTCATCTACGATTCTTCGGCATTGTAAAAACTGATTAACATAGTCAATAGTGGCACCCGCCTTGCCAGAATGCAATCCCAACATGGCTTTGCTTGCCAAAAATCCTTGTTGAATTGTTTTGAAATCATCTTCGGAGTTTGCCCACGCCAAACCATATGCTACTCCGGCATCGGTAGGTGAATAAATATGTGGAACGCCCCATTGATCGCGAACGATGTCAATCGACTGGGGATTTGGTTGCGCCTGTGCGGAAAAAGCGAATCCTAAAACAAAGAGATAACACCATTTCATTCGCGATTCTTTTTTAAGGTCAGCACCGTAATTTCACAACCTGTAAATACCAAATAATTGATCACAAAAAAAAGGGCATTGGCATTTGCGCCCTTCGGGTCTTTCCAAAACAAAACAAAAACCAGAATGGAACTGACGATTATTTTTAAAACGACAGAAAGCATAAAAAGCCTAATGAAGTCATACGATTCGGTTTTTTTTGCATTGTCCAACCGGTGAAAAACATAAAGGGTGGTGAAGCAAAAGAATAAGACGATTTCAATGGTGAAAGACGGCAGCGGAATATCGTTCCAGTGGTGGAGCAAATAGGCGCCCAATAGTAAAATCACCGCAGCACTAAAAACGACAGCACCAAATTGGACAAGGCTTTTATTCACCGTTCAACGATTTATAAAGCCGGTACATCATTCCTGCAAAAGAAGCCAAAATGAAAGTCAACATAAAGGCCGGAAACTCAAGATGCAGATAACCATCTATTTCATATCCGATCCATCCTGCAATACCGATGGTGGCCAATAGTTGTAGACCTAGCCCACCGTATTTCAAAAAACTGTTGTCTGATTTTTTGCCTGTCATTTGTTGTAAAAAAAAAGCCGCTGGTGGATTTCCTGCGGCTTCATCAATAGTTACATAAAGACTCAATTCAACCGTATCTCTTGTGCGTGGGGAGTTCTTGAACCATTTTCCGAAATTTTAATGTCCTTTATTGGAGCGCCCATTTTACAACTTCCGTTGAATAGCGCACCAGGCTCCACCACCAATTTTCCCGTACTGATATCGCCATGGATAACAGCCGTGGATTTGAGCACCAATATTTCTGAGATATCAATTTTACCTTTTACCTCTCCTTCCAGGTCTGCATTTTGCGCAATGATATTTCCTTCCACATGGCTGGAGTGACCCAACGCAATTTTGCATTTTGACTTGATGTTTCCGATAATTCGCCCTTCAATGCGAATGTTGCCATACGTTTCAATATTTCCTTCCAGCACGGTGCCCTTTCCGATCACGTTACTGGAATTACTGATTTCGTCAGCAGCTCTTTTTTGTTCTTTGGAAGTTAACATGGCTCTAAGTTTAAAAAGTTACAAATTCCTGAGGGTCTAGCGAGTTGCCGTTGTGCCACAACTCAAAATGGAGGTGCGGGCCATCGGTCATTTCTCCACTGTTGCCAACGATAGAGATTATGTCCCCTGCATTAACAAAACTACCAACTTTTTTTAACAATCCCGAATTGTGCTTATAAACGGAGACTAGATCGCCCTTGTGCTGCACCGCTATCACATACCCTGAATCTTGCGTCCAAGAGGCCATTATTACTGTGCCATCTGCCACGCACTTTACCGGTTCATTGGTTTTGGCTACAATATCCACACCGTAATGTCCATTCTTGGCGTCATACTTATCGCTGACAAAACCGGTGATAGGGGTAAAGAAAAAAACTCCTTGCAGATCGCGGTATTTCCGATCGTTAACAGACACCATGGAAAACTCAGTTTGTTCAAACTCTTTTCTGAATTGAGAATCCGTAGCCGCCAGCTTTAAATCAGCCGTGGTTTTGATTGGAATATTTTCAACGTTCAGCAACTTAGCGGGATCAATGAATCCATTGGAGGTATCGCCACTTAAAATCCGTTGCAAGTTTTGAATAAACAAGTCTTTGCGGTCTACTTCCACGGCAAGGGAATCTACCTCAATGGCCAAGCCGTATAGCTTCTTGTTTTGCTCGGCCTGTTCGTACTTCGGATCAAACCATTTCGCCAATAAAGTTTTCGATAAAAAAAGACTTCCCGTAAAAATGATGAGAAAAGTAGAGGCGGCCACAACCAGTAGTTTTGCATAGGTAAACCCGATCGAGGTTTTCTCGGCTAAGTTGTCTTCATTGCGGATGACCAACTGATACTTGTTGGTTAGGCGCTCGGATAAGGTTTTCTTTGGTTTCAAGCTCAAATTTGTCAAAAATAGGCAATCCCGTCAATATAGTATTGATCGGCAGTTTTTTACATTTACAATATGATAAGGTATCTTTTCGTTAAGGGTAGTCCATGAAACCTTGCTATTCTTTCTTCAATCGCCCCACGCTGTCTGTGAGGCTCGGTCGCGTGCATTGTGCACTCATTTTCTTGATTTTTTCCTTGGCGGGATGTTCCATTGAACAAAAAAATTTCACCAGCAATACTTTTCACAATCTCACCGCCCATTACAATGGATTTTACTACGCGCGGGAAAAGGCGCAAGAAGTGGAAAAGACGATTTTAAAAACCTTGGATGACGACCCTGCCCAAGTGTTGAGATTGTTTCCCGCACTTGACACCACCAGAGCAAAAGGCTATTCTAAAGATACCGATGAAATTATAAAGATGGCATCCATTTCTATCCAACGTCATCCCAACAGTCAATGGGTGGATGACAATTATGTGATGGTTGGGCTGGCGCGCTTATACGCTTGTGATTATCAAAATGCCATTCTTACTTTTAAATATGTAAATACCAAAAGTCCCTCGCCAGAAACGCGGCATCTCGCGCTCATTTACTTGCTCCGAACATTTATCGAGCAAAATGATTTTGAAAGGGGTGAGGAGGTATTTCGATTCTTGGGGAAGGAAAAATTGACTAAGATCAACGCAAAAAAGTTGTATCTGGAAAAGGCCTATTACTACCAGGTGCGGAATGACTATGACAACATGGTTCAAAATCTTTCTAAAGTGGATTCGCTATTGGTGCGATCAGACAGGAGGGGAAGAATTTATTTCATCATTGGGCAAGTTTATCAAAAACTAGGTTTTAATTCCGAAGCCTATAACTTTTACCGAAAGTGTCTGGGCACTAACCCTGACTATGAAATTGACTTCTATGCGCGGCTAAACATGGCACAGGTTGCTCAAATTGAAGATAAGCGGGACATCCGTATTGTACGCAAACAATTTGAAAAAATGCTTGCCGATACGAAGAATCAGGAATTCAAAGACAAAATTTATTTTGAATGGGGCGAGTTTGAACGCAAGCAAGGAAATTTGATGGAGGCCATTGCGAATTACAAATCAGCGGCACATACGGGCAAAAGCAAGCGCATCCAAGGCAGCGCCTATTTGAGAGTTGGTCAATTGAATTTCGATTCCCTGAAAAAATACAGCCTTGCCAAATTATATTACGATAGCGCAGTCGGGGCATTGCCCAAAGATTTTGAAAACTATGAAGCCATTAAGAAGCGACAGAGAATATTGGGCGAATTTGCGTCTTACACTGAAACCATCATACTTAATGATAGTTTGCTGGAATTGGCTTTGCTCGATTCAACTACTGTTAGAAAAAGATTGGACTCAGTTTTTGCGATGCGGGATAAGAAACTAGCTTCCGTAAAGAAGAAGAAGAAACGAACCGACAATGGCGCTTCAGGGGGTGGGCAACAAAACAATTCATTTTTCAATGGCACCGAATCCACCGCCACCACAGACTGGTATTTTGGCAATGCCGCGCTGGTAGCTTCCGGGCAAAGTGAGTTTCAACGTATCTGGGGTGCCATTACGCTAGAAGACAATTGGAGAAGGTCTAACCGATCGGCAGAGTTGACAGACGCCAGTGCTATTGCGCAAAAAAACCCAGAAGAACAGCTAAAAAATTCAGCGCCTATTGCGGCAACCAAACCCGAAGAAAAACTAGACGAAGCAGGGAAAATAATGTCGCAATTACCGACCACCGATAAGCAAAAGGCGGAGGCTTTGGCGAAGATTGAAAAAGCTTACTTTAAACTTGGCGATTTATTCTACTTCGATTTGATCGAGAAGAAAAATGCAGCAGAGTCGTACGAAAAACTTATTGGGCGTTTCCCTGCTTCAGAGCTAATGCCCGAGGCACTGTACAAGCTTTATTTGATCTACAAAGAAGCCAATGACGAAAGAGCGGACCGTTACGCTCAAAAATTAATGGACGGATACCCATCCTCTACGTTTGCGAAGATCCTCCTCAATCCCAATTATTTAAAAGAGAACAGCGTAGCGGCCGAAAAACAAAAACTGATTTACAAAGAGGCTTATTCCTATTTTCAAAAGAACAATCTACGGGCGGCTCAAGAAAAGATTAGTCAAGCCCTTCAAATTGGCGAAACGGCATTTACCCCTCAACTGGAATTGTTGAAAATTTTGCTGACGGGCAAAACAGAAGATGTCACCCAATATCAATTTGAGTTGGAGACTTTTATCAAAAAATATCCCGCAGAACTAACCAAAGACTATGCAACTCAATTATTGGCCACTTCAAAGGCATTGCTGGTCAAAATAGAACGTGCAAAAGGAATTCAATACAGCACCAATCTTAGCGGTACCCACTATTTTGTGGCCGTGTACAAAGAAGGTGACAAAATAACAAACCCGGTGGTAGACGCGTTGGAAAAATTCAATGCTACGGTGTGGAGCAAGCTTAAACTCACCACCAGCAACCTAGGGCTCAATGAAAAAATTGTGACGATGGTAGTGGAACTTCCCGATCGCGAAACCGCGCTCAGTTATTTCGACAAATTTCTCGCTCAACTATCCAACACAAAACCCTTTTCCCAATATAAATTCTATAATTTTGTGATTACTAAAGATAATTTTCAAACCTTTTACCGAACCAAAGCACTCGATGAGTACCTCACGTTCTTCGACCGGAACTATCAAAAGCAAAATCAATAAATTCCTCCAGGCAAAAAAAGCGTGGATTCCAAAAGCAATCAAGTACACATGGATTGTTTTTTTGTGCATTTTAGTTGGGTTTCCACTGTATGTATTTTCTGTGAAAGCCGATCTGTTTGGATTATTTGGAGGTATGCCCAGCCTGACTGAAATCGAAAACCCGGATAATGATTTGTCTTCAGAAATCCTTTCTGCTGATGGTGTATCATTGGGTCGTTATTTTAGGTACAACCGTAGTCAAATACACTTTGAAGAGCTATCCGATGAGTTGGTCAATACGTTGTTGATTTCAGAAGATCACCGCTTCTACGATCACTCGGGGCTTGACCTGCCTGCTTACTTCCGCGTGCTGAAGGGGCTACTTACTTTTAATCCCGCTGGTGGTGGCAGCACTATCACACAACAGTTGGCTAAAAATCTATATACCATCAATCCCGACAAAGGACTAGATGGATTTCTTTCAAGACTGGGAAAGTACCCTAAGAGAATCATTCAAAAAACAAAAGAGTGGATCATTGCCGTAAATCTCGAAGAAAATTTTACGAAGAAAGAAATCATAGCGATGTACCTTAATACATGCGATTTCAGTAGCAATTCATTTGGTATTAAAGTAGCATCCGAAACATATTTCAACAAAAGCCCCGATAGCCTCAACTTGCAAGAAGCAGCTATCTTGGTAGGCATGTTGCAAGCACCTTCAAAGTATAACCCTAAGAAAAACCCCAACAATGCGTTGGGAAAACGGAACGAGGTGTTGTATAAAGTATACAAGCGTGGGTATAAAATTAAGACCAAACAGAAATTTGATTCCATCAAAAGTTTACCCATTGAATTGGATTACAGTGTGCAAAATCAGAACGATGGACTCGCTACTTATTTTCGAACTGTTCTGGGTAATTATTTGACCAGATATTGCAACGAAAAAGGAATTGACCTTTATAATTCCGGTCTAAAAATTTACACCACCATTGATAGCCGCTTACAAAAATATGCAGAGGAGGCCGTAGCGGAGCACATGAAAGTATTGCAAGGGCAGTTTTACAGCGAATGGAAAAAACGCGGCCGCAATCCATGGGCAGATGAAGACGGAGCTGAAATAAAGGACTTTTTGCAAAAGCGCATCAAGCAAACGGACGCCTACGCAGTTTATGCAGAAAAATACGGTGAAGAATCTGACTCCCTTTTAATCATGTTGAAGAAGAAAAAGGCCATGACCATTTTTAGCTGGAATGGGGAACGTGACACGCTGTTCAGCAGCTTTGACTCGCTCAGCTACTACAAGCGTTTTTTGCAAACAGGGATGATGTCGATGGATCCCAATACGGGCCATATCAAAGCGTGGGTAGGAGGGATCAATCACAAATTTTTTAAGTTTGACCATGTGCGCCAACAAACACGACAGCCTGGTTCTACCTTCAAGCCTTTTATTTATGGCCTTGCCATGGAATCTGATTACTCTCCGTGTTATAAATTAAAAGATATTTCTCCGCAGTTTGATATTCCTGGGCAGCCTCCGTGGTATCCATACAATGCCGAGGGGGACAAGGGAAATGGAGAAGAGATGACCATTCGCCAAGCAATGGCGCGCTCTAAAAATTCGATTACTGCACAAATGATGCAGGCATTGGGTGCGGAAAATGTAGTTGAATTTGCCAACCGTGTTGGGATTGAAAGTAAATTAGAGGCCGTTCCTTCTTTATGCCTTGGTACAAGCGATGTTTCTTTGTTTGAGCTGGTGGGCGCATATTGCACATTTGTAAATGGGGGGTTTAATACGCAACCATTTTTTATTACACGCATAGAGGACAAAAATGGAAACGTTATTGAAAACTTTGTACCCAAGACAAAACAAGCAATTAATGAGCAGACCGCTTGGAAGATGATTTACATGCTAGAGGGAGGGGTGGAAGAACGGGGTGGAACGTCACAAGGATTAACGTATGACTTGCGGGTGGACAATGAAATTGGTGGAAAAACCGGAACGACCAATGATGCATCCGATGGCTGGTACGTGGGTGTCACGCACAATCTCGTCACAGGCGTGTGGGTAGGCGGTGATGAACGGGGAGTCCGTTTCCCCTCGTGGGCTTTTGGCCAGGGCGGAAAAACAGCCCGTCCTATTTGGGATAAGTTTATGGTGAAGACCTATGCCGATCCGAAAACTGGTATTGCAAAAGGATTTTTTAAACGGCCCTCCAGTGGCGTGGATGTTTCTTTTGACTGCAGCAAGCAAAACGACCTGCCAGGTTCTGTGCGAAAAATCGATGAAGAACCTTGGGACATTAAGAACTAGTTACTGGTTTCCCGATAGAGGAAAATGGAAACCGGAAACCGGTAATGATTTATGTCAGAACTAAAAGATCAAGTTGCTTCATTACCCGATTCTCCGGGAGTATACCGCTACTATAATAAAGAAGACGTTCTGATTTATGTAGGCAAGGCGAAGAGCTTAAAGAAGCGAGTTGGCAGCTACTTCAACAAACAATCTCAATACAACCGTAAAACAGAAAAATTGGTTTCTGAAATTGCCACGCTAGAATATACTTTGGCTAATACAGAGTTTGATGCGCTCCTGTTAGAGAACAATCTCATCAAACAAAACCAGCCGAAGTACAACATCTTATTAAAAGACGATAAAACCTTTCCCTATCTCTGCATTTTAAAAGAACGCTTTCCGCGGATCATCTCCACTCGAAAATACATTCCCAAACAAGGTGAATATTTTGGCCCTTACTCAAGTGTTGGTTCCATGAAAAGTGTGGTGGAATTAGTAAGACAATTGTATTCGATTAGAACCTGTTCGTTGCTGCTTTCAAAAGAAAATATTGAAGAGAAGAAATTTAAAGTTTGTTTAGAATACCACATCGGCAATTGCAAAGGTCCGTGCGAAGGGCTGCAAGAAGAACAAGCCTACAACGAAGAGATTGCCCAAGCGCGATATATTCTAAAAGGCAATTTGAGTATTGTCAACGACTACTTTGCCGATCGGATGAAGGAAGCATCAGAAAAGCTAGAATTTGAAAAAGCCGGCTTTTATAAATTCAAATTAGAGAAGTTGGAAAACTTCCAGACCAAGTCACTGGTGGTAAACCGAAAGTTGACTGATATTGATGTTGTCACCATTGCCAGCAGTGAAACAGATGCGTTTGTCAATTATATGCAGGTCAAAGAAGGGGCTATTGTCTTTTCGAAAAACCTTGAAATCAAGAAGAAGTTAGACGAATCGAACGAGGATATTTTAAACATGGCGGTGCAAGAGGTGCGAAGCGCGTACAAAAGCAATAATGCCGAAGTGTATACCAATATTGCTTTGAGTGTGAAATCGGATGAATTTGAAAATATACTGCCACAAATTGGCGACAAGAAAAAACTAGTTGATCTGTCGCTAAAAAATGCGTTGTATCTCAAGCGCGAGCGCGAAATAAGCAAAGAGGAACGCAAAACCAAAAAGAACGAAGTGCTCCATATTTTAATGGACAACTTGCGTTTATCACACTACCCAAAAATTATTGAGTGCTTTGATAATTCCAATTTTCAAGGCACGAATCCGGTAGCTGCGATGGTACGGTTCGTAAACGGCAAGCCTGATAAAAAAGGCTATCGACATTTTAATATTAAAACGGTGATTGGCCCTGATGATTTCGCTTCGATGAAAGAAATCGTAGGGCGGAGGTATAAACGCATCATGGAAGAGGAAGGCGAGTACCCGCAATTGATTATTGTAGATGGAGGCAAAGGCCAATTGAGCAGTGCGTGCGAGGCCTTGCAAGAGTTGGGGCTTTACGGAAAGATTCCAATTGTGGGCATCGCCAAGCGACTGGAGGAAATTTATTATCCCGAAGATCCGTTGCCATTGTTGATTAGCAAGAGGTCTCCCGGGCTATTGCTTATCCAACGCATACGCAATGAAGCGCACCGCTTTGGCATTACTTTCCACCGGTTGAAAAGGAGCAATTCTACTTTTGTCACCGAATTGGAAAACATTCCGGGCATCGGCAAAAACACAGCCGATAAATTGTTGGCTCACTTCAAGTCGTTTAAAAAGATAAAAGAAGCTAGTTTTGAAGAGTTGCGCGAAGTGGCTGGTGAGGCGGTGGCTAACAACTTGGTCACTTTCAGAAATGAGTAGAGAAATACTTTTTTACCGTTCGCTGTAAGTAAGATCGAGCCTCGACAACATTAACTAACTAACGGGGTAATTTTAAATACGAATTATTGCTATAATTCTCCCCCCTCGGTCAATAATTTAGTAACAACGGCTTGATTAAATCTAAATTTGTGTTGAGCCAGAAAGTTAATTTTATCTTTTACAGACGGGATAATAGACTTCTTCTTTGCTAACAGTAAAACGCCAAGCGTTCCTATGATTTCTAACCTATTGTTACTGGCTACCTTTCTTCCCTTTTTTTCGTCAATGATCAACAGCGAATGAGGATTTTCAATTGCTAACGCAATGCAAGTTGCTTCACCTGCATCTAAGATTTGTTCCAGTTCCTTTCTTTTGAGTGTGTTTTTTGCTGCTTCAATAGATATCCATTCAGGAAATTCTTTTCCGAACTCTTTTTGCACTTCAATCGTGGTGACTATTTCTGAGTACAACGCTTTTAAGACTCTTAACTCCCCAATTCGATCCAATGCAATCAGACAACTTGCATCAGCTATAATTACTCTACTCATGTAAGTTGCTCAAATCTTCAGCGGTTTCACCAAAAATGGAAACACCGTAGTTTCCCACCATCTCAAGAAATTCTCGTTTGGTTATACCTGCATATTCAGCAGCCTGGCCGGAAGAAAGAATTCCTTTGTCAAAAAGTAGAGCGGCAACGGCCATCTTTACTTCTCTTTCATTCACTTCTTCGGGTACGGACAATGTCATTAATTTCATAATCCAAAGATAATAACGTTAGACTTCAACTTCCGCAAAATGATTTTCTACCTCTTCCAAAATCTGATGAATCTCCTCTGCGTTTGGAGCCTCTACTAACCGCATTCGGAACGGTTTAAAATCAGGGATACCTTTAAAATAGTTTGTATAGTGTCTACGCATTTCAAAAATCCCAAGCTTGTCGCCCTTCCAGCGAATAGAAAAATCTAGATGCTTTCGGGTAACGTCCAATCGATCGGCAAAGGTGGGTGCAGGCAGATGTTCGCCTGTTTTGATAAAGTGTTTTACTTCATTAAAAAACCAAGGTGCACCAATGGCCGCTCGACCGATCATCACGCCATCAACTCCGTAACGGTTTTTGTATTCGACTGCCTTCTCGGGCGAATCAATATCACCATTGCCGAATATAGGAATGTGCATGCGCTCATTTTCCTTTATTTTTCCGATCAACGTCCAGTCGGCACTTCCCTTGTACATTTGCACGCGCGTGCGCCCGTGAATGGTCAATGCTTTGATACCGATGTCTTGCAATCGCTCGGCTACCTCTACTACGTTCTTTGTGTTTTCATCCCAACCCAAACGGGTCTTTACGGTAACGGGGAGATGGGTTGCCTTTACAATCTCAGCTGTCATTTGCACCATCTTGGGAATGTCTTGCAAAAGTGCTGCGCCCGCTCCGCGACAAGCTACCGCTTTCACGGGGCAGCCATAATTAATGTCGATCAAATCAGGATTAACTTCGGTGGCAATCTCCGCTGATTGCACCATGTTGCCTATATCGCCTCCAAACAGTTGGATGCCGATCGGTCTTTCGTACTCAAATATGTCCAGTTTTTGGCGGCTCTTCGCGGCATCGCGGATCAATCCCTCTGAAGAAATAAATTCGGTGTACATCAAATCAGCACCGCCCGCTTTGCACACTGCACGGAAGGGTGGATCGCTCACGTCTTCCATGGGCGCGAGCAAAAGAGGAAAATCTCCTAAATCAATACTTCCGATCTTGGCCACGTTTGATTATTCGTTTAAAAACTGCGTTGTTTACGGGCTATTCCGCTCACGCGACCGCAAAATTACTATTTATTCCATCATGGACGATACTCAGGAAAAACCTGTTTGGTTAGTTTTATTATTGGTGATCATCGGTGCGTGTGTGGGTGTACTGATAGGCAGTGCAATTGGTGCTGGCGTAGCTTCTTTGATCTATGCTGGTTCTGGCAATTTTGCACAGGCCATGATAAATCCAACGGATGAAAATTTGCGAATCCCGCTATTGATTGTCCAAGGGATTACCACCGTTTTTGGGTTTTTGATTGTACCCTATTTGGTATGGGATGCCCTGCGAAAAAAAGGCATCAGCTATTTCATAGGTGCCAGTTTTCCATTTGCATCGCTACTTTTGATTTTTGTTATCGTCATCGCTTTTGCAGTGGCAGATTCCGCTATTATTGAATGGAACCAGAACATACGCTTTCCCGAATTTTTTAAATCATTTGAAGAATGGGCAAGGGCCAAAGAAGATCAACTGGCAGGGTTGACCAAGATGATCACCAACTTTCAATCGCCACTAGAATTTGTTATTGCTTTGTTGGTGGTGGCAATTTTCGCGGCCGTTTGTGAAGAGTTTCTGTTTAGAGGCGTTATCCAGACGGAGCTTTTCAGAGGCACAAAAAATATCCACGTTGCCATTTGGGTGTCAGCATTTCTTTTCAGCGCCATCCATGCCCAATTTTTCGGCTTCGTTCCACGTCTGTTGTTGGGGGCATTATTTGGCTACCTATATTACTGGTCTGGAAATTTGGTTATTCCTATGTTTGCTCATTTCGTCAACAATGGGTTTGCCCTCACGGCAATATATTTGTACCAACGAAAAGTGGTGACTACTAATTTAGATTCTCCGGAGTCAGCTCCGTGGCCTGCCGTTATTATTTCAGCTGGCGTGGTGGGTGTCATTTTGTTTTATTATAAAAGGAAATTTCAATCTACTAATCCCTCCGTGACTTGAGCGCTATTGGCAAAAAATTCAGCAATCTACCTCAGCGACTGGCCACTGCTTTGTTGGGCGCTGCCATTATTATTTTTGGAATTGTTTATAGCGAGTGGACATACTTGATGATCTTTTTTATCATTTGTGTATTGTCCTTGCGGGAATTTTACAAGCTCGCAGGCTTGGACGGAATGGTTCCGCAAAAAACATTTGGAACAATTTGCGGGCTTACTATTTTCTTTCTTTCGTTTTTCATTGAGCGCGGTACTATTTCGTATCGCTACTATTTTATTTTCTTTCCTCTTTTGTCGTGTGTATACATGATTAAGCTCTACAAAAAATTTGAGCGAAAACCTTTTACCAATATTGCCTTTACTTTTTTGGGAATTTTTTATATCGCAGTGCCGCTGGCACTTTTGCACATTGCCGCCTTTGTAGACGGTGAATATAATTTTCAAATCATTTTTGGTTGTCTTTTTATTTTATGGGCCACCGATAGCGGTGCTTACTTTGCTGGCTCACTATTTGGCAGGCGCAAATTGTTTGAACGCATCTCTCCCAAAAAATCGTGGGAGGGCGTAATTGGAGGGGCGC
>Ga0226658_10000093_pt1 | contig 36006 bp, 15 predicted proteins | sample OliLak19BULKMAT1_FD_169091 | JGI IMG/M metagenome (GOLD analysis project Ga0226658, IMG submission 169091) | Freshwater microbial mat bacterial communities from Lake Vanda, McMurdo Dry Valleys, Antarctica - Oligotrophic Lake LV.19.BULKMAT1 (v2)... | ecosystem: Environmental > Aquatic >... | reverse complement strand
GTCCGACGCTGCATTATTTTGCGCTTGCACTGACTATCGGTATTTGCTTTGGCATCTACTCTTCAGTATTGGTGGCGTGTCCGATTGCCAACTATCTCGGCGTTTCGCGCGAGGATTTTGTCAAGCCGGTCAAGAAGGACGACGAGCCGGAAGTCATTTCCGCGCAGCCCTAACCCGCGACTTCAGAAGGCCTCCCCGTGGAACTGCTGGCCTCGCTGGTAGATGTCGTCCTGCATCTTGATCGACACCTGGCCACGGTTGTCGCGCAGTATGGTGTCTGGATCTACGCGATTCTGTTTGCGGTGGTCTTTGCCGAAACCGGGTTGGTGATCGCGCCGTTCCTTCCGGGTGATTCACTGCTGTTTATCGCCGGGTCGGTCGCTGCGTTGGGCAGCATGGATGTTCACCTGTTGGTGTCGGTATTGTTTGTTGCGGCCGTGGTCGGCAATCTTCTCAATTACGAAATCGGCCGTTGGTTCGGGCGCAAGCTCGTGGCCAAACGCCCGTCGGCGTGGCTGCGTCCCAACCATTTCGACAGAACCCACGTTTTCTTCGAGACGTGGGGGCCGGTCGCCGTCATCCTCGCGCGCTTCGTTCCTTTTCTGCGGACCTACGTGCCGTTTGTCGCCGGTATTGGTGCGATGGGCCGCGCCAAGTACACCTTGTACACCATCGTCGGCGCTGGCCTATGGGTCGCGTTACTGTGCTACCTCGGCTACTTCTTCGGCAATCTTCCGTGGATCAAGTCCAATCTGGGACTACTCGTCATTGCCATCATCGCGCTGAGCCTGCTGCCTGTCGCTCTCGGTGTCGCGCGGTCACGAGTTTCCCGGCGTCACTAAGGCGGTGTGCGCGCCAGGTGGGATGGCGTATTGCGGATGTAGATGACAGCCGCGACAAAAAACACGACACAAAGCAGCACTTCGATGGCTGCCATTGACCGGGATAGGGGGGCGAGGTCAGACCACGCGCGAACGATGCCCTCGGTAAAGTAGATCCAGACGAATAGCGTGGCCCACTGGTAGGTGTAGCGCCGCTTGATCCCGTCTGCGAGTATTCCCGGTATCGGAATCACCAGCGGTAGCGCCTTGAGTATCATCCACGAGCCGCCGGGCCGTATCGGCGCGATCAGCCATTCCCAGAGAATACAGAGTGCCATCAAGCTGCACAGAGAGCTGAGGGCCACACGGTGTGCGATGTGCGCCGTCGATGGGTTCATGTGGCAAGTTTCCCGGCGATCATGGCTAATCGTTTCCCGGCGGCGAAGGCCAATGATTTCTCGACGTCAGACACAACCTTACTACCGTCAGCCCCCGCGACATGGCTCGCGCCATACGGGGTGCCGCCTTGGTCGGTGGTAGACAGCGCGGCCTCTGTGTAGGGAACGCCAACGATCACCATACCGTGGTGCAAGAGCGGCAACATCATGCTTAGCAGCGTCGACTCGTTGCCTCCATGCATGGACGATGATGACGTGAACACCGACGCGGGTTTGCCGGCCAGCGCGCCATTCATCCATTCTCCGCCGGTCCCGTCGATAAAGTACTTGAGTGGTGCCGCCATGTTGCCAAAGCGCGTCGGCGAGCCCAGCGCGAGGCCCGCACATTCACGCAAGTCTGCGCTGGTGACGTACGGCGGGCCAGTCTCGGGGACGGCGGCAGCGACGGCCTCGGTGACAGTTGAGACCTTCGGCACGGTACGCACACGTGCCGACATTCCCGCGACGCTATCAATACCCCGCGCAATGTGTGTTGCCAGTTGCCGGACCGCGCCAGTCTGAGAGTAGTACAGGACCAGAATGTCCGCCATATTGTTCTCGATGTATTGAATGAAGTTGTTGATCGTAATGACGCTATCATAAGATAGCCGCCATCAACGAAACGTTCATGACTGACCGCATCTTTCTGTTCGTCCATCAGTCGGCCCGTCAGTGGGCCGCGTACTGCGTATTTGTCGCGCGCCGGGCGGTGGAGGACAGGTGCCTTACGGTCGCTGGCAGTCTGACCTTTACAACGTTGCTGGCGCTGGTCCCGCTGCTCACGGTCACCTTGACGCTGACTTCCGAGCTTTCATACACCCGCGACCTAATTTTCCAGCTGAAGGGCTTCGTGCTGAAGAATTTCGTACCCGAGATGGCGAGCAAAATGATCGGCACTTATGTCGACCAGTTCGCCTCGAATGCCTCACGTATGACGGCGATCGGACTGGCGATCGTCCTGGTCACGGCCATTGCATTGCTGTTCACCATCGAGAACACGTTTAATGCCATCTGGCGCGCGCGGCGCAATCGCACTTGGGGGCAGCGCCTGCAATGGGCGCTGGTACTGCTGGTGCTCGGCCCGCTGCTGATCGCGGTTAGTCTCTCGCTCTCGCTGTCATTGGTGAAGTTAAGCCGGACATTGGAGTCGGCGTTGCCATGGCTGGACGACGGCCTGCTGCGTTCGATCCCGTGGCTCACGACGACGATACTTCTGTACATGGCCTACCGGTGGGTTCCCAACCGATTCGTTCCTGCGCGGCATGCGATCGTCGGCGCGGTGCTCGCCGCGTTGCTGTTCGAATTGATGAAGAGCGCATTCGTCCTCTACGTTTCGAAAGTGCCGACCTACAGTGTCGTTTATGGTGCGTTTGCCAGCGTTCCCATCTTTCTCATGTGGATGTTCCTTTGCTGGCTGGTCGTACTGGTCGGCGCGGAGGTTGCAGCGACGCTGTCGTATGCCCAGCATACGGATGCGCAGGCGCTTCACCAGGATCAGGATGCCTACACGGCGAGGTTGCAAAGTGCCGCGATCACGGCGGATTGCCCGCGCACGTTCGAGCAATTGCGCGCGGCCGCACCCATGCCGATCGATATTGCCGAAGACGCCCTTTATAGCCTGCTAGATCGCGGATTGCTGCAAGTTGTGGAAGGCAGGCCGCTGCGCTATCGGGCGCCGCCAGTTTCGGGCTAGCTCAGGATGGTTGGAATTGGAACAAGTCGAACTTGGCGGTGCGTTCGATCAATGTCGTTGCGCGTACGGTGGAGATTTCGCCGTGATCATTTAGCGCGAACGCTCTAAGATCAGCAAAGGTCTCAGGCAGTGTGAGCACCGTATCTGACGGCACTTCAGGGTGTGTAGACGACAGTAATAGTGCGGGTATTGTTTTGTTTGATACTCCCACCGTCGCCTCGAGCGAAACACTGTAGCCCGTAGGTGAAATAAGCTCCATACCAAACTCAATTGCATTGCCTTCAAGCAACGTCAGCCAGCGGACCACGCCAAGATTCCATCCACGACCGCCGACGAAGCGCACACCGATCGCTTCACCGACTGCCACGCCCACGATACCGCCCGCATTCCGATGCAGACGCAGGCCGTTGGCGCTTTGATTTAAGACCTGCCATTCCTCCACGCCAACCAACTGCGACATCGGGTCCTGCGGGATTTTGAGCAGCGGAATGGTGCGGCCATCGCGGATCGCTTCGGCGTCGGCCTCGGGCGTTTCATTGGTGGCAAGCTCGGCGAAATAGGCAATCGCCTTCACGCCCGCGCACAAGGCGACACCGGTATCCGACGGATTGCGTCTGAATTGGCGTTTGGGCGGGTCACCCCAGAGCCGCACAAGGCGGCCCATCAAGTCATTGAGGTCGTGTGTGGCACGGCTCTTTGCCGCAGTTGCTGCACCGCCGGACAAGTTGGCTTTCAACTTTTGCTGGATGCGTTCGACGAGTCGTGATGAGTCAATCAGTCGCATGACGCTGCCGGCCGCCGGCCGGTTTCCTTGAACCAGCGCGCGCGGGGCGGAATCCGCGTCAAGCGCAACAACGAACGCGCGCTGCGGATCAACGCCCTCTGCGGATGTTTTCAAGCCAACCAGCCCGCGATGTTGCCGGAGAATCTCGCGCACTCGATCGACTTCGCGATGCATGAGGCGGTAAGGATCGGCTAACGAGAGCATCAGCATTTCAAAGTAGAGGTCGGCCACCGATGACTTGGTCGCCTCATCGGCAACTTCGTTCGCGAAGGCTTGCTCGTCCGCGTATAGGAACAGGCTATTGACCTCGGCCCAGATACCCGCAGGGACGGGGTAGTAAGCTTTGTAGCTTTGCAGCATGACGGCCATCGCATGGTTCATCAATCGATGGATCGGCATTGGCATGCTTTTCTTGTTGCCGAATCCGATCAGCTTCGCAGACTTTTCAAGCACCAGCATTTTGTAGGCGAAACTGGATTCGATTGATAGCGCGTGCGCCAGCGAAAACGCTTCGAGCGGCTTCGCTTGCAGCGGCAGGCTGGCGCACGCATAGATGGCGTCGAGTTCATCGAGCAACACATCGATGACCGGCCGGTATGTTTCGACCAGCGCGACGCGCTCCTCGGCGGGCAGTTTGGCCCGGTTGATCGCCGCCAGACAGGCGACGATCGCCTGGCCGGATTCCGTGGTCTTGGTCAGCGGCAGCGATTCAACCCATGCGCGCGCTTTCTTCAGATTTGTTTCGATGCCCTTTGGCAATGGCGCGGAGACATTCGGGACCGACAAATTAAGTGCCATTCAACCCTCTGAGGCTCTGGTGCGTTGTTCGTGCGTTGTTCGCCCGCTGTTTGTCCGCTGTTCGTCGGCTGTTCGTCCAATTGCGACGTCGTTGTTCGTCGTAAACGCCGGAACGCACTTTTCAACGAACCTATACAGCGAACTTGCGATAATAGAATCGGTCGCAGTTTAGCAGAGGCCGTCGCTCGCCTTACCAATGTCCAAGGATCAAAGATGCCACGCTCGATACTTCGCAGTTTATTCGCCACCGTTCTATTCTCGCTTGTCAGCGCGGTTGTCCTTGCCAACCCCGCCTTTGAACTGAAAGACACCGAAGGGGGTGCGCACCGGTTAAAAGACCTCAAGGGTAAATGGGTGGTAGTGAATTTCTGGGCGACTTGGTGTGCGCCCTGCATCAAGGAGATTCCCGAGATCGCTGAATTCGCCAAGGAGCAAGCCGCCAAGACACGGGTCATCGGCATTGCGCTTGACTGGGATGAATCGGGTAAACGCGACGCCGATGAAGCCAAGCTGAAGCGGGTCGCAAAAAAATTCGGCCACAGCTATCCGCTGGTGTTGGGAGACAACACGACCGAAAAGGTATTCGGCAAGATTAAGGGAATGCCGACGACGATTGTTTACGGGCCGGATGGTAAGGTGGCCTACAACAAGACGGGTGTGGTCACCAAGGAACTCCTCACCCGGGTTGTCAACGGCGAAAAGGTCCAGTAGCAGAATGCAAACTCCAGCATACACGGGCATTTCCAGTCATAACAGGCTGGAAACGCACGTGGAATAAGGAGTTTACATCGATGCTCGTTGAACTAGGTGGCGGTCAGCTGATGGCAGATGTGCGCAGCAACGTCATTTGCACTGATGACAGTTGGTGCTTGGTCGCGGCGTCGTTGGTATTCAACGTTGCCGTCTTTGAGACTACGCTCGCCAATGACTACCCGATGCGGGATGCCGATGAGTTCGAGGTCGGCAAGCATCACGCCGGGCCGCTCGTCGCGATCGTCGATTAGTACATCCACCCCGGCGGCGGCCAGTTTGTCGTACAACGAATTGGCGGCATTGCGCACCAGCTCAGACTTGCCATAGCCGATTGGGGCGACCACCACGGTGAAGGGCGCCATCGCGTCGGGCCAGATGATGCCCCGTGCATCGTGATTCTGCTCAACGGCGGCTGCAACGACGCGCGTGATGCCGATGCCGTAGCAGCCCATCAGTGGCGTTTGTGGTTTGCCGTTCTCGCCCAGAAAGCTGAGCCCCATCTTGGCGGGGTAGGGAAGACCGGAGAAAACATGCCCGACTTCAATGCCGCGCTGGATGGCGAGCACACCTTTGCCATCCGGTGAGGGGTCGCCGGCGGATGCGTTGCGAATGTCGGCTATCAGATCAGGCTCCGGCAAATCGCGACCCCAGTTCACCCCGGTAAAGTGGAAGTCCGCATCGTTCGCGCCGGTGATGAAATCGCTCATGTTGGCAACTGTACGATCCGCAACTACCTTCACGCCCTTCAGCCCGATCGCACCCAGGTAGCCGGGCTTGCAGCCGAATGACGATTCAATTTCGTTCTCGGTTGCGAAGCGGAATCCCGTCTTAAGTCCCTCAACTTTGCCCGCTTTCACTTCGTTGAGTTCATGGTCACCACGGATGAGCAGCAGCCAGATTTGACTGCCATTCGCAGCGCCCTTGTCATCTAGAGTTTCGGCGGCCAATACAATCGATTTCACAGTTTGTGCGAGCGTCACGCCGAGCAACGCGGCAACATCTTCACACTTTGCTTTGCCCGGCGTCGGCGTTTTCGTCAACGCTTGTGCAGCGGCGGCACGCGAGGCAATCAAGGCTACGCCTTCGGCTTTTTCCATGTTGGCCGCGTAGTCGGAGGTGGGGCAATAGACGAGCGCGTCCTCACCGGTATCAGCAATCACTTGGAACTCGTGCGAGCGCTCGCCGCCGATGTTGCCGGTATCGGCCTCGACCGGGCGAAAGGTCAGCCCCAACCGGGTGAACACGCGTACATAAGCGTCGTACATTGCATCGTAGCTTTGACGAGCGCCTTCGGCATCACGATCAAACGAGTAAGCGTCTTTCATCGTGAACTCGCGGCCGCGCATGACGCCGAAGCGGGGGCGCCGCTCATCACGGAATTTGGTTTGAATCTGATAGAAGTTGATGGGTAACTGCCGATAACTGCGAATGTCCTGCCGGAAAATGTCGGCAAGAACCTCTTCCGAAGTAGGTTGCAGGATGAAATCGCGTTGGTGGCGATCCTGGATCCGCAACATCTCCGGGCCCATCTTGTCCCAGCGGCCGGACTCCATCCACAGTTCTGCGGGCTGGACGAACGGCGTCAGTAGTTCGATCGCGCCGGCTCGCTCCATTTCCTCGCGGACGACTCGTTCAACCTTTTTGATCACCCGCAGTCCCATCGGCATGTAGCTGTAGATTCCCGCCGCCAATTTCTTGATCATGCCGGCCCGCAGCATCAGTTTTTGACTGACGACGTCAGCGTCAGCGGGGGCCTCTTTGAGGGTTGAAATGAAAAACCGGGAAGCGCGCATTTTCTATAATTTTCAATGAGTTAGATTCAAGTAAGCGGCCATTTTACACGCTCGGCTGAGGTGCGTTCGTCACGCCGCTACCCAATTAAAGTAATTTGTGAAACAATCGCCGTAACTTAAGTATTGGAAGGGCTTGAACCATGATTGATCGAGATGGTTACCGCCCAAATGTGGCCATCGTGCTTTGCAATGCAAAAAACGAGGTCTTTTGGGGCAAGCGAATCCGCGAGCATTCTTGGCAGTTTCCGCAAGGCGGTATCAAGCATGGCGAGGCGCCGGAAGACGCCATGTATCGCGAGCTGGAAGAAGAAACCGGGCTCAAGCGCGAGCACGTCAAAATCTTGGGTCGCACCAAGAGTTGGCTGCACTACAACGTCCCCAGCCACTGGGTGAAACGTGAGTGGCGTGGCACGTACAAAGGGCAAAAGCAAATCTGGTATCTGCTGCGGTTGACCGGGCGCGACCACGACATCCATTTACGCGCGTCTGAGCATCCCGAATTCGACGCTTGGCGCTGGCATGATTATTGGGTTCCGCTTGATACTGTTATCGAGTTCAAGCGCGACGTATATCGGAAAGCACTCCATCAGTTGGTTCGCTTTCTTGACCGCCCGCCGCGCGTGAGTCCGCGAACGCACATCGAACGCAACGGCAGCCCCTTAGACCGGCTGGAGCACAACACAGCGGCCGAGCTTATCCCCATGCTTGTCGTTGCCGAGCAGGTCATCCAGGCTGAAGTTGACGTTGACGTGACCATCAGCGAGTCGCTGACGCAACCACTGGTGACGGTGCAGGCCGCCGTTGCCAGCGCACAGAGCGACTAGCGCAATCCGCTAGGTGTAGACGATCGATTGTTTTAATCGCCGTGTTGCCCAATCGCTGGAGGCGTGTTCGTGCCATTGGATGGTGGCGTATGTGCCGGTAGATGTCCTTCGATGGACTTGTGCTGGTGACCGCGAGCGAATACCGTGTAGAAAGTCGGCACCACGAACAGCGTCAGGAGGGTGCCCAGCAACATGCCCCCGACAATTACCCAGCCGATTTGCTGCCGCGATTCGGCACCTGCGCCGCTGGCGAGCGCAAGCGGCAACGCGCCGAGTACGGTGGCGCCGGTTGTCATCAGGATAGGGCGCAACCGCAGGACCGCAGCTTCAATGACGGCCTCGCGCACCCCCTTGCCCTGTTCCTGAAGCTGGTTGGCGAACTCAACGATCAAGATGCCGTGTTTAGTAATCAACCCCACCAACGTGATGAGCCCGATCTTTGAGAAAACATTGAGTGAGTTTCCGGTCAACCACAGTGCAATCAGCGCGCCGGTGATTGACAACGGGACAGTGAGCATAATGACGAACGGATCAACGAAGCTCTCAAACTGCGCGGCCAGCACAAGGTAGATGAAACAAAGCGCGAGCATAAAGCTTAGCAACAGTGTTGACGCCCCTTCCTTGAATTCCCGCGATTGACCGAGGACATCGGTTTGTACTTCTGGCAACACCTTTTTGGCCGTCGCGTCCATCAGGTCGAGGGCATCCTTCAAGCTGTAGCCCTGTGCAATTTCAGCATTGACGGTTGCCGAACGCAAACGGTTGAAGTGGTTGAGATTGCGGGGGCTCACGCCTTCACTTAACGTTGTCACGTTTGAAAGTGGCACCATCTCGCCGGCGCGGGAACGCACAAAAATATCGTCGATGTCGGTGGGAGTATTTCGATCACTCGGTGCGACCTGTACGATGACGTCGTATTGCTCGCCGTCTTGCTTGTAGCGTGTCACCACCCGGCCGCCGAGCATCGTCTCCAACGTCCGGCCGACCGTTTCGACCGGCACGCCGAGGTCGGCCAGCTTTTCGCGATTTACCTGCACCCGCAGTTCTGGCTGGCTGAGGCGAAGATCGCTATCGATGTTGGTCAGCACCGGGCTCTTGCGCAATTCCTCCTGCATTCGGTCGACCATGCGGGCCAGTTCAGGATAGGGTGCCTGGGTCATGAGAACGAACTGAACCGGCTTGTCGCGTCCACCGCCGAGTGAAGGCGGGGTGACGGGGAATGCATTCAGCCCCGGGATTGCCCGCATTTTCGGACGAATCTCATTCGCGATGGCAATCGAATTCCGGTCACGCTCGTTCCAGTGCTTGAGGATAAGAATCGAAAATCCAGAGTCGGGCGATGGGTTTCCAGAATTCACAAAATAGCGACTGCCGTCTTTAACACTGGCGTAAACCGCCTCGAGTTGCCTGGAGTACTGAGCGGTGTAGTCAATCGTTGAACCTTCCGGAGCGGAAAACGGCCCGAACAGCACGCCGCGGTCTTCCAGCGGTGCCAACTCCGATTTGATGTTGAGAAATAGCGGCGCGGATACACCCGCGAACACTACCCAGATAACGACGCCGATCCAGCGTTTGTCAAGAGACGCCGACAGTAACTTCTTGTATGCGGAGGTCTGCCATTCAAAAAATGCTTCAATCGTATTGAATAACTTGCCGTGCTTGGGTTCGTGCCGCAACAGCTTCGCACACATCATCGGCGATAACGTCAACGCGACGAAGCCAGACACCAACACCGCTCCGGCCAGCGCCAATGCAAACTCGATGAACAGCCGGTCGGTTCGTGTCTGACCGAACGCCAGCGGGATGAACACCGCCGCCAGCGTCAGCGTCATTGCGACGACGGCGAAACCAATCTCGCGCGATCCAACCAGCGCGGCTTGCACGGGCTCCATGCCCTTTTCGATATTGCGATAGATGTTCTCGAGTACGACAATCGCGTCATCGACCACCAGACCGATGGCGAGCACCATCGCGAGCAGGGTCAGTATGTTGATGGAAAAACCCGCGGCATAAAGTAGCGTAAAGGTACCGATCAAGGAGATCGGAATGGTGACCAGCGGGATAAGGGTGGCGCGCAGATTGCGCAGGAACACGAAAATCACGAGCGCCACCAGTATTACGGCCTCGACGATGGTCTTGAATACGTTCTTGGTTGATTCCTCGATGAATACCGCCGAGTCGTACGACATCGTCAACTTCATGCCCTCCGGCAGCGTCTTGTTGATCTCCTCAATCTCTTTGCGCACAGCAATCGCAAGGTCGAGGGTATTCGCAGTGGATTGTCGAACGACTCCCATCGAAATGGCTGGGTTGCCTTTAAACCGGGTGATGACGCGCTCATTCACCGGTGCCACCTCAACCTTGGCGATGTCGCGCACGCGGACCGGGTAGCCCGATGCATCCTTGATGATGATGGCACCGAATTGCTCGGGTGTGGCGAGATCGGTGCGGGACAGTACGTTGAACTCCCGCTTGGCGCTTTCGATGCGGCCGGCCGGAATCTCGATGTTCTGTCGACGAATCGCGTCTTCGACCTCAGCGGTGGTCAAGCGATAGGCGGCCAGCTTGCCTCGATCGAGCCAGACGCGCATCGAGGATTTTCGCTCGCCATTGATACGAACGTCCGCAGCACCCGGCAGCGTGCCGAGGCGAGGCCGGATAAACAAGTTAGCGTAGTCCGATTGCTGCATTTGCGAGTGGCGGTCGCTGGAAAACGCAATGAACATGATCGGAAACGCATCCGCATCTGTCTTCGAAAGAATCGGCTCGTCAATACCCTGCGGTAGACGGCCACGCACCCGCGAAACTTTGTCGCGTACGTCAGCGGCGGCAGAGTCAGGGTCGCGTGAGAGCCGGAATGTGACCGTGATGTCGCTTTGCTCTGCGCGCGAACTGGAGGTCAAAATGTCCACGCCCTCAATTCCGGACAGCGAGTCCTCGAGCGGCTTGGTCACCTGACTTTCCATCACGTCAGCCGAAGCGCCGCGATAGGTCGTGGTGACATTGACAATCGGCTGGTCAATCTTTGGCAGCTCGCGAACGGCAAGTCGCGAGTAGGAGATCAACCCGATGAGGAGGATTGCGAGTGAAAGGACCGCCGCGAATACCGGGCGCTTGATACAGATGTCTGACAGCACCATGTGACGTTGCCTCGTTAAGACTTCTTGGGTTCGGTCGCGGCGGCGGATGGCGGGGCGACCTCCGGTGCCTTGCCGTCCACTGTGGCAATCTTGACTGCCGCCCCGTCGCGGAGTTTGGGCTGTCCCGCGATGACGACGACATCGCCAGCGGCGAGGCCGCGAACGATTTCCACAAAGCCTGTGGTGCGTTGACCGATCTCAACTTTTGTTCGCAGTGCACGGCCGTCGGCGATCTTGAAAAGAAACACGTCATCACCCACTGGAATCAGCGCCTGCTCGGGGATCGTCAATCCGTTTTGCACCTGGCTGCTCAACAGGCTGACACGCGCGAACATACCGGGGCGCAGCGTTGCACCGGTATTCTTGACTGCTGCGCGAATGACAATTGAGCGGCCGTTCGCGTCGAGCAGAGGGTTGATCGCAAGCACTTGGCCGGCGTAAATCTTATTGGGTACAGCATCGAGCGTTAGTTGGAGGGGTTGCCCGACCGAGATTTCTTTCAGGAAAATTTCCGGGACGCGAAAGTCCACCTTGAGAAGTTCAATTGCCTCCAGGTTGACGATGTCCTGCCCCTCGCGTACATAGTCGCCGACGCTGACCATCCGCAGTCCGACGACACCGGCGAACGGCGCCTTGATCTCCAGCCTGGTGAGACGTGCTGCGGATAGTTCGTATGCTGCTTGCGCAACCTTGTAATTACTTTCGGCTTCGTCTCGCGCCTGGCTGGAGATGAATCCTTTGCCATGAAGATCTCGGGCACGCTCTATGCGGCTCTTGGCCAGCGCGAGGTTTGCGTCCGCCTGCAACAGTTCGGCGCGTTGGATCGACTGGTCGAGGCGTATGAGTGAAGTACCTTTCGCAACCTGTTGACCTTCCCGAAAGCCGATTTCCGCGATGCGACCCGACACCTCCGGTCTGACAATCACGGTTTCATTGGAACGCAGCGAGCCAATCGCTGTGATCGCCTTTGCAATAGGAGCGAGTTTCACGCTGGCAGCGTCGACGGCAGTTGGAGGCGGGGTTTGCGCGGCCTTGGAACTGCCCGCACCCGGGATGGGGGATCCCGGCGAAATCGCCTTCGGCTGATTCGTCGAAGTTTGCTGCCCACCCAGCCAGTACGATGCCCCTGCGATTGCCGATCCGACCAGCGCAATCACAACCCAAAATACACCCTTGTTCATTAACGGCTTCCCAAACGCTCACGAAGTCGATGATTATCTCTCGATTCGGTGGATAACCTCACGTTTAGCTTCAATTACCGGTACAAGTGATCATGACTGCGCAGCCGTTTATGCGCTGATATCCGGGTCGAGTTGACTGTCCAGAAATGCGATTTGATCTTTTAGCAGCAGCTTGCGCTTTTTCAGCCGCTTGAGTCTCAACTCATCGTGTGGCAGCGTCCCTACCAGCGCTGCGATCGCCAGATCAAGATCTCGATGCTCCTGCTTGAGTTCGATCAGGCGCGCTTCGATCGCGGCGGCGTTTGAATCTGGCAACGGGGTAACCTCAATCACAATCGGGCACGTGCCCACTATGCTGTGAATATAGCAGTTGACCGTTGGCGTGATGATTGGTGGCGTGTTGCGGTGCAACAGGCGCGAGACGCAGGATGCGATCTTGTGTCACGATGCAATCTTGTTGCCTTATTTGCCGAAACCGAGTTGAATATAGGGTGATTCCCTAACCTGCCACTGTTATGCAGCCGCGTCGCAACGACTACGACATTACAAATCGCATCCAGACCACGGATCCTCGTGCGGTAGAGGCAGAGGTATCGCGTTTGTTGCGGCTGCTCTACCCGGGCACTGCGCATGTGGCAATGAGTCGCGCGTTCGCCGATGTCGCGGCCCTCTACGCGGGGAACTTTCCCGGCTACCGGGCCTGCGATACGGCTTACCACGATCTGCAGCACGTGATGGACGTGACGCTCGCGATGGCACGATTGATGGACGGCTATGAGCGCACCCGAGGGCAAACGCCTGCGCTGGAAGTCAAACTATTTCAGTTTGGTGTCACGGTCGCGCTGTTCCACGACATGGGTTACCTTCGCAAGCTTGACGATGACGTAGCGCCGAACGGCGCGTTCTATACGCAAAACCATGTTTCCCGCGGTGCGGCGTTCCTGCGTGATTATTTCAAAGAAGTGGGCCTGGCCGAGCTGGCCGAAGCGGGTGCGGAAGTGATTCACTTCACGGGCTACGAAAAGCGAGTTGCCGATATTCTGATAGAAGATCCGGTGCTAAGAATGCTTGGCAGCCTGCTCGGTTCAGCCGACATCATGGCGCAAATGGCAGACCGGTGCTACTTGGAGAAGTGTCGAGACCGCTTGTACCCGGAGTTTGTCGCTGGTGGCATCGCAGAACAGCGTGACGCTCAAGGAAACAAGACCGTGGTATTCGCGTCGGGTAATGATCTGATCAACAAAACACCGATGTTTTTTCAGACCGCAGTAGACCGGCTGGAAGCGGATTTGGGCGGCGCTTATAACTATGCGGCGTCGCACTTCGGCGGTTTCAATCTCTATATTCACGCGGCAAAGAAAAACGTCCGCTTTGCCAAACAAATCAGCGTTGGATCGGCGCCGAGTCTTCGGCGTACGCCGCCCCCCACGGTGTGACGCCGGGGCGGTCGATTTCGATGGCGCCCTCGACACGAATCGAACGTGCGACCTACCCCTTAGGAGGGGGTAGCTCTATCCACTGAGCTACGAGGGCGTTGCCGGAATTTTACGCAGAAAACGTAAAGTTGGCGTTGGTGTCTTGCGACCGACCGAGGGCAAAAGCGTGCCCGCGCCGCGCTTGACGTTCTGTCCACAAAAAAGAAAAACCCTATCTAATCAAATAGATAGGGTTCTTTTTTTTGGCGGAGAGGGTGGGATTCGAACCCACGGAACCTTGCGGTTCGCTTGATTTCGAGTCAAGTACAATCGACCACTCTGCCACCTCTCCTTGGGGTGCCCGAAGCCTTGATGCGAGTTGCAGTGGTAATTATACCCTGCGACGTGGAGGCCGAAAAACCACGGCAACAACCGTTAGTAAATTCGACGGTTGGTTGTTCCTAAAAATTCAATATAATCATAGCGCTACATAGTAATACTGATGCACTAGATTAGGATTGGCGACGAAAATATGCGGTGCAAGCCGCAAATGTCAACTTGTGTTGCAAGTGTGGTTTGTCACACTAAAGTCCGTTAAACCCTCTCTATACTCGCGCCGAGTAGTGGTTTGTATTAGTTGAGTGCGTACGGTATCGCATTGGTATCGTCACAACGTTGGTTTATTGTTAGGAAAGCGGCAATGGCAATCCAATTCCTCGTTTCAACATTTCTTGGTGGCATCAAGTGCGACCAATTGGCGCAGCGCCGGGGCGCGCTCACGATGTTCTTGATCGCAGCGGGCACGTTGGGGGCAATGACGTTTTCCGCAGAGTCGGACGCGCAAGCAGGTGTCAAGGCCGCCAATCCCGTGCAGATCCAACTTCAGCGCAAAAAAGTCAGCGTCGTCGAAGGCAAAGAAGCGTTTGTGGCTGCTGAGACAGCTAAACCTGGCGACATCGTGGAAGAGACCGCGACTTACGCGAACATTTCGGAAAAAACGTTCCGTGTTGACGCCACGCTGCCTGTTCCGCTGTTCACCGAATTTGTCGCCAGCACCGCGCGTCCGGCCAGCATGAGGGCGAGCGTCGACGGCAAAGTGTTCTCAGAATTGCCGCTGAAGCGTCAGACCAAGCAGGCCAACGGGGTGACCGTCGAACAGTTGGTTCCGCTCTCGGATTACAAATTCCTGAGATGGAGTGCCGTTGAACTCGGCCCCGAAAAATCATTCACTGTCACTGCGCGTTTTCGTATCAAGGATGGTGCGCCTGTTACACCGGCCGCGACGACACCGACTGCTGTGATCGCAAAGTAGCCCCCAGCCAATTCATTTATTTCAACACCTCAACATCACACGCATTAGCCAAGTCGCAATCGACAAGTCAGGGAGAAGAGCATGTATTCAACGATTCGGGCGGTAGCAGCCCACCAAATTCAGGCCAGCATGACGAAGCAGAAGGCGATAGCCCTCTGGTTCTTTGCAGGTCTGCTCGTTTTTGTGCTGTCGATTTTTGCGGCGAGCGATGCTCGAGCGCAAGTGACTCCCGCAGGCCAGTCGATTGGTAACCAAGCATCTGCGACATACGTCGACGTAACGAATGCTTCGCTCACGCTGACGTCAACCTCTAACGTTGTCACGACTGTTGTCTCGCAGGTCTATAGCTTCACGCTTGCGGCACCAGGCGCTCAAACGCGTCCCGCGAATCAGCAGGTCTGTTACCCACATACGATCACTAACACCGGTAACGGTGCCGATGTATTCACGCTCACCGCGCCAGTCGGAGCGACGGTTACAGGGCCAGTGCTTTTCTATCAGACCGGCACGCTGCTCTATTATCCTGACGTTAGCCCAAACGACGGCTCACCGGACGTTGGCCCCGCAATATCGGTCACGCCGACACTGAGCGCTGGTCAGGCATACACTTTCGTGGTTTGCGGTACGACCAGTGCCTCAGCGGTTGCGGGCAACTCCGGTACCATCACCATCGCGGCCACCAGTTCTGGCGCGGCGCCGTTGGTTCCAGCGGTTGTTGATACGACGACGATCGGTAACTGCTCGATCACGCTGAACAAATCGCTTTCTAGCACGCTTCCACCTGGCGTGACCCCTGTCACGGGTGGCCTGTCACCTCTCACTAACGTCGTTGGCAACCCTGGGCTCTATGTCGTACTCGCGTACAGCAACGCCGGCACGCTCGCGTGTAGCAACGTCATTATTCAAGATCCCCTGCAAGCTGGATTCCTTTACCGCACTGGCAGCGGCCGGTGGAGCAATACCGGTGCAACGGTGCTTACTGACGCATCTGACGGTGTTGTCAGCGGAATCAACTACGTTGCTCCCATCGTTGATCTGACTAGCGGTACTGTTTCGGCGACAATCGCGTCGATCGCTGGTGGCACGTCTGGAAACGTTTATTTTCAGGTCAGCATCGCTGCAAATCTTGCCGTAGGCATCAGCGCCTCGACGACCAACACGGCGAACGTTACCTACACCGATGCCTCGGTCGCAGTAACCACCGGGCCGAACAACTCAAACGCGATCACCTACAACGTGCAACAAGTTGCGGCAGTTGAGTTCAACGGCTCGGCAACGTCGAGTGTAGCAGCGGCCGGTGAAGGCAGCGGCACCACCATCGTCGCGGCAGCGTCGCCCGGACAAACAATTCAATGGACCGATGTTGTGTGGAACAAAGGCAACGCTTCCGATAGTTTTGATATCCGTTTTGTGGATGGTCTGGGAGCGGTTGTTGGCAATAGTGCAAGTTTCACAGGGGCCAACTGTACGGGGGCGGCGGCCGCCTCGCCGGCGTGTACCTTCCCTGCGGGAACAACGTTCACTGTATTCCGTACCGACGGCACCACGACTCTGCTCGATACCAGCGGCAACACGACCCCGGACACTGGCCCGATACCGATGCCCAGCGGTGGTAACTGTCCGGTCGGTTTTGTCGGCAACGCTGGCGCTGGTTTGGCAACGTCTTGCGGTTATCAAATCGTCGTAAAGGCAACCATTCCTGCGCTGGCGGCGACCGGTGGTGGTCCATACCGTATTGTGTTGCAAGCGCGGTCTGTGTTCGATGCCGCCGTCGTCGATACCGTGCCGAACGTGCTCACGACGATCACCGCGAACTCGGTTGACTTGACGAACAATACTGCCGGTGGTCTGGGCGCAGGCGCAGGAACCGCCACGATTATTGTTACCAACAACGTGACCCCGTTGGTGTCCGCGACGCAAACCACCAAGTTCATTCTCTTTGTCAACAACACCGGCGCAGTAGCAGCCGTCTACGACTTGACGGGAACGTTCGTCGCCGTGCCCGCCAGCGTTGGCCTTGCCGCGCAGCCGCTGAATTGGGTGATCCAGTTCCGCCAAGACGGCGGTGCTGGCAACTGTTCGACCGTTGGCAGCGTGATTACCTCAACTGGCGCAGTGCCGGTTCCGGCACTCGGCAGTCAGCTCGTCTGCGGCGAGGTCGTCATTCCACCGACCAATCAGGGTAACGGCGGTTCGCGGCCGACTGATTCGCCGCCGGGAAATTACGACGTGCAATTCCGTGCGCAGCAACAAGGAAATCCGGCGGTCGCCGATACGATCGTTGACCGCATCATTCTGGCGAGCGTCAATAGCGTGACCATCACGCCAAACGGAACACAGCAGACGTCGCCAGGCGGTGCCGTCACGTATCAACACACGATGACCAACAGCGGTAACGTTGCCGAGATCATCAGCTTCGCCGCGCTTTTCCTGACCAATAGTCAGGGCGGTGGCTGGACGTCAGCCGCGTACGTTGATGATGGTGGCACACCGGTGACGCCTGTCTCCGACAGCATCCTAACCGTCGGGTCGGACACCACGCTGACAACCGCAGTTACCTTTACGATGGCGCCAAATACAATCCGGACCCTGTTTGTGAGGGTAAATGCCCCGGCGATGGCGGGTAGCCCGCCGAACGTGACCACGCTCACGGCAACTTACAACGGCATCTTGTTGAACGTTTCGGCAACCGATACCACGACGCTCACGTCAGGACTGCGACTCGACAAGTATCAGCGACTAGTCGCCTGCGGTTCTGTACCATTGCCAGTGCCCCCCACCTTCACTGGGTTGACTGCCGATGCGCCGTGGGTCTCGTCTGCGCTTCCGTCAGGTTCTGGAACGGCACCCGGTCAATGTATCGCCTACCTTGTCGTCGGCACCAATACGACGTCGAATAACATCAGCAACATTACGATATCTGACGTCGTGCCAACGTTTACAACATACCAAACGGCCTGTAGCCCGACTGCTCCTGCGGGTACCACCGGGCCGCTGACCACGTCGTCAGTGCCGGCGAACAACGGTGTCGGGACGATTAGTGCGGTCTCGGCACCCGCGCCCGGCGGGGTTGCAACGCCGGCCTCGGCACTGTTGCCTGGCGGCCGTGTCACCCTGCAGTTCTGCGTCAAGATCAACTGATGCTAAAGCGAAAAATGCCGACCCCGCTGCAGTAGGGGGCCGAGCAAGGCGGGAGGGGCAACCCTCCCGTTTTTTTATGTGAATTTGCAACTGTTAATCGTTGTGAATTCCCATCGAAAAACGATTGAATTTGAAGATGTTTGACACTCATTTTTGGGCGTCAAAATCATACTGTTAAGATGCCAAATCGATGGGTTGTTGATCCGCGCGCAACGCGCTTGCTTTGTCCCTTCGTGGGGTTGGGGCAACTCGCTCAAAAATCGGTAACGGTACAAAATCACGCGAATCCAAGGTCAGCTTCGTGGTGTTTGCAGGCGATTTTGTCGGGCATTCTCGCCTTGTCGGTGGCAGTGGCTGGCTCTTTCGTCAATCCGGCGCTCGCACTGCCAACGCCGGTCGGCACGGCCATCACCAACGTTGCCAACAGCTCGCAAGTCGAAGCGGCATTGCCGTTTGCGTCCGTTAGCAATACTGTGCTTTTGACAGTTGGTGCCGGACCCGGGACACCAACGCTGTCCAAAGCATTCTCCGTTGCCACGATCGCAGACGGTGGCGCCACAAGTATCGTCTTCACTGTTACCAACGGCGCGGGAAATCCAGCGCAAGCCGGTATCGGCTTTGTCGATACGCTACCGGCCAGCCTTCGCTTGCAGCCAACATCGGCCGCGACCATCACCGGCGCTGGCTGCACCGGAACCGCCACGCTCACCTTGCCGCAAACGATCAGCGTTGCAGCGCTCGCGATGCTCGCCGGCACCGCAACGTGTTCCGTTACGGTTGCCGCTGTCACCAATGTGGTCGGCCAGACCAACTCGTCGTGTGTCTCATTGCCGGCTGCGTTCACCAACGCCAACGCCAATATTTCTGCGCTGGCGAATCTGGCCTCGTCGGTCACCAACCAGTGTTTGACGGTCGCGCCGGTTGGAGTGCCTTCGCTCACCAAGTCGTTCGCACTCGCCGAGATCCAGCCATCGGGTTCAACGCAACTGCGCTTCATTGTCACCAACAGCACGGGCAATCCGGCCCAAAGCGGGATCGCATTTACGGATACGCTGCCTTCATCCCTGCGCCTGACTGTTGGCGCAACGGCGGCCGTGGCCGGTGCCGGATGTGCGGCGACCGCCTTGCTGACCGCACCGGGCACCATCGCGGTAACGAATCTTGCGATGGCGCTCGGCACCACTTCGTGCATGGTAACGGTCACTTCCGTCACCAACGTAACGAATCAACTCAACGCGGCCTGTGCGGCGAACCCTACTGCATTCACGAATGGTTCCGCGAGCATCTCAGGCGTTGCGAACGTCACCAACGCAGTGACCAACCAATGCCTCCTCGTCAGAGTTCCACCGCCACCGGTCCCTGTAGTCGACCCGCCGGTACTTACCAAAGCGTTCCAGAGTTCATTTATTGTTGATGGTGACTGGACCGAGCTGACGTTCACCATTGATCCAAAGACCACCCCTCTCGGTGGGTTGGGCTTTCAGGATCTATTGCCCACTGGACTTGCGTTTCGCGTGCCAGCGCAAGTGACAATGGATGGCGGATGTACAGGCGAGGTCACCTTTTCTTCAACGATGCCGCCGCAGCCAAACATCATTTCGTTTCGGAACATCTGGATTCCGAAGGGGGCGACTGTCTGCACGATTCGCGTCGAGGGGGTCACCAACCGCATAGGCAGAATCAATCCGACAGGGTGTGGTGCAGCGAACGACGCCGACTTCACCAACAGTGCGGCAAACGTCATTGACACTGGCGATCTGGTAAACAACATCAGACCTCAGTGCTTGCGTGTGCTGCCCGCGTTGCCATCGTTGACGAAGCAGTTTGGCGCGGAGCGAATCTACGACAAGGACACAACCTCCCTGACCTTTACGTTACGAAATTCGGTAGGCTTTCCCCAAGTACGTGGCGTCGCCTTCGTCGATACGCTTCCCGCTGGATTGCGCTTTGCCGCCAGCGCAGCAGCACAGATTCAAGGCGCGGGCTGTACCGGCAGCGTCCAGATCAACGGCGAGAGTAGCGTTGCGGTGAGCAGCCTGAATATTGCGGCAGGCACTGCGGTTTGTCGGATTGCCGTGAGCGGCATTTCTAACAGCCTAAACCAGCTCAACCCAAGTTGTGCAGGCTCGCCTGCGGCGTTCACCAACTCAGCATCGTCAATTTCGGGCGTTGCGAGTCTTCACAATCTCGTTGAGCCGGCCTGCCTGATTGTCGATCCGTTGTCTCCAGCACTGGATTTGTCGCTGAGAAAGACCATCTCGGCATCGGAGGGATATTCGCCGAGCGGAACATACGCTGTCAGCCTCTCAGCAGTGAATTCGTTCACGACGCTGGATGCGCGCAAGCGTGACGTTTCAATTTCTGACGTGCTCCCTGAAGGCATGTTGCTTGTGCCGGGAAGCATCCGCGTAAGCGTTGGTAGCGCGACGTTTGCCGTTGAGGGAGCTTCAGGATCGCAGTCGATCAGTGGACGCACGGTGAGTGTCACATCGAGCAGCGGCCAAGTCGACGTCACGATTGCATCGCTAGAACCCGGGGAGACCGCGTCTGTCGCCTTCAGCGTCACAATTGCGCCGAACCTCGCGAAAGATCTTGTGCTGTCCAACACCGGCCGGCTCACGTTCACCAACAGCGCCAATCGCAGCCTGAGCCGCGCGTCCAACACGGTGACCTTCCGCATACTTGGTGCGTTGGGTGTCACGGTGACCGGACAAACAATTGCCTCGGTTGAGCCGGGAGTGGATGTCGTTTTCCGCAACGTGATCACAAACCGTGGCAACGTTTCCGACAGCTATGACATCACGTTGGGCGGCAGCACATTTCCGGCAGGCAGCATCGTACGACTGCTCGATAGCGATGGCGGCGCGGTGTTACCTGACACCAGTGGCAACGGCGTGCCCGACACAGGCGTTCTGGAGCCGGGTGCATCGAAAGTTGTGATCGTCAGAGTCACGCTGCCGCTCGGACAAAAAGAAGGCGGCCCGTTCCGAGTCACCAAGGCGGCACGTTCGGTACGTAGCCGTAACATCGGTGATGCTGGCGATGATGTGCTTCTGACCGTTAACCGCTCGTGCAAAATTTTGCTTGAAACTGATAACCGCGGGCGCGTCCGGCCGGGCGCAAGTATCACGTACTTCCACGTATTGACCAATATCGGAAATTGTACAGAGAGCGTTTCGGGTGGAAGCGTCACCAGCGGAGCAGCTGGTTGGACGGCACGAGCAGTCATCAACGTTGCCTCGGTACCAGGCGGCGCTATTGCAGGACTAGTTGGCACCGGCAATCCATCCGCTTCACAGTCCTTGCAATTGGCACCGGGCGCGTCTGTCGGCTATCTTGTCGAAGTCACCGCGCCACAGACGGCGAAGAACGGTGACGTAAGCACCTCGGTGTTCTCGCTATCAAGTGTCGGCAGTGTTGCGAAGTCGGGTGCGGTTAAGTCGAAGGACGCGGTTGATACTGCACGCACGCTTTCAAACCAAGACGTGACGACCGTCGACGCGAATGCAGTCAATACTCCTGACGACGTCATACGGCCGTTCATCGACGGCGACTTCCGCCGGCCAACGCTGTTCGGATACATCGGTCAGATACTTTTCATTCGTGCGAATGCGGCGTCGTGCAACGCCGTTCCAGATGTGATTGAGCGTCGGACCATCATCATCACCGGGCCGAACGGTGAGCGCGAAGAGATCATTGCAATCGAGACCGGACCCAACACCGGCATTTTTGATGCCTCTATCCCGGTGAGGCTGCCACCGGCAGTTCCCGCCAACACCTTTCTAGAAGGCAATGCTTTCGATTCGTTCCTAATCGAGATTGTCGGGTGTGGCCGGCGCATCGTCACTTCAGTCACGCTGATCGATCCGAATGGTGTGGTGTTCGATAGCCGGACAAATGAGCCAGTTCGTGGCGCGACTGTCAGAATTGTCAATGCGGCCGGCGGTGTTTGTTCCAACACGCTGTCGAGAGTGCAGGTGATCAACAATGGGCAGGTCGTCGCGTCCAGAAACCCGGTCGTCACCGGCAACGATGGAAAGTTTGATTTCCCACTCGTCGCGCCCGGCGATTTTTGCGTCCAGGTCCAGCCGCCCAATGGATACACTTGGACCTCGACGGTGCCCGCCGACCAACTACCAAGATCGCGAACCATACTCGCCACCGGGCCAACCAGCGGCGGTTCGTACGGTGGTTCCTTCCGTGTCGGGCCGGAGACCGGCCCCGTCATCCTTGATATCCCGGTAGACCCCGGTCGTATCGACGGCCTGTTCATTCGCAAGGACGTGCTCAGGCCTATCGTCGAACTTGGAGAATTTGCTGATTACGTTGTCACGCTGACCAACCAAACCGGCGTCGATCTCAACAAGTCCGAGGTGTTCGCTGCTGATAGTTTGCCGGCAGGCTTCGCGTACGTTGCGGGGAGCGCAAAGCTAGATGGCAAGCGCATCGAGGACCCGGTGGGAGGCGCTGGGCCGCGTTTGCGTTTTAACGCCGGCTTCATTAAAGCTGGTGCAAATGTAAAGCTGACGTACCGTGCGCGTGTCGGCGCCGGCGCGTTGCAAGGCGACGGCGTCAATCGCGTTGTGGCGTCGTATCGTCTGTCAGTGCAGGGGCAGTACAGCGAGTCGAACGTGGCGACCGCAAAGGTCACCGTCTCCGAGGGCATTTTCTCGAATCGTGCTTACGTGGTTGGAAAGATCTACGCTGACTGCAACAAAGACGGTACACAAACGGCGAACGGCGATGGCACTACTGGGGAAGTGGGCGTGCCAGCAGTGCGCCTGTTGCTAGAAGACGGCACCAGCGCGGTAACGGATGCGGAAGGCAAGTTCAGTTTTTATGGCGTTCTTGCAAGGACCCATATTCTGAAGATTGATCGCACCACGCTACCGGAAGGTGTACGCGTCGAACACCTTGGGTTACTTTCAAATCGTAACCTCGGCAAGGGTGACAGTCGCGTTCTTGATCTGAAGAACGGAGAACTGCATAAGGCGAACTTCTCGATCCGTGTCTGCACGCCGGAAGCGGTGGCTAATATTGAAAAACGCCGCCGCGCTGCGTCAAGTCTCGCCACCGAAGTCGACGGCCGCTTGCAGCAGAAGCTCGCCACAGACACGGTCATCCGGCCACTGGGTGACTTGAAAGCGCTGCCTGCAGCAGGATTGGTTGGGCAGCCCGTCGTCCCGACAAATGTTTCGAGTGCCCTTGCGATCAATCAGTCAGGTGCCGCTCCATCTATTCTCGGCGGTGGTGACGCGAAGCCGACAGCGTTGTCGGCGACAACGAATAGTTTCCAGACGCTGGCCGAATCGACCGCCAAGGCGTTGCCGCCAGTTCAATCTGCTCCTCCGCTCCCAAGTGGTCCTGCGGCCAAGGTCGAAGCACCGCTTGAGGACGTACTTCCGCAGGAAGACAACACGTTGGGCTTCATGGGGCTGAAGGACGGCGCAGTGCTATCGTACGCACAGACCGCTGTGCGCGTGAAGGGTACCGCTGGCGCAACCTTCCGACTTACCGTCAATGGTCAACTGATCGACGAGAGCAAGGTGGGTAAGAAAGCCTCCCTACAAGAAAAAGCGTTGCAGGCATGGGAATACATTGGCGTGAATCTGGTTGTGGGTGCCAACGAACTAGTGCTGACACAGTTCGATGCTTTCGGCAACGCGCGCGGCGAGGCCAAGATAACGGTCAAGGCGCCAGGCGAGCTTGCGAAAATTGAGATCGACTTCAGCGAGAAGGTGAAGGCGCAGGGCGGTGGCGTCGCCGATGGCCGGACGCCCGTGAAGGTTGTAGTCCGTCTGAAAGACAAGTTTGGTACGACAGTGACAACACGCCTTCCGGTGACGTTGTCATCGAGCATCGGGCGCTGGGATGTCATTGATCTGAACACCACTGACCCGGGTACGCAGGTCTTCATCGAAGGCGGTAGCGCTGAGTACCAGTTGATGCCGCCTAACGATCCGGCGCAAGCACGACTCAGCATCGAAAGCGGCCGCGTCAAAGCCGAGGCGCCTTTCGATTTTCTGCCAGACCTGCGCGAGATGGTCGCCGCCGGTGTGATAGAAGGGGTGCTGAACCTGCGCAAGCTTGACTCGCGTGCACTGGTACCGGCGCGCGAGCAGGACAGCTTCGAGCGCGAAATTGCTCATCTATCGAAACGCGGGATCGACGGTAAGAGTGATCGCGCTGCGCGCGCGGCCATGTTTCTCAAGGGCAAGGTCAAGGGCGAGTACCTGCTGACGATGGCGTACGACTCTGATAAAGATACCAAGGAGCGTTTGTTCCGCGACATCCAGCCCGATGAGTTCTACCCTGTTTATGGTGATTCGGCAGTTCGTGCGTTTGACGCACAATCCACCGGTCGTTTCTATCTGCGCGTGGATCACAAGAAGTCGTATCTGCTCTACGGCGACTACAACACTTCTGCGAGCCTTGAGAATCGTCAGTTGACGAACTACAACCGCTCGCAAACCGGCGTGAAGCAACACTATGAGTCGAAGATGGTTTCGGCGAATGTGTTTGCTAGCCGCGATTCGACCAAGCAGGTGATTGATGAGTTTCCGGCCAATGGTACGTCGGGCCCGTTCACACTGACCGCAATCAAGGGGCTGATCAATAGCGAGAAGCTCGAAATTCTCACGCGTGATCGCAGTCGCACCAACATCGTGCTCCGGGCGGTTCCGCTTTCCCGCTTTGTCGACTACGAGATCGAGCCGCTCACCGGCCGCATTTTGCTAAAAGCGCCGGTCGCGTCGTTGGATGAAAATCTGAATCCGCAGTCGTTACGCGTGACCTACGAAGTCGACCAGGGCGGCGCGCAGTTCTGGGTGGTTGGTGGCGATGTGCAGGTTAAGCTGAATGATCGCATCGAGCTCGGTGCGATGATGGTCGATGATCGCAATCCGACCGATAAATTCCGCATGGCCGGCATCAACTCGGTGACCAAGCTCGCCGACAAGTCATTCCTGATAGCAGAGTTGGCCCAGACTTCGCGTGAGAAATTCGCGCTTGGTGATTCCTTGGGCGACGTCAGCGGATCAGCGCGTCGCATTCAGCTAAAGCATTCCAACGGAAAGTTGGAGGGCGATATCTTCGTTGCGAAAGCGGACAGTGGCTTCGACAATCCAAGTGCATCGATTGCCAAGGGACGCACCGAAGCCGGCGGCAAGATGAGCTATCGTCTGGGCGACAAGACGCGGCTGACCGGCGAATTGCTCGCGTCATCCGATAACGTTAGTGGCGCAAAACGCGATGGCATCATGCTTAATGTCGAGCGCACTTTGGCGACAGGGCTACGGATCGAGGCGGGTGTCCGCCACGCCCGGGATACGCAGGCTGCACCGCTGCCGGGCAATGCTGGAAACGCTGGTTTGGCGCCGCAGCAGGAAGTGACAACCGTGAGAACCAAGCTCACGGGTGAGATCCCGGGAATCAAAGGGCTCAGCGCCTATGGTGAAGCTGAAGTCGACGTACAGGATTCAAAGCGGAAAATTCTTGCGATCGGTGGCGACTACCACATGGCCAATAAAGGACGCCTCTACGTGCGTCACGAATTCGCTTCCTCGATCACCGGCCCGTACGGTCTTTCCAATCAGCAGCGGCAGAACGCAACCGTTGTCGGTCTCAACACGGATTACATGAAGGACGGCAACGTCTTCAGCGAGTATCGCGTGCGTGATGCGATTTCCGGCGGCGACGCTGAGGCCGCGCTTGGCCTGAGAAATATGTGGACGCTCGCCGACGGGCTAAAGTTACAGACTGGCTTCGAGCGGGTGCATACGCTGGCTGGTACTGGGCAGGGCGAGTCAACTGCGGCTACGTTCGGTCTCGAGTACACTGCAAATCCGCTCTGGAAAGGCTCGACGCGGCTCGAGCTTCGTGAAGGCAACAATCAGGATTCGATCCTCTCCACGGTCGCGCTCGCCTCAAAGCTTGGTCGTAATTGGACCTTTCTCGGACGCAATACCTTCTCATTGATGAAAAACAAGGGACAGACCAGCGGCGAGAACAAGCAGGATCGCCTGCAACTGGGTGTCGCCTATCGCGATACCGATAGCGACAAATGGAACGCGCTTGCGCGTGTTGAACATCGCACCGAGGACGACACCACCCAAGCCGATATCGTCCTGAAGCGCACGGTTGAAATGGTTTCCTTGCACGCCAATTGGCAACCGATCAAACCGTTTACGTTTTCCGGACGTTATGCCGCCAAGCGGGTTAACGAGAACTCGAATGGCTTGGCATCGAAGACCAACGCACAACTCGTTGGCGCGCGTGCCATCTGGGAAGTCGCGCCGCGCTGGGATGTTTCGCTCAATACGTCGTCCATGTTCAGCAACGGCAGCAAGGCCAAGCAGCACGGCCTCGGTGTAGAGCTTGGCTTTATGGTCATGGAGAATCTGTGGCTTTCCGGTGGCTACAACTGGTTCGGCTACAAGGATGCAGATTTGACGGCAAGCGAATACACCAATAAGGGAGTATTTGTGCGCATGCGTTACAAATTTGATGAAGACTTGTTCGCCTCTAAGGCGAACAAGGACGAGGTCGCTAAGTCTGCCAAGCCATGATTAAAGATATCGCCTCTTGCCTTTGGATTTCGCTGAATGTGCGTCGCGTCAGTTCGATAGGCCGCTTGTTTGTCGTTTTGTCGGCGTTGTTAGTCAGTGCTGGATCGGTCTCTGCCCAGACATGTTCGGCGCCGCCGGGGGCATCTGGTCCAGCGAATCCGTCCGGCATAGTCAACTCCTACTATCCAGGTCTGAGCTCGGCGTTTGCGGGTTCTACCAGCGTGGTCGTCGGATCAATTGACGGCCGCGGTAGCGCCACTCCCATCGCGGCCGGTGACTTGATTCTGATCACTCAGATACAGGACGCCTCGATCAACACCAGCAATTCGTCCTCATATGGGGGTACAAACCCGGGCCAAGGTTATACGTCTTTAAACTCCGCTGGCGCTTATGAATACGCCGCCGTGACGGCATTCTCCGGCGGTGTTATCACGCTCTCTAGGGGGCTGACCAACACATATCGCAGTGCACCCGCAAATTCGAGTTCCGGGCAAAAGACTTTTCAGGTCATCCGAATACCGCAGTACTCGAGCGCGACGCTGGCCGGACCGCTCACTGCGCCAGCGTGGAATGGTGCCACGGGTGGCGTCGTGGCATTTGATGTGGCCGGCAATTTAAATTGGGCATCGCAGACCATTGAAGTGTCTGGTCGAGGGTTTCGCGGGGGCGGAGCCCAGACGTCAGGCTCGAATGCGACGGGACAAACGCTCACCCCAACCGACTACGTTTCGGCCGTCGGTACCGGCGCCGTCGGCACCAGTGTCCCCAATGGAACCAAGGGCGAGGGAATTGCCGGTACCCCACGGCTGGTGTTCACGCCGACCACGGTAAACAGCAACGCGGCGGGTACAAATACCGATACGTGTGGCGGAACCGACGGCACGACATGCGGCTATCCAGGAGGCAGCTTCGCGCGTGGTGCGCCGGGCAACGCCGGTGGCGGTGGCAGCGATGGTGATTCAACTGGGAATACCCAGAATACAGGCGGCGGCGGCGGCGGAAGCTATGGCTCGGGCGGCACCGGCGGCTATGGATGGACACCCGGCGTCCCACCCGGCTCCCAAACCGGCGGATTTGGCGGCGGGTTCGTGCCCTCGTCACCGAGTCGTCTTTTTATGGGTGGCGGTGGCGGTTCTGGTTCGACAAACAATGCGACCGGAACGCCGGCGGCCGGTCTTGCATCCAGCGGCGCCGCGGGCGGTGGCATTGTGTTGGTCCGTGCTGGTACCGTGACTGGTGGTGGAACGATCAACGCGAACGGCACAAATGCGAACAATACTGTAACCAATGATGCGTCCGGCGGTGGCGGCGGTGGCGGCCAAGTGCTGGTGTTCGTCAACAACTCGGGCGGATCTACGGGTGCAACGGTAAATGCAAACGGCGGTAACGGCGGCACCAATACCGGCGGTGGCGCGGGGCCACACGGCCCCGGCGGCGGCGGTAGCGGTGGCTTTGCCATCGTCAGCGGCTCGACGACCATCAACGTTGCCGGTGGCGCAAACGGGACAACCGCAACCAGCCCAACCTCCACAGCACAATACGGCTCAACCAGTTCGCCTGGCGGATCGCAAACCGTAACGCTAGCCGCGACACAAATCCCCGGGGTTTCACCGAACGCGAGCTGCCTGCCCAGATTGACGGTCACCAAAGTGACGTCGACCCCAAACGCCGTTCCAGGCGGGACCGCAACTTACACCGTTACCGTGACCAATCAAGCAGGCTTCGGAACCGCGACCGGCGTTCTCATCACGGACGCGCTGACCCCTAGCAACCCGTTCACCTATGCCTCGACAACCAGCGTGACGTTAGGCGGCGGAGCCACGCGTCCTTCAACGACGAATCCAACGATCGGATCGACGTCGCCCGTTTGGAATAGCTTTACGATTCCCGGTGGTGGTTCGGTGGCGATCACCTTTGTCGTGAACGTCCCCGGCGCGACGATGGCCGGGGTTTATCAAAATCCGGGTCGCGTTGATTACGATGACCCCACGCGCACATCCGCTGGACAGACAGCCACCCCAGGCGGAACATATACGGGGGGCGGCACGGTCCCTGGCAGCAACTACGCATCTGCGTCGACGACGAATGAGGACGTCACGATCCGCTCGCCGTTTATAGTGACGAAATCCTTCGCGCCGACGAGCATCAACGCGAACGGCGTCTCGGTGCTGCAAGTCGTCGTCAGCAATCCAAATACCATACCGGTTACCGGCGTTTCGGTATCGGACAATTACCCTGCTGGCTTGGAGAACGCACCGACACCGGCGACGAATTCATCTTGCGGTGGCAGTTTTGTGGCAACAGCAGGAGCGGGCTTCTTCACCTTTAGCGGCGGCAGTATTCCAGCATCGGGCTCGTGCACGTTGCAGGTGAGTGTGACGTCGAATTCTGCTGCCGCCTATCTCAATACGATCGCCATCGGCGGCGTCACGTCGACGGAGAACATTAGAAATATCGTTGCCGCGTCGGCAACCTTGCTCGGTCGTCCGACAATCGCAAAGTCTTTTGCGCCGATTGCGGTGCAGCAAAATACAAATTCCACGCTTACCATCGCCATCACCAACCCAAATTCAGCGCAGACACTTTCAAACGTTGCGTTCTCGGATACGTTTCCGACGAATCTTGTGGCGGCAGGCGGAGCGGTCACCGTTACTGGCGGCGCGTCCTGTACCGGGTTTCCAGCGACCATTTTGGCGAACGCCGTCAGCCTGAGCGTAAGTGGTGCGGGTGTCGGTGCAGGCGTCACCTGCTCGCTCGCATTCTCGGTTCGCTCGGCAGTCGCCGGCCCATACCCGAATACCACGACCGGCGCGACGTCCACCGAAACGCCGACGATCGGCAACCCGTCAAATACAGCCACGCTTGGCGTGGGCCTTATCGGCATGGCGAAGTCATTTGCGCCGGCGATCGTTGCACAGGGCCAGCAGTCGACGGTGACGCTGGTGCTTTCAAATCCGACCGGTGTCACCCAAACCAACGCCAGCTTTTCTGACACGCTGGTCAACATGCAGGTCAATGTTGGACAAACAGTTGCCGTCACAGGGGCGGGCTGTACCGGCCTTACGCCAACCGCATTGACGGCAGGGCAAACGGCATTGAGCTTTACCGGATTAACGGTGCCAGCACTCGGCTGCACACTTACCTTTACGGTGAACAGTGTCCAGATCGGTACCAATCCGAATACGACCAGTGGCGTATCGACAGCGTTGCTGCCGGTAGGCCCCCCGTCGAACACCGTGAATTTGACCGTTGTCACCAAGCCGACAATTTCCAAGGCATTCAGCCCGGCCAGCATTCAGGCGGGCGGCGTCAGTTCGATGGTGTTGACGATCGACAACCAGTCTTCCATCCCACTGACCGGCATCAGTTTTACCGACACTTATCCGGCAAACGTTGTCAACGCGACGCCACTTACAGTCGGGGGCTCATGCGCCAGTGTGACAACGACTGCCGTTGCGGGAGCCGGTACGTTCAACGTCACCGCCGGGACGCTGCCCGCCTCGTCAACCTGCACGATAACCGTCAACGTGACCTCGGCGCTGGTGGGCGCATACAACAACACCACCTCGGGAGTCGCCACGGCTGAAACCGGTTCTGCGGGCGCTGCATCGAATACAGCGACACTCAATGTGCTTGCGCCCGCGTCGATTACCAAGGCATTTGGCACAACAACCATTGCGCAGAACGGCACTAGCCTGATCACCTTTACCTTGCAAAATTCCAACGGCACCACGCTGACCGGCGCGACCTTTGCGGACACACTGGTCAATATGTCCGTGGCGGCGACCGGCCCCGCAGGAGGCACTTGTAGTGGCGCGAGTGGAAATTCGTTTACGGCGGCGCAAACGGGAACACTGACCTTTACGGGACTTACTGTGAATGCCGGCAGCCCGTGCACCTTGACGCTGTCTGTGACATCGTCAAATCCTGGCGCGAACCCGAACAGTGCTAGTGGAGTGTCCTCTGCGCAGACACCAACGCCGGGTGCAGTTTCCAACACCGCCACGTTAAACGTGTTGATCGCGCCAAATGTCTCCAAGGGTTTCTCGCCTGGCGAAATTGCGCAAAGCGGCACCTCGACGTTGACATTTACGATTAGCAACCCGAATACCACTGGTTTGACGAACGCCACCTTCAACGATCCTCTTCCAAGTACCACGTTGGCGGCCACCGGATTCAGTTCGACGTGTAGCGGTGCAGTAACGTTCTCGCCGGCACTCAGTATTGGCGGCACAAACGTAAACCCAACCGTCGCCTCAATGGCGGCCAACGAGTCGTGTTCAATCAGCGTTACCGTTACATCGGCTACCGTGAGCCCGGCGGCGGGTCACGTCAACACCACGTCCGCGCCGATGAGTACCCAAACGAGTGTGGTCGGTGGAGCGGTTGGCGTCGCCAATTTGGTTGTCCTCGGCCGCCCCACGATTACGAAGTCGTTTTCACCGGCAACCATGCAGACGAATGGCACGTCGACCATCACGTTTACGTTGACAAATCCGAACGCGACTCCGTTGACCGGTGCGTCGTTTTCGGACACGTTCCCACCCAATATGACGACCATCGCTGCTGCTCAGAACTATATCGGCGGCGGCAGAGGCACCTGTACCGGTGCAATTCCGAGTGCGGGAACCGGGGCCGTAGGGTCGCGGACTTTCGCAGGCGTAAACATTCCCGCGAATGGCAGTTGCACCGTACTTGTTGACGTGACTGCGACCGTAGGCGGCGTCTACAACAATATTGTCAGCGGCGTCGCAACGGTCCAAACCCCGACGGCCGGAGTCGGCGCAACAGGAACGTTGACGGTGCTCGCGTCGCCGACTGTCACCAAGGCATTCGGTCCGTCGACCATTCCAAATGGCGCGGCAGATTTTTCGACAATGACATTGACCCTCACGAACCCGACCAGTACGGCCCTGACCGGCGTGGCGATTACCGACAACTATCCGTCGGTCAACCTTGTGAATGTGACGCCGACCGTTACAACCAATGCCTGCGGGGGCACATTGACGGCAACCGCAGGCGCGTCCGCGCTAACGCTGACGGGAGGCTCGATACCAGCGAACTCATCGTGCGTCATCACCGCGCGGGTCCGGTCTGGTACTGCCGCCGCTTATGTAAACGTAACTTCTGGCGTGTCAAGTACCCAGACGCCAACTGCCGGGCAGACCGGGACTGACACGCTAAATGTTGTCGTCGCCGGAACCAATCGTCTCATTTATACAAAGTCATTTAGTCAAGCGCAGGCAGTGGTGGGCACCAGCCTGAACATGGTTTTCACTATTCAGAATCTGTCGGCCGGCACTGCCGCGCAAGATGTGAATTTCAATGCGGCCGACCCAATGCCTACTGTGGGGGGGCAGCAACTAACACTCAATACGGTACCCAACTCTTGCACCATAACCGCTGCAGCCCCTGCCGCATCGTGCGGATTCAGTGGCGCGACGGCATTGGGAACCGCTGTACCAAACGCCGGTTCTGCAACTTCGCTGCTATTTTCCGTAACAGGAACGGGTTTAAGACTCGCCGCCAACTCAACTTGCACGATTACTTGCCCGGTAACTATTCCCGCAACCACGACCGGCGGTAATTACGTCAACACTGCCCAGTTTCTCGTTACGGGCACGGGGGGCTTTACAACCACATCTGGTGACTCTGCCACCGTCAACGCAGTAGCGCGCCCGACGATTGCCAAAGCGTTTTCGCCGACCGATATTGGTATTGGCGGCACCTCAACCGTCACATTGACCATCACCAATGCTGCGACCAACACAGCTGCACTGAGTGGTGCTGGCTTTACCGACACGCTGAGTAGCATGACTATCGCCGCGACTGGCCCAGCCGGAGGTACTTGTGCCGGCGCATCGAGCAACGCGCTCACCTCGGGCCAGACGGCGATTTCGATTACCGGATTGACAATTCCTGCGGGCGGAGCAAGTTGCACCGTTACTTTTGTTGTGACCAGCTCGACTGCTAGCGGAGGTCTGCCAAATTCGACGTCCGGCGTATCGGCAACTGGACCGATTGCGTTGACGGCGGGAAGCGTCTCCAACACAGCAAATCTGGCGGTGCGTCAGGCGAGTTTCAACAAAACCTTTGCGCCAACGACCATCGATCTGGGCGGCATATCGATATTGACGTTTACGTTGACCAACGGTACCAACAACCCCGCGCAGACCGGCATTTCATTTGTAGATACCCTGCCTGGCAACTTACTTATTGCCAATCCTGCTGGTGTCGGTGGAACTTGTCCAAACGTGTCTGCGACGGCATTGCCGGGTGCTGGTGTCATTACGGTATCAAACGCAGACATGACGTTGGGCCAAGCGACTTGCACTATCACCGTAAACGTGACGAGCAATGTGCCCGGTGGTCCGTACAACAATACCAACCTCAGCATTGGCGGCCTTGCGCGGATCACAAACAGTGTTACGACGAGCGGTGTGACGGTTCGAGCGCTACCCAATCTCACCAAGGCCTTTAGCACTACCGCGATTTCTAATGGTGCCAATGCGACGCTGACGTTTACCATCGCCAACACGGGCACCAACAATGTGGCGCGCGCCGACGTCGGTTTTGTAGATACCTTGCCTGCGGGGTTGACCTACAGTGGAGCGGCCGCGGGCACCTGTGCCAGCACCGCTGGCGCAGCGCTCGTGCGGGTGATGAGCGGCGCCAATAGCGATGTCTTGACCGTGTCCGGAGTAGAGATTGCGGGTGCCGCTTCTTGCACCGTTACCATCACGGTGACGAATCGAACCGGACAATTTGGTACTTGCCCTGATGCGAATTTCACCAACGGCGCTCCCAACGTTACGGTAACAGGGCTCAGTAACGGGGTCACTAATCAGTGTCTGTCAGCCTCCCGTGCTGTGCTCACCAAGTCGTTCGCACCCACCACCGTGCAGACTGCCACCAACAGCGTGTTGACATTCCTGATCACGAACGGCGGTGGTTTGCCTGCCGTCACCGGTATCAACTACACAGACACGTTGCCAATCGGGTTGACCGTAGCCGGCACCCCGGGCGTGACGACGAACTGCCCTGCAGGCGCAGGGTTAGCGGCTCCCGCATTCACAGTGACTGTGGCGCCGACGACTGCCATCGCGGTGACTGGTGCATCGATAAACGCCGGAGTGGCTTCCTGCCAAATTAACGTGAACGTGGTGTCGGCGACGCAGGGCACGTATGTAAACGATCCATCTCGTGTAACCGGCGCTACGACGAACGTTGACGCGAGTGGCGTGAACGCCAGCTTAACGGTGTTCAGTGTGCCGATCACGACAAAGTCGTTTACACCGGGCACCATTTCGGCTGATGGCACGTCGACCATGCAGTTCACCATCACCAACAACAACACTGTTCCACTGACGGGCGGAAATTTCACAGACACCTTAACCAGTATTCGCGTGAGCGGTGCTCAGAATGCTGGAGGGACGTGCGGCGGAGTTGCGGGTAATGCATTCGCCAATCTGCAAACCGGCGTATCGAACTTCACCGGCCTGACCTTCCCAAGTGGAACCTGCACGATCACGTTGTTGGTCACGAGCGACACACCGGGAACCCTTCCAAACACGACCTCCACCGTGTCCGTGACGGGGCCGCTGGCGATGACTGGCGCTGTGTCAAATACCGCGAACCTAATTGTTATCGCGGCTCCACCAACCATTACAAAGGCGTTTGCTCCCGTGGCCATCGATGCTGACAACAGCAGTACCAGTACGATCACGTTCCAGCTGACCAACGCTAATTCGATCAGTCTCACTGGCGCCGGGTTTACCGACGTCTTGGCGAACATGACAATTAGTGCCAACCAGTCTGCTGCTGGAACATGTACCGGAGCCGCCGCCAACACTTTTACAAATAATCAGACCGCGTTGACATTTGCAGGACTTGCGCTCCTGCCGAATGCCAGTTGCACCGTCACCGTCACGGTCAAGAGTAACGTCGCCGGCGTGCAACCCAACACGACGTCCGGCGTCTTATCTACGCAGGCGGGCACCGGCGCAGCCTCAAATACCGCAAACCTGACGGTCCTGCCCGTCGTCGCGTTGACCAAGGCCTTTGCGGTTGCCAACATTGGGATTGGCCAGACCACGAGCTTGACCTTTACGCTGACCAACACGGCTCTGGGCAACATTGTAAGAACGGGGCTCTCCTTTACCGACACCTTGCCTGCGGGCATTGTGATTGCCAATCCGACGGTGCCTGCCACGACCTGCACCGGTACGCCGACCTTTACGGCGGTTGACGGCGGCCAACCGTTTACGGTGGCTGGCATTGGTGTGCTTGCTGGCGGCACGTGTACCGTCACGCTCACAGTGCGTGGCAACACTGTTGGAGGCCCCTACACCAACGACGCGGCCAGCATCACGGCATCGAGCGGCATTAGCAATGGCGTGACGGCGCAGACGATCAGTGTAGCGCAGGCGAGTTTGACCAAAGCCTTTGGAGCGGCCACCATTGACAGCGGTGGTTCCACCACTCTGGTGTACACGCTGACCAATGGTGCAGGCAACCCGACACAGACCGGCATTGGCTTTACCGAGACCCTGCCGGCCAACCTGCGCTTCAATGGCGCCTCACAGAGCGTCGCCTACAGCGCCGGTTGCACGGGACCGGCGACGATCACCGCCACCGGCGTTCCGTTCAACACCTTCCCGATTGCGGGCATCAGCATGCCTGCGGTCGCCTCGTGTACGGTCACCATCACCGGCGTGACCAACGTTGTTGGCGCGACCGGCACCTGTCCGGCGGCCGCGCAAACCAACGACTCGACCAGGATCACCACTTTGGCACGTCTGACCAACAACGTCGGTGCGGGCCCGTGTCTGGGCATCGTCCCGTTACCGATCCTGACCAAGGCCTTTGCGGTTGCCAACATTGGGATTGGCCAGACCACGAGCTTGACCTTTACGCTGACCAACACGGCTCTGGGCAACATTGTAAGACCGGGGCTCTCCTTTACCGACACCTTGCCTGCGGGAATTGTGATTGCCAATCCGACGGTGCCTGCCACGACCTGTACCGGTACGCCGACCTTCACGGCGGTTGACGGCAGCCAACCGTTTACGGTGGCTGGCATTGGTGTTCTTGCTGGCGGCACTTGTACGGTCACGCTCACGGTGCGTGGCAACACTGTTGGAGGCCCCTACACCAACGACGCGGCCAGCATCACCGCATCGAGCGGCATTAGCAATGGTGTGACGGCGCAGATCTTGACTATTTACACGGCGCCGACGGCGAGCAAGGTCATGGGCGGCACCATCACCCCTGGTGGTTCGACGACGCTGACCCTGAGTGTGACCAACCCGGGCACCAATCCGGGCGCGCTGACGACGGTACAGTTA
>Ga0226658_10000091_pt1 | contig 36150 bp, 41 predicted proteins | sample OliLak19BULKMAT1_FD_169091 | JGI IMG/M metagenome (GOLD analysis project Ga0226658, IMG submission 169091) | Freshwater microbial mat bacterial communities from Lake Vanda, McMurdo Dry Valleys, Antarctica - Oligotrophic Lake LV.19.BULKMAT1 (v2)... | ecosystem: Environmental > Aquatic >... | reverse complement strand
ACAAGGGGGGCGGGAGTGCCGAGGCAGGGGAGGGCGAGAAGAAACTGATCGAGTTGCCGAACATCGTGGTGAATCCGGCGGGCTCGCAGGGCAGTCGCTTCCTGATGGCGACGGTTGCGGTGACGGTGGCGGACGAAGCGGCGGAAAAGGTGCTGCGGTCGCATGAGGTGGAATTCAAGGACAAGGTCGTCACGATCCTCGAAACGCTGACGATGGCCCAGCTCTCCGCGCCGGGTGCGCGGGATTCCCTCAGGGTGAAGATCGCGGCCGCCGCCGGCACGATCATCGGCCCCAGGGTGCCGGTGAAGGTGTTCCTGCCACAATTCGTCATCCAGTGAGACTCTGATGGCCGACGTCTTTTCCCAGAAGGACATCGATTCGCTGCTCAAGGGCTCCGCTCCATCCGGGGTGCCCCAGGCGGCGGTCGAGATCATTCCCTACAACTTCCTCCGCCCGCCGCGGATTGCGAAGGACCGCCAGGCGCTGCTCAACGGCATCTATCAGCGGATCGCGGTCTCCCTGCAGGCGATGTTCTCCTCGCGTCTGCGGACCGCGGTGGATGTCACGCTCGGCAGCGTGGAGCAGGCGACCTTTGCCGAGTTCATCTTCTCTCTCGCGACGCCGTGCGCGGCGTACGTCTACCAGCTCGGCGATCGCGTCGGCGGCCAGGGCGTGCTCGATCTCGGCTCGGACTTCTCCTACTACCTGATCGACCGGATGTTCGGCGGGCCGGGCGAGGCCACGGACATGAAGCGCGGCCTGACGCTGCTGGAGCGCAGCGTGGTGCGCGGCGTCTCGGACAAGGTCTGGGGCATCGTCGCGGAAGCCTGGGCCGATCACCTCGCCTTTGCCCCGGCCTACGGCGGCTTCGAGGCTTCCCCCGATGCCCTGCAGGTGGCCAATCGCGAGGACAACGTCCTCGTCGCCAACATCGAGGTGCGGGCCGGCAGCTTCGGCGGCCTGATGACGATGTGTATCCCGCTGCTGACCCTCGAGGGATTCCTCCAGGAAAAGCCGACGCGCCACTCCCACGCCGTCCGTGCCTCGGCCGGCGAGCGCGAAGTCACCCGGGGAATTCTCGAGCAGGCGCTGCGCGGCGCCCGGCTCGACCTGCGCGCGCGTTTCCCGCTGTTCCAGCTCAAGGCACGCGAAGTGGGTCAGCTCGAAGTCGGTCAGGTCATTCACACGGGACATCCGTCGGATGTGCCGGTGGAGCTGCTGGTGCGTGGTCAGCGCCGGCTGCTCGGCACCCTGGGGCAGAGTCGCCGGTACGTCGGGTTGCGCGTCACGCATGTCCTCAACAGCCAGCGGTCCGAGGGACTTCCCCGGATTGTGCGCGGCAGGGTGCTCTAGACCATGGATCAGAGTGAGATCGATCGCCTGACGGGGAAGGGCCCGTCCGCCTCCGAGCCGCCCCGCGCGGCGGACCTGTCAGAACTGCCGCCGATCGCTGTCGCGATGCGAAGCGCCCTCGGCACCGCCTCCGGATCGCTGGAGACCCTGCTGGATGTATCGCTGCCGGTCGCCATCGAGTTCGGTCGCACGCACATGACCGTGCAGGAGGTGCTCGAGCTGGGCAGCGGCTCCGTGATCCAGCTGGACCGGATGGTCGGCGAACCGATCGATATCTTCATCTCGGACCGCAAGCTGGCCGAGGGCGAGGTCGTCGTCATCGGTGAGCATTTCGGCGTGCGCATCACCCGTATCGTCGCGACGGCGGAAGCCGCCGGTGCCGGACGGGACAACGGCTGATGCTGCCCGCCGTCAGCTCGCTGCTGGTTACGCTGGGCGCGCTCGCGGGCGGGCTCTGGCTGCTACGTCGTTTCGTGCCCGGGGCCCGGGGGGGGGCGGTCACGATTCCGCTCGTGGTGCTGCGCCGAGTGGCGACCGGCCCGAAGCATGGCGTGGCGCTGTTGCAGGTGGGCGGGCGGGTGCTGCTGGTATCGCTCGCGGACGATGGCGCTCGACTGCTGACCGAGATCGACGGGGACGATCGCACGATGGCGCTCGCCTCCACCGGTGGCGAACCGGCTCGGGCGGCACCTCCGGCGGTCTTCCGTCTTCCCGTGCGCCGACCCGCCATGTTCCGCTGGCTTCCAGTCGTCCTGATGCTGCTGGGCCTTCCCGCGGTGCTGCCGGCCCAGGCGGCGCCGCATGCCGCCGCCGCCATCGCGGCGGGTGCGGTCCAGGGACCGACCCCGCCCCGGGTCACGGTCACGATCGGTCAGGGGAGCGAGCAGCTGCAGCTCTCGGGCGCGGTCGGCATCGTGGTGTTCATGGGAGCGATGACCCTGCTCCCCGCGATGTTCCTGCTGATGACCAGCTTCACCCGGATCCTGATCGTGCTGCACTTCGTGCGCACCGCCATCGGCACTCAGACGGCGCCGCCAGGCCAGCTCCTCGTGGCCCTGGCCGTCCTCCTCACCGGCGTCGTGATGCACCCGGTCATGGAGCAGGCCAACGCCGAGGCGCTGCAGCCCTACCTCGCCGGCCAGATCTCGCAGACCGACGCCTATCAGAAGGCGCTCCTCCCGATGCGCCATTTCATGCTTGCCAACACCCGTGAGAAGGACCTCGGCGTCTTCGCCGAGCTGACTGGGCAGGAGGATGCCGACAGTCTCGAGGTCCTGCCGACGCTGACGATCACCGGGGCCTTCGTCACCAGCGAGCTGCGCACCGCCTTTCAGATGGGTTTTGTGATCTTCCTCCCGTTCGTGGTCGTGGATCTGATCGTCGCCTCGGTGCTCATGAGCATGGGCATGTTCATGCTGCCGCCGGTCATGATCTCGCTGCCGTTCAAGCTGATGCTCTTCGTCCTGGCCGACGGCTGGACGCTCGTGGTCCAGCGTCTCGTCACCAGCTTCCAGGTCTGACCCCATGACCTCCGGTCTCGCCATCGAGCTGATGAACCACGCCGTGATGCTGGCGTTGATGGTCGCGGCCCCGCTGCTGGTGACGGCGCTGCTGGTGGGCGTGCTGATCAGCCTGATCCAGGCCCTCACGCAGATCCAGGAGCAGACCCTCACGTTCATTCCCAAGCTTGTGGCCCTGGCCATCGTCTTCCTCATCGCCATGCCGTGGATGGTGCGCCAGCTGGTGGACTACCTGGCCCAGTCGATTGAGTCGCTTCCGGGAATGGTCGGATGAACCCGACGGGCGTGTTCCAGCTCATTGGCCTGCAGGACTGGCCGACGTTCGTGCTGATCAGCGCCCGGGTGTCGGGCCTCTTCTTTGCCGCACCGCTCTGGTCGATGCCTGAACTGCCCCGGACAGTGCGCGGGGCGCTCGCCGTGCTGCTCTCGATCATTCTCCTGCCGGTGGTCGCGCGGCCCGAGCCGCTGCCGGACGACATGCTGGCGATGGCCGTGATCCTGGCCGGTGAGACGCTGCTCGGAATCGCCATCGGGTTGACCGGTGCGCTGCTCATGCATGGCATCGTGGTGGCCGGTGAAGTCGCCTCGCTGCAGATGGGCCTCTCGCTCGGGCAGGCACTCGGCTCCCTGCCGGAAGGCGCCACGATTGGTGTGGGCCAGCTCAAGGGGTACTTCGCGATGGCGATCTACCTGAGCGTGGGCGGCCACCTGATGCTGTATCAGGGACTCGCCGGCAGCTTCGCCACGGTGGCGCCGGGTCGGGCATGGGAAGGCATCGCCGGTGGAAGAGCCGTCGTCGACATGACCGGCATGATCTTCACGACCGCGGTGCAGGCCGCCGCGCCGATCATTGTCGCGCTCATCCTGACCAACCTCGCCCTGGCGATCGTCGGCAAGGCCGTGCCCCAGCTCAACGTGATGATGCTCTCGTTTCCGGTGACGATCGCCGTCGGGCTGATCGCGCTCGGAGCCTCGCTGCCGTTCATGGCCACGTACTTCACCGGGGCGGTCGAGGGACTGCCCGGCATGGTGGGCCAGACGATCAACGCCTTCAGCCCGGTGCCGAGGTAGCTCATGGCCGAAGCTGACGGTCAGGAAAAGACGGAAAGCGCCACCCCGCGCAAGCGGGAGGAGGCGGCACGCGAGGGACGCGTGCCGCGGAGCGCCGAGCTGTCCGCGGCGACGCTCCTGCTGGCCGGGACGGCGACCCTTGCCCTCACGGCTGGCGGCACGATCGCCCACCATGCCGTGGACCTGGTGCATATGGGCCAGGGCTGGCTCCTCGCCGCGCCGCTGACCGATCGCGACGCGGTGTCGATGATGCAGCAGGTCGGGCGCACGACGCTGCTCGCGCTGACGCCGTTCTTCCTCGGCGTCGTTTCCGTGACGCTCCTGGTCAACACGATCCAGGCCCGCGGCGTGATCTCGTTCGAGCCGTTGTCGCTCAAGCTTGCCCACATCGATCCGATCGCCGGACTCGGGCGGATTGTCAGCCTCGACGCGGTGGTCAACCTGCTGAAGGCGATGATCAAGATGATCATCATTGCATTCGTGGCGTGGAAGGTCTTCAGCGGCGCGTGGACCCAGATCCTGACCACGAGCGGTGCCCCGGTGCCCGCGATTCTCGGAGTCACCGTCGGCCTGATGGTCCAGTTCACCGTGCTGGTGGGGCTGGTCTTCCTGGCGATCGCGCTCTTCGACTACGGCTACCAGGTCTGGCAGTTCGAGAAGAAGCTGCGGATGAGCAAGCAGGAAGTCACCCAGGAGCATCGGGAGACCGAAGGCGATCCGGCGGTGAAGGGGCGGATCCGTCAGCTCCAGCGCACCATGGCCCGCAAGCGGATGCTGACCAAGGTCGCCACCGCCGATGTCGTCGTCACCAATCCGACTCACATCGCCATCGCGCTCAAGTACGATCCGCTCATCTCCGCCGCGCCGATCGTCCTCGCCATGGGGGAGCGGCTGCTGGCCCAGCGCATCAAGGACATCGCGCGCCGGGCCGGGGTGCCGATCATCGAGAACAAGCCACTGGCGCGCGCACTGCTCGCCTCGGCCAGGGTTGGCAGTCCGATTCCGCCGGCCCTGTATATCGCCGTCGCCGAAATCATCGCCTTCGTGTTCCGGAAGAAGGGCAGCCAGCTGCCGGTGCGGAGGGGTAGATGACCACTCCCGCTGCTGCGGTGGGTGCCATGCCCGGAACCGGCGCGGGGCACGTCGGCGGTGCCGGGCGGTCGCGGGTGGCCCGCAGTGGCGGGTCGGCCGCCGCCGAGGCGATGCTGCAGCGCTACGGCGGGAGTGCGGAGACCTGGCTCGCGCTCGCCGTCGTCGTCATTGTGGCGCTGCTGATCGTACCGCTGCCGCCGGTTCTGCTCGACGTCCTGCTGGCGATGAGTCTCGCTATCTCGATCCTGGTTCTGCTGGTCACGCTGTCGGTGTCGGATCCGCTCGAGTTCAGCATCTTCCCCAGCCTGCTGCTGCTGGTGACACTGCTCCGCCTCGGTCTCAACGTCAATTCCACCCGGCTGATCCTGAGCGAGGGTCACGCTGGCGAGGTTATCGCCGCCTTCGGCAACGCGGTGATCGGTGGCAACTATGTCGTCGGGCTGGTGATCTTCCTGATCCTGATCGTGATCAACTTCATGGTGATCACCAAGGGCGCCGGTCGTATCGCGGAGGTGGCTGCCCGCTTCACCCTCGACGCCATGCCCGGTCGCCAGATGGCGATTGATGCCGACCTCGGCGCTGGTCTCATCGATGAGGCCGAGGCGCGTCGGCGCCGGCAGGAAATCCAGCGCTACGCCGACTTCTTCGGCTCCATGGATGGCGCGGCCAAGTTCGTGCGCGGCGATGCGATCGCCGGCTTGCTGATCACCGGCATCAATCTGATCGGCGGGTTCATCATCGGCGTCACCCAGCAGGGGATGAGCGCCTCGGAAGCCCTGGGCACCTTCACCAGCCTCACCGTCGGCGACGGGCTCGTCACCCAGATTCCGGCCCTGATCGTCAGCACCGCCGCCGGCATCATCGTGACCTACGGGGCGAACAGCCCCGCGATGGGTCCGACGATCGCCCTCCAGCTCACCCGCCACCAGAACGCCCTGTGGATGGCCTCGGCCATCATCGGTCTGCTTGGCCTGATGCCCGGATTCCCCCTGCTGCCTTTCCTGGTGTTGTCGATCATGCTGGCCAGCATCGCGTGGGTGGTGCGCGGTCAGCAGGAGCGGGCGCGGGTACCGGTCGCCGTGGTCCAGACCAAGGCGATGTCGAAGCCGGAGGGGGCACCCATCAAGGACCTCATGCAGGTGGAACCGCTGGAGCTGGAGGTGGGGTACGCGCTGGTGCCGCTGGTCGATGAGAGCCAGAAGGGCGATCTGCTCCAGCGCATCGGGTTGATGCGCAAGCAGCTCGCGCTGGAAATGGGCATCATCGTGCCGCCCGCCCGCATCCGCGACAACATCCAGCTCCCCGCGACGGAATACGCCATCAAGCTGCGTGGCGTGCGGGTCGCGTCGGGCGAGATCCTGCCACGCTACCTGCTGGCGCTCGACGCTGCCGGCGTCGCGGCGCCGATCGACGGGATTCGTACCACCGATCCGAGTTTCGGGCTCGCGGCCGTCTGGATCACCCCGGATCGCCGCGCCGAGGCCGAGGCCAACGGCTACAGCGTGGTCGAGCCGCAGACCGTGCTGTCGACCCACCTGATGGAAACCATCAAGCGCCACTCCGCCGAGCTGCTGAGCCGGCAGAACGTGCGCGAGCTGCTCGATGCCCTGAAGGAGACCCATCCCGCTTTGGTCGACGACACCGTTCCCGGCAAGCTCTCCCTCGGGACGGTGCACCGGGTGCTGCAGCGGCTGCTGCGCGAGGGGATTCCGGTTCGCGATCTGGCGCTGGTGCTCGAGACGCTGGCCGATGCGGCGGAGGTCACCAAGGACCCCGAGGCGCTGGCGGAGCAGGTCCGGCGCTCGCTCAGCTCCGTGCTGGTCCAGATGTATGACGAGGGCGATGGCAGCATCTGCGGCATCACCATGGGCCCGCGGCTGGAGGCGGCGCTGATGGGACTCTTCAGTCCGCGTCCCGCCCGCGAAGGCGCCCGCGGCATCGAACCGGAGGAGCTGACCTCGGCGCTGCGTCAGCTCAATGAGCTGATGACGCTCCATCGCCGCGATGGACAGTACCGGCCGCTGATCACGCCGCCCGCGCTGCGGGTCGGGGTACGGCGACTGGTCGAGCCTGTGATGCCGTTCCTGCCGGTCCTCTCGCTGGGTGAACTGCCGGCCCAGACCCCGATCCAGAGCCTTGCCACCTGGGAGCTGTCTCGTGCCGCTTGAATCCTTCATCGGTCCCGCGGTCGATGCGCTGCTGACGCGCGCCTGCGCGGCCCTCGGTGCCGACGCCGAAATCATCGCGGTGCGGACACTGCACATGGCCGACGGCAGGACCGCCTATCAGGTCCTGGCCGGCGATGCCGACAGCGCCGCTGATGAGCGTCGCCGCATGACCCCCGACGGTGGCAGTCACCCACTGCTCAAGAGCAGCCCGGGTCCGGAGGACCTCGCCAGGACGCAGGACCAGCTGGCGGCACCACGGGTGATCGCGTTTGTCGGCCCGACCGGCGTCGGCAAGACGACGACGATCGCCAAGCTCGCCACCCACGCCGAATTCTTTCACGGCCGGCGTATCGGCCTCCTCTGTCTCGACACCTATCGGGTCGGCGCGGTGGAGCAGATCCGTACCTACGCGGAGATCGCCGGATTGCCCTGCGAGGTCATCTACGAGGCCTCCGATCTGCCCGCGGCGCTGCGCCGGCTGGCGGATCGTGAGCTGATCTTCGTCGATACGCCCGGACGCGGGCCCCGGCTGCAGTCCGACACCGCGCAGATCCGGCAATGGCTCTCCCAGCTCGCACCACATGAGGTCCATCTCGTCCTGCCCTCGGGGCTCCAGCCGGGTCTGGTGCGCCGGACGATCGAAGCCTTCCGGCCCCACGGGATCACGCATCTGCTGGCCACCAAGCTCGATGAGGCCCCGGAAGACTGGACCCTGTTTGATCTCGCCGCCGAACTGCGGCTGCCGATGCGCTGGCTGTCCGATGGTCAGGAGGTGCCGCGTGACCTCAAGGCGGCCGCACCGAGGCTGCTTGCCTCCGTCGCCGCGATCCGGGTGAACTCCTCCACGCCCACCGAGCTTCTCGCGTGAGAGACCAGGCCGCAATGCTCCGCGCGATGATGTCCGAGCGCCGCCCGGCCCGGTCGGAATCGTCCAGCCCTCCGACGCTGGTGGTCGGCAGCGGCAAGGGCGGAGTGGGCAAGTCCGTCGTGTCGGTACTGCTGGCGCAGCGACTGGCCGCCGAGGGGCGGCGGGTGCTGCTGGTCGACGGCACGCAGAACATGGGAAATCTCCATGTGCTGCTGGGTGTCCAGCGGACCCACCGGCTGGAGCATCTGCTGGCCGATACCGTGCGGCCGAAGGACCTGCTGATGCCGGTGAACGAGCAGCTCATGCTGCTGCCGGCGGACAGTGGGGACGAGGGACTGTACGCCCTCGCTGCGGTGGACCGGGCCCGGCTGCATCATCGGCTGAGCGCGCTGTATGACGACTTCGATGCCGTGATCATCGACGCCGGCCCCGGCCTGGAGAGCGTGGTGCGCGTCGCCACGATGGGGGCCACCCGGCTGGTGGTGGTCACCGTGCCCGAACCGGCCGCCCTCACCGACGCCTACGCGACCATCAAGATCGTGCACCTGCAGGTCAGCGACCTGCCGATCGACATCCTCGTCAATCGGGTCATCGAGCCGAACGACGGCCCCGAGACCTTCGAACGCCTGGCCACGGCCACCGATCGGTTTCTCCACCGCGAGCTGCGCTATCTCGGGGCACTCGCGGAGGACGATGCGATTCGGCATGCCGTCCGGGTGCCGGGCCGCCTGGCCCGCGGTCTCGACCCCGGCGCCAACCACGGCACGCTTACGCAGGTACTCGAACGACTGGACCTCCCTCTGGCTGCGAGGGCGATGTGATGAACGACCCGGACGAAGGAACCACCATGACCACCATGACCTCCACCACGCCCGCCACGATGACCGACGCCCTGTGGCAGCGCTATCGCTCCACTGGTGACCCGGAGGCGCGCTCGCAGCTCCTCGACCGTTACCTCGGCCTGGTGCATCACGTCGCCCGGCAGATTGCCGCGCGGGTGGCCGATGTGGTCGAGGTGGATGATCTCGTGAGTGCGGGCACGCTCGGGCTGGTGCAGGCCCTCGAGTGTTTCGATCTCTCGCGCGGTCTCGCGTTCAGCACCTACGCCATGCGCCGCATTCGGGGCGCGATTCTCGACGAACTGCGCAGCCGCGACTGGGTACCGCGCTCCGTCCGCGCCAAGGGACGGCAGATGGCGACCGTCGTCGCAACGCTGCAGGGACGGCTGGGGCGCACGCCGGAACCGCAGGAGGTGGCCGACGCGCTGTCACTCGACATGCCGACCTACTGGCGCTGGAAGGAGGAGGTGGATGGCGCGGTGCTGGTGTCGCTCGATGGAGCGGTAACCTCGGATCATCACGAATCCGCATCGCTGGAAGAGACTCTGGCCGACCAGACCATTCCGCTCCCCGGGGCCGGGCTGAGCCAGGAGGAGACCGTCGCCACGCTCCGGCTCGCCATCGGCATGCTGCCGCCGAAGGAGCGCACCGTGCTGGCGCTCTACTACTACGAAGAACTGAACCTGCGGCAGATCGCCGAGGTGCTGCATGTGACCGAGTCCCGGGTGTCGCAGATCCGGACCCAGGCCCTCAAGCGACTGCGCCAGCGGATGGCACCAACCCAGGAGGGAGCATGAACTCGCGCCTGTACCGCGTCATCGCCGGATTCCTGTGCGCCTTCGTCATCATTTCGCTGGCGCCGAGGGCGCCACAGATGATCGAAGCTGCCGGCTCGGCCGCTTTCTGGCCGGCGGCGCGCGCGATGATCGCCGCCATCCCGCGACAGGCACTGGATCTCTCCACGCGGGTGGGTGTTGGTATCTCCGTGCCGCAGGTCGTGGTGTTGCCCGGAATGGCGCCGTTCCTGGTCCAGGGCGACGGGGTCCTGCCACTCGCGCTGGCCGCCGCGCTCACGCTGGTGCTGGTGCTCAGCATGACGCGGCGCCATGTCGTTCATCGGCGGGCCGCGCCGGCGACGGCGGCGCGTCACGCCCGGGGACTCGCCGTCGCGCGGGCCAGCGATCGCATCGTGGCCCGTCCCCGGAAGGACGACTCGCTCGGCGCGGGGATTCGGCAGGCGGCCCTGCAGGGCGAACGCTCCTCCGCACTGGCGCGTCGTTTTGGCCTCTCCCAGGATGCGATCCGCATCGCGACCGGTCGGCGACCGACCATGGGCACCACCGTCGGTGACAAGAAGCTCCGCCATCGGCCACGCGCGTCGGTGGTGCTGCCTCCGTCACCCGCGACACGGCTCAAGTCCGGTGCTGCCCGGGCCAACGCCTGAGCGGGAAGCTCCGCACCGAGCGGTTCGCCTCCGCGCGGCCACCATCCCGCCGACCGGACCTGCCGCCCTGATGGGCAACTCTTTCCGGAGCGGGGCCGTCCCGGCAGAACTGGCCCCCGTCGCCTGAATCGCTTCGACAGCCCGAAGTACTTGCCCGGCAGGCGCTTACCGCGCGGATGCGGGGAATGAACGGAAGGCATAGCGATTGCTTTCTTCAGCAGGAACGGGGAGGACTGGAATGGGACTCAAGGCGATTCGGAGCACCGCGCAGACGCTCAGCTACTACACCCGGCTGCAGGCGCTCACGGCGAACAACCTGGCGAACAGCGACACCGAGGCCTTCAAGGCCGACGTCATGGCGGGTCACCGCATCGGTGACGCGACCTGGCCGGTGCCGGTGCAGCAGACGGACCTGACGCAGGGAGCGCTCACCCCGACTGGACGGCCATTGGACATCGCGCTGGACGGCCCCGGATTCCTGGTGCTGCAGACGCCCAACGGTGAACGGCTCACCCGCAGTGGCTCGCTCGCGCTCGATGGGGCCAATCGTCTGGCCGACCGGCACGGCAACCTGGTGCTGGGAGAGAACGGTCCGATCGCCATTCCCATCCGCTACGGCACCCTGGAATTCCAGGCCAGCGGCGATGTCGTGGTCGACGGCACCCGGCTTGATCGGCTGCGGCTCGAGACGGTGGACGATGCGCGCACTCTCCGGAAGGAAGGTGCCGGGAATTTCACCACCACCAGCGCCACGGTCCCGGTCGACGTCACCGCCACCGTGCTGCGCCAGGGATCCACCGAGGACAGCAACCAGGACACCCTTCATGGAATCGTGGATCTGGTCACGATCCAGCGGGCCTACGCCGCCAACGTCGACTCCCTCAAGGCGCTCGACAGCGTGCTGGGCAATGTGGTCAATGAGGTCGGCAAGGTCGGTTGATAGCTGTCAGCCAACGGCTAACGGCCAACGGCCTTTAGCGCGCCACCATACCATCGAGGAGAATTGCGTCCCATGAACCCAGGACTTCGCGCCTCCGCCAGCGGCATGCGCGCCCAGCAGATCCGGATTGACGCGATCGCCAACAACCTGGCGAACGTCACCACCACCGCGTTCAAGCGGAGCCGGACCAACTTCGAAGACATGCTCTACGAGACGCTGCAGGGGGCCCAGCTGGTGCACTACGAGGGGACCGATACGCTGGCGCCGGTGCAGATTGGCCGCGGTGTGCGGCTGGCCGACATCCAGCGCATTCACACCCAGGGGGCCTTTGAACGGACCGACAATCCCTTCGATCTCGCGCTTGAAGGCGAGGGGTTCTTCCAGGTCCAGCTCCCCAATGGCAGCCTCGCCTACACCCGGGATGGCACCTTTGGCCGCGCGGCGGACACCGGGGCACTCGTGACCCATGCCGGGTACCTGCTTTCACCTGAAATCACCGTTCCCGCCGACGCTACCCAGATCGGGGTCTCGCCGACGGGGCTGGTCAGCGCGGTCCTTGGCAGCACCGGGGAGCAGGTGAATCTCGGTCAGATCGAGCTGGCCCGCTTCGCCAACCCGACCGGGCTGCTGAGTCTCGGTGGCAACAATTACGCGGCCAGCCCCGCCTCCGGCGATGCGATGAGCGGTCTCCCTGGTGAGGATGGCTTCGGCCAGGTGGTGCAGGGGACGCTGGAAGCCTCCAACGTGGAGATCGTGCAGGAAATGGTCGACATGATCACGGCCCAGCGAGCCTATGAGGTCAACTCGAAGGCGATCAAGACCGCCGGAGAGATGATCCAGACCGTGACCAATGAGCTCATCCGTTAGGCGCGCCGTGTCCGCCCTCTCCCTCCTGGCCGCCCTGGCGGCCCCGCTCCGCGCCCAGGCGCCGGCGCGGCTCACCGCCGCCGATGGCGACGCCTCCACCCGCTTTGCCGCGCGGGTGGCGGCCGAGGTCGGGCGGACGTGGGGGGAAGACGCCGCAGGGATGGTACTCCGCTTCGGGGCAGGGTCACTGGCGGGTGTGCCGGACACCACCGCGTTCCGGCTGCTCGGTGCGGGCGAGCATGGGTGGTTTGCCATGGTCGCCGAGCCGGTGGGCCGCTCGCCTATCGCGCTCCGGCTCCGGGCGGGCCGCACCATCACGCGTCAGGTGGCGACTCGCGCACTGCGGGCCGGGGCGCGGCTCGCGCCAGGCGACATCCGCGAGGAGCCGCATCTCCGGTGGGGGCCACCCCCCGCGGACAGCATGGCCCCGGCCGCTGCGGGCTGGGTGGCGCGACGCACCCTCGGTCCCGGTACACCGCTCGATGCCGCGCATGTCGCCCCACCGCCGCTGATCGAGACAGGACAACCGGTGCGCATCCTCTGGCACCTGGGCGCCGTGTCGATCGCGCTGGAAGGCACCGCGATGAACGATGCGGCGATGGGAGAATCGGTCCGGGTCCGCACCGGTGGTCGTACCGGTGTGGTCCGCGGACTCGTCACCGCTGCTGGTGAAGCAAGGATGCCCTGATGGCCATGACTCCCGTTCGCTCCACGCTCCTGGTCCTCGCATGGCTCCCGGTGATCGGCGCCACGCTGGCGGCCCAGGCCACGCCGGCGCCGGCCGCACCCGCCGCCTCCCAGGCTCCGGCACCGACCACCACGCCGGCGGTGCAGACCGGACCAACCACGAGCCGCGCCGGGTGGTTCAGCGACAAGCGCCCGATGCGGATCGGCGACCTGGTCACGATCGTGGTGGATGAAGCGGTCAATTCCCGTGAACGTCAGACCCGCAACGCCTCGGCCAAGCGCTCGCAGCAGATGGGTCTCAATCTGAACGTGGGCGCGGTGGCCATCGGCCCGAAGAAGGGATTCGAGAGCGGTGTGGCCAACGACGACCGCAGCGTCGGCGAGGCCAATCGCGCGGGCGATCTCACCGCCACGATCAGTGTGCGGGTGGTCTCCATTGAGCCAAGCGGGATCGCCCACCTGAAGGGCGAGAAGACCATTGGGGTCGATGGCCGCAATCAGGTCATCACCGTCGAAGGTGTCATCCGCCCGGAGGACCTCTCGGCCCAGAATACCGTCTCCTCCGCCCGGATCGCCGAATCGGTGATCAGCTACAAGGGCAAGAAGATCGGGCCGGCCAAGGGCATCCTCGGCAGCATCCTCTCGATCTTCTGGCCATGACACCTACGACGGTTCGACGATTCGGCCGGCGCGCGGCACGGTGGCTCGTCCCGGCCGCGCTCCTGCTGGCATTTCTCGCGACCTTTCTCGCCGCGCAGGCGACGCAGCGGGTCGGCGACCTCACCCAGCCGGCCGGTGTGGTGCCCCGGCGGCTGATCGGTTACGGCATCGTGGTGGGACTGGAAGGGACGGGCGACAAGTCGTTCGGCTCGGCCAACGGCGGGACCCAGACGGTGCGTTCGATCGCCAATGCCCTCCGGCGGTTCGGACTCGAGGTTCCGGCCGAGCGATTGCGTCCGCGCAACGTGGCGGCGGTGATCATCACCGCGGAAGCGTCGCCCTACCTCCGCGCTGGAGGCCGGTTCGAAGTGCAGGTCAGCTCGATCGGCGATGCGACCAGTCTGCGCGGCGGAGTGCTGTGGACGACGCCGCTCGTGACCGACATCGATCAATCCCCGGTCGGGACCGCGCAGGGACCGCTGCTCCTCGCCGATGAGGATGTCCGGCAGGCGAGCCGGCGAGGCAACTCGGCACGGATTCCCGCGGGCGGCGTGCTCGAAGTCGAGCCGACTCAGCTCGTCGCATTGACCCCCCGGCTCCTGCTCCGCTCGCCCGGGCTCGCCGTGGCGCAGCGCGTGGCGCAGGCTATCAACGCCGCCCTGGGCGACAGCACCGTGGCCAGAGTGGAGGATCCTGGTGCGATCGTGCTCAACCCCGGGACGCGGGGCGCCGATAACCTGATTGGACTCCTCGCCATCGTGGACACGATCGCGGTCCGAATGGCCCCCGAAGCACGCATCGTCATCGATGCCCGCAGCGGGACCGTGGTGACCGGAGGCACCGTCCGGGTCGGCGCCGCCACGGTGAGTCACCACGGCTTCACTCTCCGTATCGGAGGGCCAGCCACGGCGAGTGGTGTGGCCGACTCGGTTGACCGTCCCGGGCGGAGCGGCGGGGCGGAGGGTCTCCTCGCCGTGACCGAAGGCGCGACGGTACAGGAGGTGGCGGCAGGACTACATGCGGCCGGCGCCCGGCCCCAGGAGATCGCCGCGATGTTCTCGGCGCTGCGCGAAGTCGGCGCCCTCGGCGCAGAGCTGGTGGTCCGATGACCGGGCCGACCGGACCGCTCCGCCGCATCGCCGAGAGCCCTGGCGGGGGAATGGACAAGCAGCACGCCAAGCTGCACAAGGCGGCCCAGGATCTCGAAGGCATCTTCATCGGGGAGCTGTTCAAGGCAATGCGTGCGACAGTGCCGGAGGACGGCCTCCTGTCCGAGGCGCCAGGGCAGGACCTGTTCCAGGGTTTGATGGACGACCGCATGGCATCACTGCAGGCCGAGCGGTCCAGGGGAGGACTGAGCGAGTCGCTGTATCGTCAGCTGAGCCGGCGTCTGCCAGATGCCAGCCAGCCCTAGGAGACGCATGACACCCCCGCACGGAAATCAGGAGTTCATCGCCGCTGAGCCAAGCGCGACGGAGCGGTTCACCGATCTGGCGGACGCCCTGTTGTATGAAGCCGGCGTAATCGAAGAACTGCGTCAGGCGCTGCTGCGCCAGCGGTCCGGGGTGGCGGCCGACGATGCCGCAATTGTGGAAGCGGCGATTCACGCCATGGGTCGTACCCTGCTCACGCTGGACGAGGCCAAGCGCCGGAGGAAGGCGCTGACGGCACTCATCGCGGGAGGTGAGCCTGCGCCGATCGAGCGCCTGGAGCTGATCTTCGGCGGGCACTTGCCCAGGGAAGTCGAGGAGGCGCGCGCGCTGGTGAAGCGCGTCGCGCTGCAGGCGGCCCAGGATGTCGCGATTAACCAGCATATCCTCAAGCGGGCGCTGGAGTCGGGCGATGTGTTTCTGCAGCGGCTCTTCTCCATGGCCGGTGACCCGGCGCCGGGGTATCACCGCGGCGAGCATGCCCTCGAGCCGGCTCCGCAGAGCGGCGTGATCCTCAACCGGATGGCCTGACGATGAGCCTGACCAGCCTGCTCAGTATCGCCCGGGGCGCCCTGCTCACCCAGCAGGGGGCGATCAACGTGACGGGGCACAACATCGCCAACGCGAATACGCCGGGCTTCTCCCGCCAGCGGCTGGCGATAGCGGCGGCCGCCCCACTGCAGACGTCCTTCGGTCAGATCGGTCGCGGGGTCACCGCCACTGGACTGGAGCGCTTCCGCGATCAGTTTCTCGACGCCAGCTACCGTCGCGAGAACGGGGACCTCGGCCGTTTCACCACCCAGAACGATGTGCTGAGCCAGGTCGAGCGCGCCTTTGGCGAGCCCTCCGACACCGGCATGGGCGCCGGACTGGATCAGCTCTTCGCCGCCTTCAGCGATCTGGCCAACGATCCGACCAGTCCGACCGCACGCACCCTCGCCCGTCAGGCGGGCGCGAGCCTGGCCCAGATCTTCAAGGACACCGACCGCCGGATCACCGACGCGGTGACCCTGGTGCAGCAGAAGCTCACCGGTGTCGTCAGCGACATCAATGAGATCGCCCGCCAGATCGCGCAGCTGAATACCAGGATACAGGGCAGCGGTGCCGGGGCCCGCGAGGCACCGGATGTGAAGGATCAGCGCGACATGCTGGTTGATCAGCTGTCACATCTCGCTGGCGTCCGGGTCATTCCGCACGAAGATGGCACCATTGGCGTGCTGGCCGGGGATGTCCTCATGGTCGACGCGGGGCAGGCCGCGACGCTCGAATTGCGGGATCAGGGGAACGGCGTGCTCGCCGTCGGCATTCCGAATTCCTCCCGGGCGCTGAGTTTCCAGTCAGGCGAGGTGGCGGCGTTGACCGAACTCTCGGCCACGACGCTGCCCGCGCTGCGGACCCAGCTCGATGCGCTTGCGCGCGGGGTGGTGACCGAAGTCAACGCGCTGCACGCCGGCGGGCGGACGCTCACCGGAGCCACGGGCGTCAACTTCTTCGATCCGACCGGACTGACCGCGGCCTCGATGCAGGTCAGCGGCGACGTCCAGCGATCCACCGATAATATCGCCGCTGGCGCCAGTGGTACGCCGGGCGATAACTCCGTCGCGCTGGCCATCGCCGGACTGCGCACCAGCGGGGTCGCCTCCTTCGGCGGTCGCACGCTCGGCGAATCGTATCAGCGGCTGGTGGGGGATCTCGGCGCGGCGGTGCGCGATGCCAGCCGGCAGCAGATCGCCCAGGACGTGGTCGTCTCGCAGGCGGAGGAATTGAGGAAGAGCGTGAGCGGCGTGTCGATCGATGAAGAGATGACCTCGATCATCGCGCAGCAGAACGCCTACGCCGCGGCCGCCCGCCTGGTCAATGTGGCCGACGAAATGATGCGTGACGTACTCGCGATGGTGCGCTAGGGCAGGAAGCCCGGGAAGGCCAGGGACGTGCTGATCCTGAATCGTCGCCAGGGAGAGGCGATCATCATCGAGGGGGGCATCCGCATCGTGGTGCTCTCGAGCGATCGGCGTGGTGCGCGGATCGGCATCGAGGCGCCGGCGACGGTGAACATCCAGCGAGAGGAGCTGGTGTCGCGCATCGCGGAAGAAAATCGTCGCGCCAACGCCCGTTCCACCGGCACCGACTGGCTCACGGAAATCCCGCTGAAGAAGCCCCTCGGATAGAAAAAATGGGCGGCTCTGCGAGCCGCCCCTGTGGCGCTTCAACGCTGCGCCGCGCCGCGGCGGCTGGGTTCTTCCGCCCTATCCCCCACGCCTCCAGGTCGGCAGCGCCACGATCGCTGCCGTCCCGCCCCGGGGTGACGGGGCGAGGGTGAGTTCCCCCCCATGCCGTCGGGCCAGCCAGCGCGAGACCGTGAGACCGATGCCGAGGGCGCCCGGGCGGGTCGTGACGAAGGGCTCACAGGCGGTCTCCAGCAGTTCCGCCGTCATCCCCGGGCCGTTGTCGTCCAGCCGCAACTCGACCATGCCCTCCGCCACGGTTGCGGCGAGCACCACGGCACCGTGCTGCCCATGGCCCATGGACTGCTTGGCGTTCATCAACAGGCTCAGGAGCAGGTGGCGCAGCGTGGATTCCTCGCCGCGGACCGGGGGCAACCCGCCGGGCAGGCGCAATTCGATCTCGATGGCGGGGAGGTTGCGCTGATAGCGCTGCAGGTCAGCGACGCACCCCAGCAGGTCTTCGACGATGACTGGAGCGGCTTCGCCACTGACCGGGGCGTAGACCTCACTGAAACTGCCGATCGTCTCGGTGAGGTGCTGCACCGCGTCACCGACCGCTCCGCGCAGCCGGGCCGAGTCCGGGCCGGAAAGCAGGTCGGCATGGGGGTCGACCAGCAGGAGGAGTGTCTGCAGCGGGCCACGGAGGTCGTGCGCCATGCCCCGCGCCAGGGACGCGACGACGGCCGCGCGATCCGCGCGGATCAGGAGCTCTTCAAAAGGCGGTGCGGACTGCAGGTGCTGCAAGGCGGGTACAGCGGCAGTAGTCACGGCGCTCTCCCGGGGGCGCCGAACACTACGACCGGCGCCGCCGATCTGCAAGGCGGGTCGTCGGGGTCGCGGAGATGCGACCCCGACTAGACCCGCCGGACCCAGGCGCCATCGATGATCGGGTCGGCCAGGTGCCGGCGCTGGATCACGGTCAGCATGCTGTCGGTGATGGTGGTGCCGCGGGTCAGCAGCTTGATCCCGGAGCTGGTGAGGAGGTCGGCGGCGAGGACCATCCCCACCCGGAGTTGCTCGACGCTCACCTGGGTCCGGGTGGCCCGCCACTCCTCGATGGGCCGGTCCAGTACGACCGACTCGAGATGCACCAGGGCCAGCGGATCGTAGTGGGTTCCGGCGTAGGCCTGCAGCGATGCGATGACGTCCGCCGGTGGCTGGGACGGGGTTGTTCCATCCCCGTCGACGAGTTGCAGAAAATCGAGACAGACCCGGAGGACGCGGGCCCGGAGCGGGATCTGGCCGGACACGAAGTGATTGGGCGACCCAGTGCCGTCCCAATGCTCGTAGATCCCGCCGATGATCTCCGTGACGCCCTTGAGGCGCTCGACCGACTCCAGCAGCGACGTCGCGACCAGCGCGTGATGCCAGCCCGGCTGCGCCGGGCCGTCGGCACGACGATCCACCACCCGGCCGATCTCATGCAGCTGGGCGGCCAGCTCGAGGTCAGGCAGCAGGCTCGGAGGAATGTCGAACCGGGCCGCCACCTGCCGCACCAGCGCCGTCAGGCGCTTGCCGCGATCGGCCGCACCCGGGAGGCCCAGATCCAGCAGGTGCAGGAGCAGCGCCAGCAGCTGCTCGAAGCTGCGACCGAGCTCGCCGTGCAGCCCCTCCATCTCCTGCTTGTCGTTGCGCAGTTCATCCTGCAGCCGCTTCAGCCGCAGACTGGCCCGCACCCGCGCGATCAGCTCCGGTACTTCGATCGGCTTCGTGAGGTAATCATCGACGCCGCTGTTCAGGCCTTCCACCTTGAGCCTGGTATCGCTGAAGCCACTCAAGACGACAAACAGGCAGCCGGCGAGGGACGGCTCCTCCCGCACCCGGCGACAGAACTCGAAGCCGTTCATCTCCGGCATCATGTAGTCGGAGACGATCAGGTCGGGCCGGATTTCCCGGGCCCGCTCCAGGCCCTCCACCCCGTTGGTCGCCGTCGCTACCCGCAGCGCCGGTTCATGCTCGAGCACCGCGCGGAAGTGGGCCAGCGTGGTCGGGTCATCGTCGACCAGCAGCACCGTACTGATCTGCGTGCTCACTCGGCCCCTGCCACGGTATGCGTGCTGTCGGACTCCGCCGGTACGCCCGCAGCATCGGTTGCGATCGGGAGGGTGTCGCCGGGCAGCCGGGCGGTGGTCGTGGGCAGGAGCATGGTGACCGTCACCCGCCGGTTGGCGTCGGCGAAGGGATGCTCCGGATCGCGCAGCTTCCGGTCGGCCCAGCCACGCACCTGTTGCACCTGGGCTTCGTTCAGCCCGCCGGACGACATGATGCGCCGCGCGGTGTTGGCCCGGTCCACGCTCAGCTCCCAGTTGCTGTAGCCGTCGGCGCGGTGATATGGGCGGGCGTCGGTGTGGCCTTCGACCACGACCGCGTTCGGCATTCCCCCGAGCTGTTTGCCCAGGAACTGCAACACCGCCGCTCCTGCCGCCTTCGGTGTGGCGCTGCCCGATTCGAAGAACACGCCGGTGGAGTCCTCCAGCAGCTGAATGCGCAGGCCTTCCTGGGTGATTGCGATCTCGACATGCTCGGCCAGCGCAGCGAGGGCGGGCGCTTCGCGGATCTCCTGCCGGATCGTTTCGGCCAGCGCCTGCAGCCGGTCGCGCCGGAGGTCGATGGCCTGACTGGCCGACATGATGCGGGGGCTCTGGGTCTGGGCGCCCTCGCCGGGCATGATTGAGCTGCCGAACTCGTCGGCCCGGCCAAGCGGGTCCTGGAAGTACCCCGCGATGGCCGACTTCACGTCGCTCGACTGATTCACCAGCCAGAGCACCAGGAACATGGCGAACATCGCGGTCATGAAGTCGGCAAAGGCGACCTTCCACGCGCCGCCATGGTGGCCGTGCGCATAGACCTTCTTCTTGATGATGATGATCGGCTGCTCGCGGGCCTTGTTCACGGGCTACTTCCCGGCCTTGGCGGCCTGCTTGCAGGCGGTTTCCATCTCCTGGAAGGTCGGCCGGGCCTTGCTGAAGATCGCGCGCCGGGCGAACTCCACCGCCACGATCGGGGCAAAGCCCTTGGCAAAAGCCACCACGCTGGCCTTGAAGAAGGCGAAGAACCGGGCCTCCTCCGAATTGTTGTGCTCCATGGCCGTGGACAACGGGTTGAGAAAGCCATAGGCCAGCAGCACGCCCATGAAGGTGCCGGTGAGAGCGGCGCCGACCTTTTCACCGATCACCTCCACCGGACCCGAGATGGCAGCCATCGTGACGACGATGCCGAGCACCGCGGCCACGATCCCGATGCCGGGAAGGGCGTCACCCACTTTCTGGAGTGCGCTGGCCGGCTTGTTGTCCTGTTCATGGTGCACGTCCATTTCGCTGTCCATCAAGGCATCGAGGTCATGCGGGGGCACGCTCCCGACCAGGACCAGGCGCAGCGAGTCGCACAGGAACTCCATGGCGTGATGCTCGTGGAGCACCGTGGGGTACTTCTTGAACAGCGCGCTCTTGTCCGGATCCTCGATGTGGGATTCAATCGCCACCAGGCCGTCCTTCCGGGCGATCTGGAAGAGCTCGTAGAGCATCTTGAGCGCATCGAGGTACAGCGCGCTGGTGAACCGGTTCCCCTTCATGACCGCGCCGAGCTGGCGCCCGACGCCCTTGAGGACCGGTCCGGGGGTGGAGATCAGGACGGTTCCCAGGGCGATGCCGACGATGACCACGATCTCGGAGACGTGGAACAGCGCCATCACCTGGCCGCCGGCAATGGTGAAGCCGCCGACGACCGCCCCGATCACGACGAGGATGCCGATAATGGCAATCATGCGAGGGGTGCCTCAGACATGGCTGAAGTATCGGACCTGCCTGCCGATACCTTGAGAAGCCGGAGCGGACTCCGCGGGCTCCCAGATGAAGGAATCGCGTGGCGTATATCATCAACGGGATGCGGGAACTCCTTGAGCGGGGAGAACAGCTGCCAACCCTGCCCACGGTCGTGTTCCAGCTGCACCGCGTGCTGGAGAACGAGCACGCCGGTACGGGGGATGTGGCCGCGATCATCGAGCGCGATCCTGCGCTCACCACCCGGCTGCTGCGAGCCGCAAACTCGGCCGCCTTCTCCCGTGGCGGCGACCGGATCGGTTCCGTCGCGGCCGCGGTCTCCCGTCTGGGCGTCAACCAGATCCGGGCGATCTGCATCGTGCTCGCCGTGGTGAAATCATTCCGCTCCCGCGCCGGCGGACTGGATCATCAGGCCTTCTGGGTGCACTCGGCGGCGGTCGGCATGACCGCGCGGTACCTCTGGAGCCGCTTCGGCTCCGATCCCGCCATCAGTGCCGATGACCTCTACGTGGCGGGGCTGCTGCACGACACCGGACTGCTGGTGCTGGAGCAGTTCTTCCCCGACGAGTTCGCTGGCGTCCTGACCACCCGGGGAGCCTCAGGCGGGCGACTCTGGCAGACCGAAGAAAACGAACTGGGGATGGACCACGGTGCGGTGGGCGGGCTGCTGCTGGGCCGCTGGTCACTTCCACCCCACGTGGCGGAGGGCGTCACGAACCATCACCACCCGCACCAGGCGGAAGAGCGGTATCAGGAAGTCAGTCGGGTGGTGCAGGCCGCCGAGGTACTCTGCACCGAGTATGGTGCGGCACTGGTCGATGAAGGAACGGCGGATTTCTCACCGGAGGATGTCCTCACGGAGCTCGGCCTCGACCAAACGGACATCGCCGCGGCCATCGCCGAGGTGCCGAAGCTGGCGGAGAAGGCGGGACAGTTCCTCGCCTGATGCTGCGGGGTGGATAAACGGAAAGGGGCGACCAGTGTGCTGCTGGTCGCCCCTCGGCTGCTCCGGCTCCAGCTCAGCCGGGTGATCGGTGAAGTCGATGCACCAGGCGGGCAAAGTAGTCGTTGCTGAGGACGATCATGACGAACAACGCTTTCAGCATCTTGCACCTCCGAAGGGTGACTCACCCGGAGCAGAGCAAGAGCTGTGCCGGTCCCCTGCGACAGGATGCCGCCGGGCATGGAGTCGGCTATCCGGTTATTCCCCAACGCGTTGGGCGAGTCACGGGGCGGTGGGCCGCTTCGACACCGTCGCGGTACTGACACGACGCGCGACACACCAGACCGGGTCGGATGGTGAATCAAACGGCTGCTTGTGGTGGCGCGGCGGCCGCGAGCAGCCCGACCACAATGACCTCGGCCGGGCCTAACTCGAACGCGACAGACAGATCCCACTTCGTGGGATTGGGTTGTTCAGGACCTGACCGCAGCAGGGGCAGCCCCAGCTCCAGCAGGCCCATTTGCTCGCTGAGCGCGTGGCGCACCCGACCGGCGATCGTCTGCACCAGCTCGATCCAGACCTCATCCGTGTCGCCGTCAGTCACGGCACTGTCGGCGAGGACAAGGCGCGCCACCGAGGTGGCGACCTCGCGGCCACCGACCAGCCCGACCGTGAGTGTCACTTCCGAGGCCGGATGTCGCAACTCGACGGTACTCCAGCAGGAAGCAACCGGAAGGGCGGGTACGTTCGGTAAGGTCTTGATCGCGGTCTGTGCCATGACGCCGATCGTCTGGCTCGTCGCGGAAATCAGGGCTTGTCGGCCCCACTCCGCCTGAAAGAGCGCCTGCAGCCATTTCGAGGGCGTCGAAGCGAGGTGGTCCCGTGCGGCGCCCAGGAAGACCTCGGGCAGGTAAGTCCTTGGCAGACAGGCCTCGAATCCGTCGGGAACGTGCTGCGAACCGATGTCATCGAGGAGATACATGCGCGACCAGATCGCCGCCCCGCGGCTGCGGAGCATCGAGGCGAGGACCTGGGGGGTGAAGAGTGATATGCCCTGACCCAGGAGCACATGCGTGGGGTGTTCCTTGAGGTATAGCCGCAGCGCTTCCTCGCCTGACGAGGCCACCAGGACCCGCCCACGGGAGCTCAGCATGCTGGCAAGATGGCTCTGCATGTTCGCGTCGCCATCAATCACCAGGAAGGTACTCTCTCCCTGCCCGAGGCGGGTCGTCACCGGGCGGTCCCGCGTTGGCAGCAACGTCTGGACAATTGGTCGCAGTCGGCGAATCAGGCCATCCACCTCGAACGGCTTGAGAATGAAATCGGAGATACCGAGGGCAGCGACGCGCGAGATCAGCTCGCGCTTGCGATTGGCTGACACCACGACAACGGGCAGCCGATTGAGGGTGGGGGAGCGGCGGACCTCGGCGAGCACCTCCACCCCGCCGAAATCGGGAAACGTGAGGTCGAGAAGGAGTAACGCTGGCTGTTGACGAGCGAGGGCGAGCAGGCCGTCCGAGCCGGATGTGGCCCCCTCAACTTCGAGCCCAAACTGACTCTCCAGAATGTGAGACAGAATACGGCGGACTTGCCGGTCGTCCTCGACGACGAGAGCGCGAAGTGGGATGGTCACTCAATCTCCAGCCATGACAGGGGGGCCGCAACCAGTACATATTACTGTAGCCTGATATGCTGTCAACTGGTGCTGCCCCTAGGCGATCATGGAACACAGTCGCCACCGGCCGATGGCTGCCGGGTCAGGTTCCAGATGCCCGCAGCACCCCGCCAACCATCCCGCCGACGGGGATCGAGAATCGGTCGTTTTGGGGCCGCAGACGGGCATGGCGCGCGGCCCTCAGTGCTCGGCGCCCCCCTCCGCCGCACCGTGGGGCTGTTCCAGGCTCATGGCGTACCGCACCGCAAAACGGTAGAACGCCCCCTGCGAGGTGACGCCAAGTGCGTGGCGGATGCTGGAGCGGTGGTACTCGATCGCCTTCGTCGACAGCCCGAGTTGCGCGGCGATCTCCTGAGAGCTGCACCCACGTCCCACACGGCGGAGGACGTCCCGCTGCCGTTCCGTCAGGGCTTGCGCCTCCTGGAGTGCACCGTCCAGGGCGTGGCCCCCCACGCCTGGTATGGTCCGGGGTACGGCGCGAGGATGGCCCCGGAGTTCGGGGCTGGTATACCAATGTCCCGCCAGCAGCTCTGCCACGGCTCTGCGGAGCTCGGCGGTTTGGGCCGTCTTGAGGATGTAGCCGCCTGCTCCCGCTTGCATCACTTCCTCGACATAGATCGGATCCGCGTGCATGGTCACCACCAAGACCCTTGGCGGGTGAGGGCCCTTGGTGATCTCCTGAACCAATGACAGGCCGTTTCGTCCCGGCAGGGAGAGGTCCATGAGGACGATGTCGGGATGATGGCGTTCGATCATTCCCAGCACATCCGCGCCATGATGCACCATGCCGATGACCGAGTATTGTGGCTCCAGTATGGTTTTGAGCCCGCTGCAGACGAGCGGGTGATCGTCCACCAGCAGTACCGTCATTGGTGAGTTCAACCGGGCCGTTCCGTTCTGGAGATCGGCACCCAGGCGCGAACCCGCGTCCCTCGCTCCGGCAGGGACTCAAGCGAGAGGTAGCCACCAGCCAGTCTGGCCCGTTCGCGCATGCTGATCAGACCGATCCCCGTCGCCGGACTGAAGGAATCGTGGTGCAGGCCCAGGCCATCGTCAGACACCTCGAGCACCAGCCCTCCGTGCGCCAGCTCCAGGCTCAGCGCCACCCGACTCGCATTGGCGTGTTTCTGGACGTTGCGGAGCGCCTCTTGCCCGATGCGGTACACCGCGAGTGCGACGCCCTGCGGCAGTTCCAGCGGCTCGGGGCGAATCCGGATGTCGATCCGCCATGGCGTGCCCGAGGCCATCTCTCGCGCCAGGCCTTGCAGCGCCGGTCCGAGACCCAGATGGTCCAGCGCCGAGGGATGCATGCGGTGGGCGATCGACCGAACGGTTGCGGCCATCCCGCGAAGGCCATCGGCCAGCGCCGCGGTCTCGCGGGCCACGTGGGGGCCGGGAGTGCCGTTTTCGAGCCGGTCCTGGAGAGCCTCCAGCCGCTGGCACAGGATGGCGATCTGCTGGCTGACGTCGTCGTGCAGCTCGCGAGCGACGTGACCGCGCTCCTCCTCCATCGCGGCCATCTGCCGGGCGGCGTACGACTCCGCGGCCTGCACCTGCTTGCGCTGGGAAACGACTATCGCCGCGCCCACGGCGACCACAAGGATGCCCACCACGAGGGCGGTGGCGAGATAGAAGGCCCAGAGTTCCATGGGCGCTGCGGGCATCGCATTCCGAGGGTGAACAGGAGGTTGGCGCAGACATGGACGCCGGCCGTGACCGTCAATACCGCCACTGCGGCCGATGGCGCGTGCGTCATAAAATAACGAGTCAGGGGATTCACGAGCGCGTAGGTGGCAAAGTACAGCATGACACCCCCGCTGATCCAGAACCAGTCTTCGTGTGTCGCTGGTCCGCCCCGGGCGAAGGAGCGTCGCACCAGCGTAAAGGCGGCCACCGCCAGGCAGAGAATCGCCTGGGCCGAGTCGGTGACAAGGCTGAAGTCGTGGAGCGCCTCCCAGCCGAGGAGGGGTGGTAGCCAGAAGAGGGCGGTGAAGGGTGCGAGGGTTCGGAGGAGACGGTGCGCCGGCTGATCGACCTGCCACCCGGCGAAGGCGAACAGGATCAGCGCCGTTTCGATCGGCACCCCGATCACCGCCACAAGGTGGTTGTTGATTTCCAATCGGCCCAGGACGAAGGACGCCAGCCCGATCACCAGCTCCAGCGCGAGATAACCGGCAAAGCACCGGAGGCTGCTGGAGAGTAGCGGCCATCGCCTGACGGCAACGGCGAGCGGTGGCAGGAGACTGAGGGTCGCCAGTGCCGCCGTGACATAGAACAGAACAAGCACCGACCGGTCGATCATCGATCAGGGACCGAGTACTGAGGGACCCCCGCAGATGGGCGGGCAGGGCCAGGTGCGCTCGGCCACGAGCCCCGGGGCCTGCTTGTCGGCCGGGAGCAGGTCCGTGCCGTTCTCGTCGGTCCCGACGACCACCACCTGAGCGGCTCCTTCCGCGTTGTGAGCCCGATAGATCCGGATCCCGGCGCAGTCCGGCTGGGCCAGGATGGTATCGATGGCACCCCGGTCGAGTAGCCAGGCCCGGACCTCAAGGGAATGAGTGGCGCGGAAAGCCGCCGTCATCTCGGCGGCTTCCGCCACACTGATCAGATGTCCGCCGGGTGGTGGGGTGAGTCCCTTCAGGTGCAAGGTCGGCATTGGCGCTGGTCCTCCACGGTGGTTCGCGGTCGTCGAGCCACGGAAGCGTGGCGGCGGCAAGGCGAGTTGAACTGGAAGAAGCCGGGAATCGTGGCGGGTGGCCACTGGTGGAAACCTAGTTGACGACGGGTGCACCGGAAGAGGTGCGCCCGCGAGGTGTGCAAAGGCGCCAGCGGCAGCGGCAGAAGTTGCCAGGTGCCGGAAGGGATCAACCGGTGGCGACCCAGCGCTTCTTGCCGCCGGATGGCTCCGTGCGCCAGGTGCGATCGTCTCGCGACGTCGTGCAACTGCAATTGCGGCAACTTGTTGTGGCGCAGGTCCGCGCCGGGCATGAATTGCCGAGGGCGGTGGCATGCCTTCTGCCCTAGGGGGCAGACCGGTGAGCGGGAACGGTCCCGGCCGATTTTGCGGTGATTCAAGTTCCCAGTCTAACCGACGATAACAATGCGGCAAGGCGCCAGTTGACAGCGGCGCCGAGGGTATCGGGGACGGTCTGATCGCTCGATTTCATCGATTTCATCTTCCAGTCGGCGTTGAAGAAACGCCGCAGCACTCCGAGGAGTGAACACCATGCGGGCATCCAGCGGGCAGGCTCGGGCGAAGCGTTCGACCGGGGTACAGCAGGACCGGGCCGATCTGGCCGGACAGGTGGCGGCGATCGGCAAGGCGATGGCGGTGATCGAGTTCCAGCTGGACGGGACGGTCATCACGGCCAACGACAACTTCCTCACGACGCTGGGCTACCGGCTGGAGGAGATCAAGGGCAAGCACCACAGCCAGTTCGTGGACGCCACCGAGAAGGCCAGCGCGGAGTACCGGGAGTTCTGGGCCAAGCTCAACCGGGGTGAGTACCAGGCCGGCGAGTACAAGCGCATCGCCAAGGGGAACCGCGAGGTGTTCATCCAGGCCTCGTACAACCCGATCATGGACCTGAACGGCAAGCCGTTCAAGGTGGTGAAGTATGCCTCCGATGTGACGGCGCGGATCGAGATGGAGCGCGGTGTGAAAGCAGGGCAGGAGCGGGAGCTGGCCGCGGCCAATGAACTGAAGGCCAAGGTGGATTCCATCCTCGCTGTGGTGAACGCCGCCGCCAACGGGGATTTGACCAGCGAAGTCACCGTTACCGGTGCGGATGCGATCGGTCAGATGGGTGAGGGCCTCGCCAAGTTCTTCAGCCAGCTCCGTGGCAGCATCGGGAACATCGCGGGCAACGCCCAGACCCTTGCGGCGGCATCTGAGGAGTTGAGCACCACCAGTCAGACCATGAGCTCCAGCGCGGAAGAGACCTCGGCCCAGGCCCAGGTGGTTTCCGCGGCCTCCGAGCAGGTCTCGAAGAATGTCCAGACCGTGGCGACCGGCACCGAGGAGATGAGCGCCAGCATCAAGGAGATCGCCAAGAACGCGACCGAGGCGGCGCGGGTGGCGACCCAGGCGGTGCGCGTGGCCGAAACCGCCAACCAGACGGTGGCCAAGCTGGGCGTGTCGAGCGCCGAGATCGGCAAGGTCATCAAGGTCATTACGTCCATCGCGCAGCAGACCAATCTGCTGGCCCTGAACGCCACCATCGAGGCGGCACGCGCTGGCGAGGCCGGCAAGGGGTTCGCCGTCGTGGCGAACGAAGTGAAAGAACTGGCTAAGGAAACCGCCAAGGCCACCGAGGACATCGGCGCGAAGATCGAGGCGATCCAGGGCGACACCCAGAGCGCGGTGGAGGCGATCCAGCAGATCAGCCAGATCATCAACCAGATCAACGATCTGCAGACGACCATCGCCGGCGCGGTGGAGGAACAGACCGCCACCACCAACGAGATCGGCCGCAATGTGGCCGAGGCGGCGAAGGGGTCCAGCGAGATCGCCCAGAACATCACCGGCGTGGCGCAGGCCGCGCAGAGCACCACCGAGGGCGCGGTCAATTCCCTCGCGGCGGCGAGCGAACTGTCAAAGATCGCCAGCGAACTGGAGGCCCTGGTCGGGCAGTTCCGGATCACCTCCAGCGAGCCCGATGCCCACCGCGCCGTCGAATCGCGGACCGCGTTGGCGCCACGTCACGCCAAGGCTGGCGCTGCGCGGTAACCGCGGGACAGCAACCGCCGGGACGCGGCTGGACGGCGCCCCGGCGGACTCCTGACAGGACGCCACGGACCGACTATCCAGGGGCACCGCAATGAGTGAAATCGAGGAGATCGTCCAGGAGTTCCTGGTCGAGTCCACGGAAGGGCTGGATCAGCTGGACCGCAGCCTGGTCGCGCTGGAGCAGGCGCCCGGCGATGGCGAACTGCTGAGCAGCATCTTCCGCTGCATTCACACCATCAAGGGAACCAGCGGGTTCCTCGGGTTCGGTCAGCTTGAACGAGTCGCCCATGTGGGTGAGAGCCTGCTGAGCGACCTGCGCGACGGCAAGAAGACATTGACGCCGGAGATCACCAGCGCGCTCCTCACGCTGGTGGACGCCGTCCGCCTGATGCTCGGCCATGTGCAGTCGAGCGGTACCGACGGGTCCGACGACTGGACCGCGCTGATCGCCACCTTCAACCGGCTGCAGCAAGGGGAGTCGGCTGCGGAAGCGCCGCCGAGCGCGCCCCCCCCCGCATCCGAGGTGGCGAGCGCGTCGATCGACCCACCGGCGGCTCCAGTCCCGGCTCCCATGGGTGAGGCGAGTGCCGCCCCTGTGCCCGCCGAAACGGTTGAGTCGGGGAGTCCCGAAATCCGCGACCGTCGGGCCGATGGCGTGGTGGACAACACCATCCGGGTCGACGTCGGGCTGCTGGACAAGCTGATGAACCTGGTCGGGGAACTGGTGCTGGCCCGCAACCAGGTGCTGCAGCACACCGCCACCACCGAGGATTCCGCCTTTCTCGCGACCTCCCAGCGTCTCAACCTGATCACGACCGAGCTGCAGGAAGGCGTCATGAAGACGCGGATGCAGCCGATCGGCAATGTCTGGAGCAAGTTCCCCCGGGTGGTGCGGGACCTGTCCCAGGCGCTCCAGAAGCAGGTCCGCATCGAGATGGAAGGGAAAGAGACGGAACTCGACAAGACGATCATCGAGGCCATCAAGGACCCGCTGACACACATCGTGCGCAATTCGGTGGATCACGGGCTTGAATCGCCCGACGAGCGGGTCAAGGCGGGCAAGCCGGCGGAGGGCCGCCTGCTCCTGCGAGCCTACCATGAAGGCGGCCAGGTCAACATCGAGATCAGTGATGATGGCCGCGGGATTGATCCCGAGCGGCTGCGGGCCAAGGCGGCAGAGAAGGGGCTCATGCCGGCGGAGCAGCTGACTCGCATGAGCGATCGGGAGGTGCTGAACCTGATCTTCGCCGCCGGCTTCTCCACCGCCGAAAAGGTGACCAACGTCTCCGGCCGCGGCGTGGGCATGGACGTGGTGCGCACCAACATCGAGAAGATTGGCGGGACGGTTGACGTGCAGAGCGTCGTGGGCCGGGGCACGACCCTGAAGATCAAGATCCCGCTGACGCTGGCGATCATTCCCGCGCTGGTCGTGAGTACGGCGGGGGATCGGTACGCCATTCCCCAGGTCAGCCTGCTGGAGTTGCTCCGAGTGGAGGGGGATGAGGCGTCCCAGTCGATCGAGATGATCCACGGGGCGCCGGTCTACCGGCTGCGCGGCAATCTGCTCCCGCTGGTGCACCTGAATCAGGTGCTGGGATTCCAGCTGGGATTCTGGGCGTCGGAGGAGGCCAAGCACGAGGTGGTGAAAATCGTCGTGCTCCAGGCCGACGAGCAGAGTTTCGGGCTCGCGGTCGATGAGATCAACGACACGGAGGAAATCGTCGTCAAGCCGCTGGGCAAGCTGCTCAAAGGGCTGACCACCTTTGCCGGGACGACCATCATGGGCGACGGTCGCGTCGCGCTGATTCTGGACGTCCTGGGACTTGGCCAGGGCGCCGACCTGGTATCGAAGAACCGGGAGCGTGGCCGGGCGGACGCGGATGAGGAGGCGCTGGGCCGAGGCTCGAATGCGAGCGCACAGCGGCAGAACTTGCTGATCTTCGAACTGGCCGGCCATCGCCGCATGGCCATCCCGCTGTCCATGATCTCCCGGCTGGAGGAGTTCCCGGTCGACACGGTCGAGCGGACGGGGCGGCACGAGGTGGTGCAGTATCGCGAGGAGATCATGCCGCTCATCCGGCTGGACAAGATTGTGGATGGCTGCGGCCAGGCGGCGGCGAAAGATCAGATGCAGGTCGTGGTCTACACTCACGGCGGCCAGTACGTCGGCCTGGTAGTGGAGAACATCCTCGACATTCTGGAGGAGAGTATCACGGTCCAGCGGCGCACCGCCGGTGGCGTGGTGTCGGGCTCGGCGGTGATCCAGGGCAAGGTGACCGATCTGCTCGATGTGGCGGCGGTGATCGCCCGGAGCGAGATCGGCCTGCCCGACGCGGCCGACGCCGCGGAACTCGTGGGTACGGGAGTCTAGCCATGTCGGAGAGCACGCAGTACTGCACCTTCCTGGTGGACGACCTCTACTTCGGGCTCGAGGTCATGAAGGTCCAGGAAGTGATTCGCGAGCAGCAGATGACGCGGGTCCCGCTCGCTCCCGCCACGGTGAGCGGCCTGATCAATCTGCGGGGGCAGATCGTGACCGCGGTCGACCTCCGGGTCCGGCTTGGGCTTCCGCGACGCCCGGCGGAGAAGAGTCCGATGAACGTGGTCGTGCGGACGGAGGATGGCGCGGTCAGCCTGATGGTGGACGAGATCGGGGATGTGATCGAGACCAGCGCCGAGATGCAGGAACGTCCGCCCGAGACTCTCGCCGCCACGGCACGTTCGATGATCACCTCCGTGTACAAGCTGCCGGGCCGGCTCCTGCTGGCCCTCGACATCGATGCGGTGCTTGCGATCGAGCCGGCGGGTGCCGGTGGGCGGTGATGCTCGCCGCTCCCCGTGGCGGATCGACCCGCCTCACGCCGATAGCCACGCCTGACCCAGGGCCCATTCGTCAATGGACGGAACGGCGGTGAGCGGGCTCCAGGCGCCGTCGCGCGGTACCCCATCGCTGGATCCACTTGCTCCCGCTCGCCTGCTCGAGGGCCTGGGCAGGCTGAATGGCGTGGTGTTTCTGGCCGATCAGGAGCAGCGGATCGTTGCCGCGAGCACCGCTGCCGAGGCGCTGGAGCACCGGGAGCGCGGCACAGGCGGCGGCGAGCACCCGCGAGGGTGTGGGGGAGAGCCAGCGCGCCGCCGATGATCGCACCGGTCTCGCGGAGGCGCTCCACGAACTTGTCGGCCGATTTCACTGCTAGTGGCTCAAGTCGCTCCTCGGTACGGGCGATACTCGATGAGCACGGCGGTTCCCCGCGACGGACGGCACTGACCCACTGACAGGGCACAGGATGCGCAAGATCAGGGTGCTGGTGGTCGACGATTCAGTGGTCATTCGCCGGATGGTCAGCGACATCGTGGCCAGCGACGCCCGCATGGAAGTGGCGGGGACCGCGTCGAACGGGTCGATCGGGCTGCAGAAGATTCCCCAGGTGAATCCCGACGTGATCACGCTCGATGTCGAGATGCCGGAGCTCGACGGGCTGGCCACGCTGGTCGAGATCCGCAAGACCTGGCCGAAGCTTCCTGTCATCATGTTCAGCACCCTCACCGAACGAGGCGCGGTCACCACGCTGGATGCGCTGACCCGGGGCGCGAGCGACTATGTCACCAAGCCGGCGAACGTCGGCAGCGTGGCCCTGGCGCAGCAGCGGGTGCGTGACGAATTGCTGCCAAAGATCCTGGCGCTCTGCGGCGCGGAGCCACCGGCGCCGCGAATCGCCATGGCGGCGGCGCCCCGGGTCGCCACCGCGACGCCGAAGGCGGTCCAGAGTGTGGATGTCGTGGTCCTCGGTGTTTCCACCGGCGGACCGAACGCCCTGGCTCAGCTGCTGCCGCTCCTGCCGGGAGACCTGCCGGTGCCAGTGCTCATCGTCCAGCACATGCCCCCGATGTTCACCCGACTGCTCGCGGAACGGCTGGATCAGACCTGCCAGATCCGGGTGCGCGAGGGCGTTCCCGGCGGTGTCGTGGAGCCCGGGGTCGCGTGGATCGCGCCAGGCGACCATCACATGGTGCTGCGGCGAGCCGGTCTGAGTGTCAGCCTCAGCCTGAACCAGGGCCCGCCGGAGAACTCCTGCCGTCCGGCGGCCGATCCGCTCTTCCGGTCGGCGGTCGAGTTGTACCACGGGCGGGTGCTCGGCGTGGTGCTCACCGGCATGGGCCAGGATGGGCTGCGTGGTGCCGAGGAGATCGTGCAGGCGGGGGGGCAGGTGCTGGCGCAGGATGAGGCGTCCTCCGTGGTGTGGGGCATGCCGGGGTATGTGGCCAATGCCGGGCTCGCGGATGCGGTGCTCCCGCTTGCCGACCTGGCTGGCGAGATCATCCGGCGGGTGGGTGCAGGACGAGTCTCGGCGGTGCCGCGGCCGGCAGGAATCTCCGGATAGCGAGGCCAAGCGAATGTCAATCAGTTCGGTGGACTTTGAGTTTGTCCGTGACCTGGTCCGGAAGCATTCAGCCATCGTGCTCGAACCGGGCAAGGAGTACCTGGTCGAGTCACGGCTGGGCCCGCTGGCCAAGCAGTCCGGCTTTGCGTCTCTCGAAGCCCTGGTGGAAGAACTCCGGTCCAAGTCGCCCAATGGCCTCCACCGCAAGGTGTTTGAGGCGATGACGACCAATGAGACCAGCTTCTTCCGTGACCTCCATCCATTCGAGGCCCTCAAGACGGTAGCGGTGCCTGAGGTGCTCAAGCGTCGGCAGGCGGAACGGCGTCTCAATATCTGGTGCGCCGCATCCTCCAGCGGCCAGGAACCATTCACGATCGCGATGACCCTGCTCGAAACCTTTCCCCAACTGTCGAGCTGGACGGTCGAGATCCTGGCGACCGATCTCTCGAGCGCCATGGTGTCGCGTTGCAAGACGGGGCGCTACGGTCAGATCGAGGTGAACCGCGGGCTCCCCGCGCCGTTGCTGCTGAAGTATTTCGAGAAGAAGGGCCTGGAATGGCAGGTCAAGCCGGAGCTGCAGAAACTGTGCGAGTTCCGCGAGCTCAATCTCATCGAGCCCTGGGGACTCATGCCCCAGATGGACATCGTGTTCCTGCGCAACGTCCTGATCTACTTCGATGTGGAGACCAAGCGCAGCATTCTGGCCAGTGTCCGGAAGGTGCTGCCACCGTGGGGTTACCTGTTTCTCGGGGGCGCCGAAACCACGATCAACCTGGGTGATGTGTTCGAGCGGGTGCAGTTCGACCGCGCTGGTTGCTACCGGATCAAAGGAAGCTAGGGGGTCACGATGCAGTTTCTGGAGGAGGAAATCTCCCAGGTCACGAGTACCATCTGGGAGTCGGTGCTTGGCATCGGCCTGATCCGGCGACCCGACCTGCCGACGGCACTTGGGCGGGTGGTCTCGGGGTGCGTCCAGTTTACCGGCGCGTGGGAGGGTGCGTGCGTCATCGAATGCTCCGCCGACTTCGCGCGGAGCGCGGCCGGGACGATGTTCGGCATCGAGCCGTCGGCGGCGACGGTGGCTGACACGCAAGACGCCATTGGCGAACTCGCCAACATGACCGGCGGCAATGTGAAATCGCTGCTGCCCGAGCCGTGCCGGCTTTCGCTGCCGACCGTGGTCGAAGGCACCGACTATACCACTCGCGTCCCGGGTAGTGAGTTGGTCACCACAGTGGCATTTGATTGCGATGGCGGTGCCCTGGTGGTGCGCCTGCTCAAGAAGACCGTGACTGGGAAATCCTAGGAGGCTGTCATGTCCGATGTCCCCTTTCCCCATCGTCGTGAATTCAGCCGGGTGCCGGTGCACCTGCGGGCGGAAGTCTTTGTGGGCGGTGCCCTGCTGCCCGAAGGGACGATGGAGAGTCTGAGCCTCAAGGGCGGCTTCTTTCGCTGCGGGACTCCGCCGGCGGAAGGCGTACGCTGTGAGGTGCGGCTGCATCTGGACGGGACCGAGGTCGAGGTGCGGGCCCAGGGTCATGTCGTGCGCCAGGGGGCGGATGGCGCGGCGATCCAGTTCGATGAAATCGTCGGGGTCGACAGCCTCGACCACCTGCGAAACGTGATTCTCTTCAATTCGCACAACCCCGCGCAGGTCGAGCAGGAATTTCACGATCACATCGGCCTCAAGCGGGACATCTGACGCGAGGGCAACGCGTCCGGCTGCCGATAATGCTTTCTGCCGGTGCTGCCGATAGCTGGAGAGGGATACTGGCAGGAGGCGCGCGGGCCGCAGCAGCCCCGCTCGCCAGGGTGGAGGCGGCGCAGCTGAGGGGTGCGCATCCGGTTCGGGTGGCGCGTCGTGGAGGGAGTGGTGCGAGGATGGCCGCCTGCGATGGCGAGCGAACATCTAGACGAAGGAGGCAGCTGTGCGTGCGCTGGTCGTAGACGATTCCCGGGCGATCCGGAGCATCATTGGCAAGTCGGTGCGGGAGCTCGGGTTCGAAGTCCTCGAGGCGAGCCACGGCGGCGAAGCGCTCGAACGCCTGCGGAGCCACGGCGTGGTGGAGCTCGCGCTGGTCGACTGGAATATGCCGGAGATGAACGGCTTCGATTTCCTCGTGGCGGTCCGCGCCAATCCGGCGTGGAAGGACATGATCGTGGTGATGGTCACCACGGAAACCGAGATGAGCCAGATGCAGCGGGCGCTCGAAGCGGGGGCCAACGAGTACGTCATGAAACCGTTTACCAGGGACGTGCTGCGCGAGAAGCTGCAACTCGTGGGCCTTGTCCCGGTGTGAGGGGATGTCCAGGGCGGCGGAATTCACGCGCGCGGGGCTGGTGGAGCTCACCGGGCCAGCGGTCCCGCGTCCGGCCCAGCGCCGCCGGGATTGCTCGACCTGCGGGTTGGCGGGGGGGGTATGAAGATCCTGTTTGTGGATGATGATCCGGTGTCTCGGCGCATCCTGACCGCGATGGTGGTCGGGCTGGGCCACGATGCCGTGGTGGCGCAGGATGGCGCCGAGGCGTGGACCAGGTTCCAGGCCGAGTCGCTCGATATCGTGATCACCGACTGGATGATGCCTGAGCTCGATGGGCTCGAATTGACCCGCCGCATCCGGGCCATGCCCAAGCCAAGGTACACCTATGTGGTGCTGCTGACGGCGCTGGAGGGCCGGGCCAGATATCTCGATGGCATGGATGCGGGCGCGGACGACTTTGTCACCAAGCCGATCGACCGCGAAGAGCTGCATGCCCGCCTCCGGGTCGCGGAACGCGTGCTCGGCCTGCAGCGCGAAGTGCATCAGCTCCAGGGTTTGCTGCCGATCTGCTCCTATTGCAAGCGCATCCGCGACGAGGCCGAGAGCTGGTCGCAGGTGGAGGACTTCGTCTCCCGCCGCACGGAAGCCCAGTTTTCCCACGGTATCTGCCCCGCCTGTTACGACAATCACCTCAAGCCCCAGCTCGAGCGTGCGAGCGCGGCGGCGGCGGCAGAACGTAGCCCGAGCGGGATGGACGGGCCCCCGTGAGCTCTGGCGTGTCGCTGACCTCGCGCGCCGCCACTCCGGTGGACGATCTCGCGCCGGGCATGGTGCTGGGTGAAAGTGTGCACGACGGTCAGGGCCGGCTGCTCATGTCCGCCGGAACCGAGTTGACCGAGCGTCACGTGCGGGCATTCCGCCTCTGGGGCATCATGTCGGTCCGGGTGCGTGGCGCCGATGGTGAGGAGGAGGCGCTGCCGGACATCTCCCCCGAGGCGATGGCCGCCGCACGGGAGCGGATCCTGCCCCGGTTCGCCCGCAACGATCTGCAGCATCCCCTGATCGCCGTGCTGCTGGACGAGTGCGCCCGGCGGGAGGCGCGCCGGATGGCGGGCGGTGCGCATGGCTAGGGCCTCTGACCTGCTGAAGGGCGTCGTCGGCGTCGCATCCCTGCCGGACGTCTATGTGCGGCTGTCGAGCGTCGTCGCCGATCCGCG
>Ga0226658_10000090_pt1 | contig 36158 bp, 30 predicted proteins | sample OliLak19BULKMAT1_FD_169091 | JGI IMG/M metagenome (GOLD analysis project Ga0226658, IMG submission 169091) | Freshwater microbial mat bacterial communities from Lake Vanda, McMurdo Dry Valleys, Antarctica - Oligotrophic Lake LV.19.BULKMAT1 (v2)... | ecosystem: Environmental > Aquatic >... | reverse complement strand
GGTGGGGGGTGTTGTCACAATGACACGGGGTTCGGCGGCTCGGGACTCGTCTAAGAAGTTCGAAGACTATCTCGGCCCTAACAAAGCTCGAACCTAACGAAAGGCGAACGAAAAGCCCTGCTAGCTAGGGGGGGGCGCACGCGCGCGCGCGGCTCGAGGCTCGGGACTGGCTGGGCGGTGAATGATGGGTGACGAGGCGGTGCCGATGCGTCGGTACTGGCCGGCCCGCAGAAGGCCGCCCGATAAGCGTGGCCGCTTTGGCAACTCGACTCTGAATCTCGGTTGGATCGGAGGGGCGTCTGTCCCTCCACCCAAACACTCGCCGGTCGCACTTCGTGGCCGGAGGAGCTCCGGGGCGATTGTGCCCTCCAACTAGAGAGAGAGAAACTATGGAACTTCCTATCGGTGTGAAGGTCTCCTGTGCTGCCGCGAAAGATGTCGGCAAGTATCGGATGGACTGTATCGCAATCCAGCGGAACCCCGACGGCGCGCCGGCAACGGACACGTCTCCGGAGAACTTCGGGACTGCGGACATCATCGCAACGGACGGTAAAGGCCTGACGGTCGTCACCGCCGCATGCGACGAGGACGATTCCGCTGGCGACTTCTACTGTGGGCGCGTGGTCTTGATCCCGCGTACCACCTGGGAAGCGGCCGAGCGGGCCTGCGGCTCGAAACAGCCGCTCGTTGTCCGGGTCAAGTACGATACCGTAACGTTCTCGACAATGTCGGGCTCGATGCGGCGTGAGACGAACCTTCCGATCGTTGGGACCCCGGTAGAGGGCGACTTCCCTCGCTATCGCGAGGTGATCAATGAGTCCCTCTACAAGGGGGAGGGTTCGATCCGAATCGGATTCAGCGGCGACCAACTGCGGGCGCTGATGAAGATCGCGAAGGGTGAAACGGGAGCATATGCGATCCGTGCGGAGAAATCCGACCCTACGTCTCCGATGAAGATCGAAGCTCTCGGCGCTACGGCACGTGTCCGCACCTATCTGATGCCGGTCTCGATGAAGTGAAACGTGGGGGGGGGGGCTTCGGCCCCTCCCTCTCCCCTCTCTCTCTCGATCCATCGAAACACTTGCTGACAATCCGTCGGCAAGCCAACCGAGAGAGAGAACCCTAAATGCTACTGAATCGGACAAGCGCCGAACCGCTTTCGATACGTTCTTGGCCCGCCCTGTGCGACGCTGACTGGACGCACGTCGAAATCTGGAAGATGGCTACTCTGGCCCCCGAGCTTGAGGTCACCCATCTCGCCGTTCTCACGAACGAGGAGGATTTCTTCGAGACTACGACAATCTCTGTCTGGGGATTCGCGCCGACGAACGACGAGATCGGTATCGCCTTGGCAAAAGCCGAGACCGAGCACCGCGGCCGCGACTGGTCAAAGTGGATGATGTAGTGACACGGGAGGGGCTTCGGTCCCTCCCGACTCTCTCTCTCCCAACCAAAACACTTGCCGGCAATCCGCTGGCGAGCCAACCGAAGAGAGAGAAATCCTATGTCTGACCAACAGCGGCGGATTGAAGACATCCGCCTAGTTCGACTGGCACGCGTCGTACCGTTCTCGTTCCCGTTCTGGGGCGTTCAATGGTCCGACGATCGCGAGCCGATCATGGTAGCGGAGGGCTGGATTGCTGACGACGGCTGGCACGAAGCCGAACCGTTCCAAGGCAACCGTCGCGAAGCGGCGGCCCAGTATGTCGAGGATGGCGACTTTCGCCTCGTCGACGGCGAAGCTACGACGTGGATCCACGTCCGCACCTGGCGACGCGGTGCCGTCCTCTTGGACGGTGGTCCGCACGACGGATACGACGAGACGCAAGTCGACATCGAGACTGTCGTCGTCCCTGTTCATCCGGTGGCACCCTATTGTGATCCCGACACTCGGAAGCACGAATGGGGGACCCCGGTCCGAAAAGGACACAACGGCGGAATGATCATCGACGAACACTGCCAGCACTGCGGCGCTATGAAGCAAACGAATACGGCCGCCGTCGACATGCTGAACGGCGAAACTCGTACCTCGATCCAATACTTCGAGGCTGTCGAGGACTGACACGGGGGAGGGGCTTCGGTCCCTCCCTCCCTTCTCTCTCTCCCAACCAAAACACTCGCAGGCATTCTGCCGGCGAGCCAACCGAGAGAGAGAGAAATCCTATGAGCATCAAGAAAACGGATACGTTCTACCCTCACGACGAGGACGACTTGATCTACCTCGCAGAGCGATACGAAAGAATCGAACTGTGGGAAGGTGTGAGTTCTTGGACTGACGAGGATAGTTTCATCATCGTTGGCGTCTTCAGGGATGGAGGATCTAGCGTTACGCTTCATCATTCATTCTACCGGCCCGATGATATGGCGGTGCGAAGGCTCTTGCTGTCTGCGGAAGCGTGCACTCGTGCCGATGTTCTGCGCGGTGGAGAAGTCTAGCGGTGCGGGGGAGGGGCTTCGGTCCCTCCCTCCCTTCTCTCTCTCTCTCAAACGTACAGGGTTGCGACTCGTTGTCGCTTCTCTCTCTCCGTCGAGGCATACGAGACTCGTTCTCGTATGTCTCGACACTCCTACCGGGCTGGACTTATGAAAGAACCCACACTTGAAGAACAGGGCGCTACCCGACTTCGGCGGTACGCCATTCTCCGCGACGGTCTCGTCGACCGTTTCCCGGACACTGTCCCCTCAGGACTCCACAAGCAGCGACTGCTGTCCCTGCTCTTCGAAGCTTGCGCCGATGCGTGCGAGAAGCTCGAGGTAGCCTGTCTCGTGATCGAATGCTGCGAGGAGCAAGCGGAGGGAGATCCGGACACCGAGCGCTACGCTAGAGCGTTCGATTCTCAAAATGACATGATCACGTCTGTATATCACTTCGCGTGTTCGGCTCTCTATGCCGACGTGCGAGCGCATAGCTGACGCCAGCGGAAAAGGCGCGCGCGCTGAATGCGGCCGCACATGACCCGCTCGGGACTCGCCCCAGGGTGAGTCCCTTTCTCTAACCCAACCCGAAGAATGCAACGCTATATCGTCACGTCGCGCCTCACGAAGGCGCCCAAGAAAATTCAGGACATCAACGGCTTCCAAGTGGCCGAAGGTTCCGCCGATAAAATCACACGGGCCGAGGGCGCCGCGAAGGTCGCGCATGTTCTCATCGGCCTCAGCTCAACCGAGAAGTTCCTCGTGATCGGGCTAGACATCTCCGGGGCTTGCGTCGGCACCTGGGAAGCAAGCTCCGGCGAGCTGTCCTCGTGCTCGATCTCTCCTCGTAACGTCTTCGGCCCAGCTCTTCGACTCGGAACGATTCACTGCGTCATCTGCGCACACAATCACCCTTCGGGCTCGCTCGAGCCGAGCTGGCACGATATCGAAGCGACTCGTCGGCTCATCGAATCCGGTAAGCTCCTCGGGATCCATGTCGTCGATCACGTCATCGTTGAACCTGGCGGGAAGCACGTCTCGTTGCGCGAGATTGGAGGGACCCTGATATGGTGAACACCGTTCGACACTCAGGCGTTGACCTTATCAGCGAGACGGTCCGCCGCGCGGTCCGGGTCTCCAAGGACTTCGACGAACCTATCGAGGTCGTAGTTGAAGACGCCGACGAGAAAGACGTGCTTGATCGCGAGTTTATGCATCTCTCCTCGCACTCGAAGACGGACAACATCTGGGATACGACCTATTATGGACCCTCCGAAGCTTGGACGGTCACCGTCCGACTTGCTTGGTCGGACACATCCAAGACCGACGCCGAGGCAATCGATGAGGAGCTCGTGCGCCTCGTGCGGCTGCACGGCTTAGAGCGCGTCGACTTCGGGCTCCAATCTCTCAAGTTCCTCCTATCGAAATGATCAAAACCTTTCGTCTCTACGTTCCGGTTCGCCTCGACCTGTCACCCATCGCCGGCCTCGACGACCTCGAGTCGAACATCGGCAAGCCCTGCTCGCTTGCGCAAGCTCTCGCGCGCATCGCGGCTCAGGTCTACGTCGAGACCGCCGAGGTACACGAAGCGATCGAAAACTGGCTCGTGAACCTCGACCCAAGATCAACCTTCCCGTCACACTCCCCCGCCGGCGTCTTCCGCCGGCACTCTTACCGCATCGACCATGTCGACATCAAATAGACCCCCCTCTAGCAAAGATATCGCCGATGGACTCTGCCGACTCTACGCCGAAGGACCCGCTACCGAAGCCATCGCCCTCGCCCTCACCTGCTACCAGCTCCCGCCTGAGCCTCGAGGGATCGTCCTCCTCCTCCTCGCCAAGCCCAGCCGAGACCCCGTCCGAGTCTGGCTCGCCGAGCAATTCCGCAACTTCGAAGATGCCGTCAACTTCGCGCTGGAACCGAAGGAACCAGCTGCCGAGTGAAGCGCGCCAAATCCTTCGTGACTGGAGCGACCTGGATCGGTGCTTGCGTCGCCTCGGCATGTGTGGCACAATCAGCGAGGAATCAGAGGACCGCATCCGCGCGATCCTCGGATCGACTCCTGTACTCCCGGAACACCTCAGACGATGACCAACACCCAAGAAGACCTCGGCGACGCGCCCGACGTAGACATCGACGAGCGACTCAAGCGAACATCCGACGCGCTCTCGAATGCGTTCGGAATGCCAGTCGAAGTCATGGCCCTGCGCAAGATGAACGGCCCGCGCATCCGTCTCACGATCGCCGACCGCAAGACGGGGCGCACCAGGACGCTCAAAGACGACTTCTCGAAGTCACAGATTGTCGCGGTCCTCGGTGCCCTGCCGGAGCTGTTGAGCTTCGCCGACGAGGAGTGAAGCCTTGACGGGCGCGGTCCGGCGCCCAGGCGGTCTCTCTCTCGGGCGCGACCTCGTGCTCGTGCTCATGCTCTGGGCTGCTGCCACCCTCATCGCCAGCGGCCAAGAAACCCCTCCCAACTCACAACCCGAACCCGAAGAATCATGCAACCCGAAGAACTGCACGACGCCGTCCAGTGGGGCGCCCGTCACCTCTACGCCGACGGACGACCCTCCAACGAGGTGCTCGTCCGCGCCTCCGCGCTAAGTAACTGCAAGCGGTCTCTTGGCCTCCAACTGCGCGGCGCCATCGGCCTCCCGAAGAGCGCCAAGTCAGCCTTGACCCTCGAGCATGGCACGCTGCGCGGGCTCGAGCTGGCCAAGGCGCTCGAGCGCGCCTGCGGCGACGACGGACCGCTGTCGGACTATCGCGTTCAGCTCGAGCCCGAGTTCAGCTACCGGCTGCCGCTCGGCAGTGTGACCGACGCCGACGTGGCGCAGCGCGTCTCGATGGCGACGGGTCTAACTTACCACCAGCGGGGCGCGGACGTCTTCAACTTCATGGTCTTGGGCCACGTCGACGCGCTGCTCTGGGGACGGACGGACAACAGCGTCCGTGTCATCGACTTCAAGACGGCGCACCCGTTCTCGTTCAAAGAGGCGAGCAAGGGCAACAAGAGCGAGGGCTACCTGGCTCAACTTGGCTTCTACCAGCTGGCGATGTCGTCGAGCGCCCAGGTCAAGGGCCTCGTCGAGCCGATGAATCCTTGGCTCTTCTGGGAGAACAAAGGCGATCACGAGTTCTTTGCGGAGGAGCTCAATGCGCAACAGTGCATCGCGGCCGCGACCAATGCGCTCGACGATGTCGTGAACGAAATTGAAATGTGGCTCGAGGGTCTGGAGCCCACCTACCAACCGTTTGGACCCAACCTCAAAGGACTGCTCCCTTGGCAGTGTCGATACTGCCCTGTCTATGGGGCCTGCTGGGGTGACAACATCGTCGCCATCACCGGCGACGCCGACCTTCCCTCTGCAATCCAGGTGAAATAATGAGCGCCATCATCTTCCACGCTTTGCATGCTCCGTTCCGCATGTCGGAGCTCGAGCATCGCCCGCAAGGTAAGCCGACCTCCAAGGGCTCGCTCCAAGTCCTGACCTACGTCCAGCGGAAAGCTGTCATCGACCGCCTGAATCAGGCCGTCGGCCACGACGGTTGGCGCGACACCTACCAAACCTGGGGGGGCGACGACAAGAGCGCCAAGTGTCGGCTGTCCCTGCGATTCGACGACAACAGCGAGTGGCTCTGGCGCGAGGACGTGAGCGATCCCAGCGACATCGAAGCCGTCAAGGGCGGGGTCACCGGAGCATTCAAGCGCGCCGCGTCGAAGTGGGGCATCGGCCTCTACCTCTACGACTTCCCGACCATCTACTTGCCGGCACAGGAGAACGGCGGGAAGTTCTACCTGCCGCGCGACGCCGATCAACAGGTGCTCCAGATCCTGCGCAAGCGGTCGCCGGCATTGCTGCACCCCGACGATGGCGGATCCGGATCGCTGCCCCCCGACGAAGGCCGGGCACGCCAGCAGCAGGCCGCGCCTGCTCCGCAACCGGCCGCGCCGATCGGGCGCCCCGTGCCGGCGACCGCAGAGCCGTCGTGGTTTCGCGAGCCGGTCAGGCTGGGCAAGTACAAGGATTCAACGTGGGAATACTTCACCGAAGAATCGGAGTCCGGTGGGCGCATCCAGTATCTCGAGTGGCTCATCCGTGAAGAGGGTAACTCGCAAATGAAAATGAGGGCGACGCTCGTATATATGTTTATCTATCTGCAACGCTGGTACGAAGAGATCTTGTCCAACAATGAGCCCATTACGTCGATCGACGTGGTGTCCGCGATCTCTGCTCGCAAGGCCAAGAAGGAAGCCGCACAACAAAAATGAATGGTCATTGCTCAGTCCTGCTGCTCGGTCGGATTTGCTCCGATGAAGGGGTCTTGAATCTCGGACCCAACAAAACCCCGATGCTGCGATTCACCGTAGTCCTGAATCGCAAGTACAACGGAAAGGAGGAGGCGCACTTCATTGACTGCGAGATGTGGGGCGAGCGCGCCATGGCATTCGCGAAGTACCACACGAAGGGCTCGGCCTGCTACCTGCAAGGCGAGCTCAAGCAAGATCGATGGGTTGACAAGCAGACCGGCGAGAAGCGGAACAAGCTCAAGGTCAACGTGCACGGCTTCTCGTTCCTCCCGAAGACGGACGGCGGCTCGACCCGCAGCGACACCGACTACCTCGCCGGCGGGCACCGCGAGCCCGACCGCAAGTACGATCCGACCAACCAAACCGAGGTTGATCAAGACGTGTTCGGCCCCGACGGGGACGCCTTCGACCGCGCACCGAAGGGCGAGGACGTGTACCCGATGAAACAGAAGACAGGGCCCATGCCTAAAAGTTGGGAATGGCGAGCCAGTTCGCTTTTGTTCAACAACGACGAGGAATCGCCGTTTTGACCATGACGAACAAAAGCGAACTGGCTCGAGCTTATGCCTTGCTCGAGCACAGGAAGGCCGAGGGCGCCATCGCCAAGGAGCACCCCGAGCTTCAGCAAGCCATTGAGAAGACATTCATCTGTAACGTGCCGCGCGTCGTACGGTATCACCACAGAGAGAAAGGCGCGTACGTCTACGTTTTGCAGCGATTCGACGACGCGCGCTATGAAGCATGGAAAAACGCAACCGCGCAAAAGGTCGACGACCCCGAACAACCCTAGACCTCGAGTCCATATTCCATGGGCAGCTCATTCGAGCCAAGCTGACCGATGGTCTCGAACGTGAACATCGCTTTGCTCATTCGGTCGGCCGCAACTGGGCCTTCGACTTCGCTTGGCCTCGGCTGCTGATTGCGGTCGAGGTCGAGGGGGGCACGATGCAGGGGGGTCGACACAATAAGCCGCTCGGATACCGCGAAGATTGCCACAAGTACAACTGCGCCGCGCTGCTGGGCTGGACCCTCATCAGGGGCGATTCGGAAATGGTCCGCAGGGGGCACCTCGCTCACTATGTGATGGACTTGCAGAGTGGCTCATTGCCCACCTGTCGGAAGTCGGCGCTCGACCAGAAGTATCACATCCCGCGAGACTCGCTATGGGCCTATTTGACATAGAGCTCGATGAAGAGCCGGAGGAGGAACCGGACAAGCCAGACCTCGACGACAGAATGAGTTCGTCGCCGCCGACCGCGTCGCCGCTGACCGCGCCGACTGACGCATGGATCGAACGGCTATGGGTTGAGATTGGATCCGCCAACCTCGACGACTGCGACAAGGGCGCCTTCGCCCAGGCCTGCCGGCACATGCGGGTTTATGCCCTGCCCCTCGATCGCGAAGAGGTTCGCGGCGTCATCAGTCAGCTAGTCCTCGAGTCACGCCGCAGCACCTCGCCGATGAGACAGCTCGTCGGAGCTCTTCTGGGCCTCAACAGCGCCCTCTCACATGCTGCGCTCGAGCGCTACAAGGCGAACCTGCAATCAGACGGCAAGACCACCAGGCTCAAGCACATTGACGCTCTCGGCGAGAGGTTGCTGGGTGTGCTCGAGCTCTCGCTAGGTCGACCGCGTCTCGACCATCAAAAGGTTCTGCGAATGCCGCCCAACGAGCGGACGGCGGCCTGCACACTGCAAGAGTCAATGGGGCGCGTTTGGGACGAACGGCATGGATCCCAAGTCGAGAGCATCAAAGACGGATTGATCGCCAAGTATCTCGCCGCGATCGTCGCCGGCACGGATGAGGGACTCGCCCGACATGAGTCCTTCGTCAAGGCCAACGCATTCAAGCCATTCAAATCGTGAGTGACCCAAGGAAACCCAATGCCAAATGAACCGATGAAACCTAGCATCATACTTGACGGTGAAGACACCTGGAAACTGATTGCCCTTCTTACGAAGGATCCGCAGGCCGTCGTTCCGGAAGGCCAGCAGACAGCAGCATTCCTCTCCATCGTGCGCTCAATCCGGCCCGAGTATATCGAAAGCGTAATGCGCATCCTGCGGGAGCATCTAGCTCGTTGTGCGAAATTGGAGCAGGAAAATTACATCAAGCAGATGAAATCGATCGGCGCGGACCCGTTCACGGGGGAGTTACTCGATGCTAAATGAACCTATGTTCGCAGAGGACCTCGTGCGCGAGATCCGCGACACCTTCATAATCTCGCGCGATGCCGCGATCCGGCTCGTCAAGGAGCGCGACAACGCTACCGCTGTGTGCGTGATGGACCGAATACTGCGCGAGAGAGACCTGCTCAGGACCGCAACGGAACCGCTGACGGCCTGCAACCGATGCCGTGGCAACGGTGTATTACTTTACGGCAGCGGTGCGACTTACCGCAGGGGACCTGGGGGGGCGGTGATGAAACTCGACATCTGCAACCGCTGCTGGGGCAGCGGCATCAAAGGCGCACCGTGGCATGATTTGCGGACATTCAACAGTATCGTCAAAGAGCGCGACGAGGCCCTCGCTGAAGTCGCGCGGCTCAAGGAGGCCCTCGATAAGGCCCGCGCTGAAGTCCACGAGGCCTATGCTGCGGGCGAGGAGGCCAACGATGTAAGATGAATCGATGAGCGAAGAGATCGAGTGGCTCAATGCGGAGATCGCCGAGGCCCGTGCCACAGTCGAACGCCTTGGCGCGGAGCTCGACGCACTAGAACTCATCGCGCTGCGGCGCAAGCTCGCCGAGGCCCGTAGTTATTACTCAACCGATATCGCGCGGCTCAACGAGGCCAACCCAACCAAACCCAACCCAACCCAACCCGAAGACCATGACTGAACATTCAATCCAGGTGTCGACCAAGTTCGACTTTGTCGAGGCCGAGCTCGTCGCCATCGCTGCAAACGTGGCGCCGCTGCTCGAGGCCAAGGCCGTGCCCATCGCACGTCTGAAGGACGCCAAGCAGGAGCTAGCGGCGCCGCGCATCGCAATCGAAAAGAAGCGCAAGGAACTCAAGGCTCCACTGCTCGACATCGGCAAGCGCATCGACGAGCGCGCTAAGGAGCTGACCGCGATCATCGCGCCCTCGGAGGAGGCCGTGAGCGTGAAGATCCAGGAGATCGAGAACGCCGAGCTCCTCGAGCGGCACAAGCTCGCCGATGGGGCTGCCTTCCTGCTCCGCAAGTATGGCGCCAGCGTGCCGCTGCCGGTGCTGCGCGCCATGAACAAGGAAGACCTCGACGGCACCGTGGAGGCCGCCAGGAAAGCCTACGAGCGCGTCGAGACCGAGGCCGCCGAGCGGAAGGTATACGAGGCCAAGATCGCGCGGGAGCAGGCCGAGATGGCAATCGAGCGCGCGCAACTGGAAGCCGAGCACAAGGCAGAGCGCGAGAAGTTCGAGTTTGAGCAGCGGGAGTTCCGCGCCATGCAAGAGCGCCTCCTCAAGGCCGAGCAGGAACGGGAGGCCAAGGCAGAACTCGAGCGCGTCGCACAGCACATCGCGCACGATGAAACCACGAAGGCCAGCGAGCTCGAGGAGCCGTCAAGCATTCTCGATTTCGAGGACGACCCCGAACCCGATTACGATCTCCCCGAGCCCGATCCCGCCCTCGTTGAGACTGCCAACCTTTGGCTCGCCGAGCTGGAGCTTCCCGATGAAGACGAAGAACCGGACCTGCCCGGCGCGAAGGAGGCTGAGGCGGCTATCGACCAGGCTCGCGAGCTGAAGAAAACCGGCGGGAGCTTTGCTGCCAGCGACTTGATGCTCACGATCAACGGCAACTGCATTGTCAAAGGGACCTACGTCGTTCACCTCATCTTCGCCCGCTCTCGGGCGAGCGCCGAGTCAAGAGAGCGAGTAACGGCGGTCCTCGCATCGAAGACGGGAAGCCTCTTCCTGGGCTCTATCAACTGCCAGGACTTCAGCGACGACACCCTAACGGCATGGTTTGAATTCGCCCAAACCGCAGCCCTCAATCACGTCCAGCAGAAGTCCAGCGAGATCGGCCAGGTGACGGCCCTCATCCCCGGCTATGCCGAGGGTCCGAAGGTCACGCCCTTTCGAGCCAACTGGAACTAGCGCCGCGTGTTGAGGAAACGTGCCGGATCGATATCGATCATGCGCGTTCCAAGACTCGGCGCAGGCATCTCGTCGATTCCCTCGAGCTGCTGGAACTGGTAGCGCAACCGCCCGTAGAGGTTGCGCGCGCGATCGCCCTGCACGGAATTTCCATCCAGCTTGCCGGCGAGGTCGGCTTGCACGCCGCGCCACACGGTTAGCAATGCAGGGTGATTGCGCGGGTCTTGCATGTCCTCTTGGATGATCTCCAAGATCCGAATTGGTGACGGATGCGTGATCCCGTCCCATAACCGCATGGCGAGCGCACCGTCAATGCTGTTCATCTCGATTGCTCGCTGAAGGTAGGTCGTCGCGACGCGCCTCGAGTCGCCCATGTTGCTCACCATCTGCTGAAGGACACGGATCGAGTAGTGCCGCTCGAGCCCTTGCTGGCGCATGACGAAACGGTCGAGCTCGCCCTTGGGTTGGTATCCCTGCTTGAAGTCCAGCGTGCTCACACCTGCATGTGTCGTCGATCGCACGTCGGTCGCGAGGAAGGCGAGCTCGTGATTCAGCGAGTCGTTGATCGGTCGCGCCAAAGCGCCTTGGTTGCGCGCCTGTTCGTAAATTCCGCGCACGACACCCTCGAGCGCGCGTCTCGACTTCGGCCCGGCGACCTCGAAGGCACGAGAGTCGAAGGGTTTCCCTTCTGCGTCCTGGCTCGCGTTGTAGCGCTCGCCGATGAGCGCCAACTTGAGACTCTCGAGCGTCGTCAAGTCCGGTTGCACGCGAGCGCGCCGGTCCGGGATCTCGCGCACCGAGAGCACGGACCCAAGCGCCGCGCCGCTGATTCGCTGGAAAGACGACAGCGCCGCGCCCTCCGGCCGGCGGATACCTTGCGCCCACTCGCGCAATGGCGTACCGCGCATCGCCGTGGCCTCGAAGAATCGTTGGCTCACCGACGAATATGGCGCCGTCAGCGGGTTGAGCTCGGCCGCAAACTGGTCGCGCACCCATTCGATGCCGCGGATCGCGCGATCCTCCGAGGTTGCGCCGGCGGCCGAACCGAAGATGCCCTTGGCTGCCGCCACGAGACCGAGCGCGTGCTGCGTCGTCCAGCCCTGAACGCCATCCGAAAGCAGCATCGCCTTCAACGTGTCGCCGCTGGCTTCGAGCACCTTGCCGCTCGCCACCTTGTTGGCGAAACCCTCTAGCCCGACCTCTGAAGCAAGACGAACCATCACCTCGAGCGGCGATCCGCCAAGCAGCGGGGTTGCGTCGATGCTCGAGCCACGGCCGTAGAAGTCCGGCGCCGCCGAAACCATGAGGTCTCCGCGTCCAGCCTTGCCGAGGATGACCGAGGCCATTTTTTGGATCGAGCGCGTGAATGCACCGTCGGCGTCCTGAGCTCCGAAACTCATCGGCGCTAGATCGCCGTTGCGTGAGCGCCAAAGGTCCGACGCCGCACGATCCCACGACGCAGCGCGGTAGAGCCGTGTGCCTGCGGATGCACGCTGAGCCCGCTCGTCGTCATCTTCGCCGACACCGAACATGCGCGCCACACCGAGCAACGCGGCCGACATGCCTGCCGTGGCGATGATCACTCGCGCAGCGCCCACGCCCTTGCCCGAGATCATTGCGCGCCCCCAGGTGGGCGACATGACCTGGGTGTAACTCAAGAACGGGACCGTGAACAGCGCCTTGCGAATGACGTGCCCCGCGTCCTCGACGAGCTGATTCCCCTCGCTGAACTCCACGTCGATCGGGGAACGGCGGAAGCGCGACCCCCACTCCAAGAGGTGAGGCGATGCTTCGGAGTAGTCGCCGGTGCCAGCCGCCGCGTCCTTGTAGAGCACGAGTCGACCGTCGACCGTCTGGGCCATCGAGGGGTTGCGCAGCGCCGCGGACCTGTACGCGGCAAACTTGTGATACATCTCCGTCGCCTGGTAGTGCGCCGTGTGTAGCTCGGTCGCGCGCACGAGGGCTTCGGTCTCGCTTGGATTTTTGGCGAGAAGGCGTGCGAGGTTGCGCTCGATACCGTCGGCCGTGCTGAGCGACACTGCGGTTACGCGAGCCTCTGCATTGGCGATGTGCCCCGAGACGCCAGGTCCAGCATTGAACGGCACGCCGGCGATGCTCTGAAGCCGCTTCTTGATGTCGAAGAGCTGGTGATTGTTGATTAGGTTCGCGACCATCGTGGTCGTACCTGCGGCCTCGAGGAACTGGCGATATTCCTGGAACAGCGGATGCTTGTCGTGCCCGCCGTTGGGGTCCGCCATGTGCATCGCCATCGCAGCCTGTGCGTCGGCCGCGTCCGCATAGGGACCACGGTTGGCGAGAATGCCGCGCGCCAAGTCGTACATGGTCGTGCGCCCGGTCGCGACGCTCGAGCCGAAGGCCGATGCTTGCGACATGAATATGTGCGCCATCCTCGAGGTCGTGCGCGTGCGCCGCCAGCGCGCATACCATCCGTCGAGCATTTTGCCGACCGCCGAGCCGTAGTCTCCACCCTCGGAGTATTGCTCGAGCATGAACTTGAGGTCGAAGGCGTTGTGTCGCGTGAGCGCGACGCCCGGTGTGCCATCGCTCGGCACGAGACCCTCGAGCATACGCGTGCGCAGAAGGTTAGGCCGAATGCCCTCCTGCCCATTGCTGGAGTTGTAGCGGTCTTGCGCGGCACGAATCTCGCCCACCCAAGCCGAGAGCGCTCGCTGCACGGGCAGGATGCGTCGACCGCTGACAAGATCCTTGTCCCCGGTGTACCCAAGAGGAACCGCGGCGGTCATAAACGCGCGTCGCTCGTGCTTAGGTATACGGTTCCCGATGTCCGTGAACTTGACGCCCCATTTGGTCGCCATTTTCTGGAGGTAAGTGTAGATCGCGACTTGATTCGATTCCTGGCTTACGGCTGACGACAGCCCGACCAGTGGATCGAAGATGCGCGTAGCGTTGTCCGCTACGCCGGACCAGTTGCGCGCCATCTCGCGCCCGACCGTCGCGAAGATACCCTGCCGTTGCGACCTCGAGCCGGGATTTATTGACTGGTTGTGTAGGTGTCCGTTGGCTGTTGGCGCCAGCGCTGCCATGAGGTAGCTCGTTCGAATCGGCGTGTTGCGCGGAACTTCACGGCCAAGGTTGAACGGACCAGACGTAAACGAATTGAACTGAGCGCGCGAGATGAAGCCGGACAGAACCGCTTGGCGCCCGATCTCGAGAATCCGAAAGTTGTAGTCGATGAGCGCGTCGTAAAGCTGGCTCACCTTCGGCGTGAGCGGCTCTTTCAGGATCGACGCCAAGTGCTTCGCATTGCGAATCGACATCCATGCCTTGGTGTCGATCAGAACCCCGGCCGCTTGGCGAAGGTGCGCGGGGATCGACGACCAATAGTCGTCCATCGCGTGTGCGGTCTCGACAACGAAGTTGCTCGCGCGAATCTTGGCGCTCTGCGATGACACGAGACCGGCCACGTCTTGCTTGCGCTCGTTGCTGCCTTTGCCGAGACCTTTCGTGCGCCGGCTTGTGACCTCGATGAACGGTCGCGCGACATCCACTAGGCGCCCAAGGCCCATAGCATCGAGCGCGATGATGGTGCCCTCGAGGCCGCCGCGCAGCGCCTCGCTGGAGGTGAGCAAATCGATGTCCACCTGGATGCGCTTGGGCAGCAGGATCGTGAGCATCTTCCAGTCCAGGCCGGAGAAGAAGTACGCGAGGTCCTGATTCTGGATCTCCTCAAGCGCACCGCCCTCGAGTTCGCTTTCGATTTGCTTCCCGAAGAATCTCATCTTGGACTGCAAGACCAGACGCGCCGCGTGAACCCCGTGCTCGTTCAGGCTGACGATGCCATCGTTGACCTCGACGAGCTCGACGCCGAGGGACTTGGACCAGTGGTTGAAGAGCTCGACCTCTTCGACCGACGCGACCTCGACGCCCGATGCGGCGCGCTCCATGACCGTCACAAACGCTTCGTAGAAGTCTTGGCCGGAATCGTTGATCTGCGAGTCCGTCTCCGTGTAAGAGCCGCGCTCTTCGCTCTTCGGATCGAATGGGGTCTCGTCGATTTCGTATCCGTCGTTTTCGTTATTCTTGGTCGAGAAGATGAAGCGCAACAAGACGTGCTGGTTGTGCGCCACCTCTTGCGCCTTGCGCACGGTCGCCGTCATTTCTTCCGGGTCGATGCCGGAGCGCGATGCGAGCTCGAGGATGCGCTTGTGCTGAGCCGTTCCCGGCGAGGACAGGGCGCGCATGTAGAAGCGCAGCAGGTCGTCCTCCTCGGTCGCGTCGAAGAGCAGTTGCTCGTCGCCGTTCTCGTTATTGATCCGGACGAGCGTCTTCGCCACGTCAAGCGAGAGCTGCCGCGAGCTCGAGGTCACCGCCAGCATGGATCGGATGGCTGCACGTCCAGCCTCGACGTCGCCACTCGCCAGCGCACCCTCGAGCTTGGCCCCGAGCTGGGAGGCCGCATCGAAGATCGCGCGTTGGTCCGCGGTCGCGCTGCCGATGTTGCTGAGGGACGCCTCGTCCGCGCGGTTGCTTCGCTGACCCGTGACACCTGAGTCGGCGCCCGAGACCTCGCGCACGATCTCGGCCGCGAACTGCACCGGAGTCAGACCGCCGAGCTTCTTCGAGGGTCCGACCCCGCCGCCGAACTTGCGCGCCCACAGGACTACCTGCCCGAGCGGAGTGATCTGCTTGATCTTCGTTTTTCCGCTGATGACCTTTTCGAGGCGTTCGAAGATCTCGACCAGACCTTGCGCTGCCTGGTTGATGTCGCTCTCGCTCGAGTTCAGGGGCAAAATCGGTCCGCTGCGTTTGCCGGCGACGACCTCTGCCGATCCTGGAGCCTTGCGCCTGACACCGGGGAACCCCTCGAGGATGACGCGCCGCGCACGGTCGAGCCTCCCTGCTGGACCATTATTTTTTTCCGAGTGCAAAACATCTGAGATGGCCGCCTGAATCTTGGTGTCGACCTTGGTCTCGCCGCTGACCGGGGAGAGCAGGCGAGCTCCGAGCGAGAGCACCTGCAAACTCTCCTGCGTCAACGGGGGCAGCGACTCGAGCGTAACCGTGACCCCGTGAGCGTCCTGGATGCGAGTCAGCGCCGCCCGAATGGCGTCGCCGTTGCGAGCCAAGCCGAGGTTCGCCATCTCCTTCCACTTGTTTGCCGAGCTCGTGCGCTCGCGCGTGCCATGCAGCGCGTCAATGAACTCGAGCGCCGCCCTGGTCCCGCCCGAGGCGTAGACCGCTCCGTTGTCTAGGGCGACCCGGAGCTCCTCTGTGCGCCCCGGCGAGAGCAACAATCCCAGCGCCGAGCGCCAGCCCGAGATGTCGTCGCCCGTCGCCGAACCGATCAGGCGCTGGCCCATGTCGAAGTTCGCCGCCGCGGCCTGGTCACCGGGAGTGAAGAGATCACCCTGGAAGTGCGGCGCGTCCGGGAGATCGCGTGTCTGGTCCACACGGGAGATTGGTTCCGCGTCCTGGGTCGCCTCGGCGAAGCTCGCAGCCTTGTGCAGGCGCACCGCGAGCTCTTGGTCACCTTGGAGCGTAGCTTCGATCGCCGCGTCGCTGAGCTCCTCGAGCATCGCCTGGTCGGTCGACTCGCCACCGAACGGCATCGCGAGCTGGCGCGAAAGGGCCTCTGCTTTTGCCGCCTCGATTGCGTCGGCGAGCCGCGAGGGGCTGAGGCTCTCCGGCCGGCCGACAAAGCGATCAAGGGTCTCGGCAGCCGCATTATCCGGGTCGAGCATCCACCGCGGCCGGTTGAAGAAGGGCTCGAGCAGCTCACGCCCGCCGGCGAGCGCCTCCTCCTGGGTCAGGACGTTTTCGTCGCCGGCGAGCAAGCGCTGGAACCATTCCGGTCCTTGAAGCGTGCCCCGGTCAGCCTGGATCCGTGCCTCATCGAGAGACAGCCCAAGGACGCTGAGCTCGGGAGCCAGCCGTTCCTCCATCGTGCGCGCGACCGCACCTACCTCCTCGGCTTCGCGAATAATCTCCAGCAATTGTGCGATCTGGGATCCTTCCGCTTGGGTGGCCTGAGCTTCGGGCACCGCCTCGATCGCCCTGGTCAGCACGTCAATGCTTGTCTCGAGCCGCTCACCTTGGTCGATGAGCTCCGACAGCGCCTCCGCGTCGACCGCCTCGGATTGGGTCGCAACGATCTCGGTTGCGACCGACTCTTGCAGCGCGCGCAAGTTGGGCAGGATGTCCTGCGCCTCCTCGATCTGGGACGTGTCGCCGTTCTCGAGCTGCTCGATCAGGGGCGCGACATCGGCCAAGACTCGATCGCGATCAACCGTGCCCGTGCCTCGCCCCTGGAGGATGGAGCTCGCGTCAGCGGCGGCCGCATCTGTCAGGTCGGACTCGTTGAGCAGTCCTGGCTCGCTCAAGCGCTCCACCGCGCGAGCGACGCCCTCCTCGAACTCCGGCGGCAGGCCAGCGGGTTCGTTGACATCTTCACCCCGTTCGATGATGCGCGCGCGCAAAGCCTCTGACGTGCCCGGCTTCATCGGTCCACTGCGGAGCTCGCCAGAAGGAGTCAGCATGGTGCCGGCGGTGTGGATCGCCAGGCGTGAGGCCTCCCTTACGTCGATGCCATAGCGCTGCATGAGAAGCGCCAACACCTGCGTTGGTGGAGTCTCTGTGAACTCGGAACCGAGAATGTCGACGTCGACCCATGTGTGGCCGCCCGCCGTGGTCTTGACGCGCACATATTGGAGCGGCGTCGCGCCGGCCGGCAGGATCGTGACAGGTGTTGTCAGCGGGGGCACCCCCGGGAAGACCTTTGGGACCCTTGGCTTGGGTCGCGGCCCGGACGATGGGCCGCCAGCGCCAGGCGGACTCTTCGGCGCACCGCCCGTGCCAGGTGATCCGGGTGGACCCGTCGGCGGGACCATGCGTTCCTTCAGCGTGCGGATGACCAAAGCGAGCGTGTTGCGGACTTGGCGCTGGGTCGCCCCGCCCTCGCCCGGCAGCAGATCCGTCACGCGCTGCGGCAGCCGCATGAGGTCGCGCGCCAAACCCTCGAGCTCGAAGGTCTTGGCGTTCTTGACCGCTTGATTCACCGAGCCGAGCGAGCGCGAACCAGGCGTTCCCGACTGGCCGTGCAGCAAAGCGAGCCGCTCGCCGGCGCTGTAGAGGTAGCCCGCCTGTTTGCGGTCGACACCCTGTAGGTCATTCAGCCAGTCAACGTAGCGGCCAGCGCCGAGCTCGACCGGCCTCCCGCCGCGCACGTTCTGTTTGCCCTGCGCCGTGCGCCAGTCGAGGAACTCTTTGTAGTTGACCTGCCAAGGTGCGTCGAGCTTCTGAAGCTCCATAAAGTCGGCGAGGTCCGTCTCCATGCCATCCGCACGGTCAGCGCTCGTGATCTTGTAGAGCGTCGAGCTCGTGCTGCGCCTGCCAGCGCCGGGGTTCTTTGTGACCTCCTTCGCGACGGTTGCGCCGACAGCCGAGAGGAAGCGTAATTGGTGAGGCTTCGCGTTCGGCGAAGTCATCTGCTCCCATAGATAATAGGAAGCCTGGTTGATCGCTTCGTTGGTTGTAAGCTCCTCAACCTGGCCTGTGCCCGTTTCGCGGCGTAGCTTGCGCTGGCCACCGAGAATGCGACTGATGCCGTGCGTTCCGAGCCCGCCAGCCACCATCCCGAGGCCGGCTGCGAGCGCGTCCTTTGATGCCATCGCATCCTTGAACGCGGTGAAGTAACCCTCGCTGCCCTCGTTGGCGGCCTCGAGCGCGACCATGTGCGCATGCGCTGCGCTGCCGACGAACATGATGTCCAGCGCCGACATAATCTCTTGATTGATCTCGGCCGACTTATAGCGCTTGGACAACATCGCGCGCAACTCAACGTTCGAGCTCGGCAGGTTGCCGGACCCACGTCGAATGTCGTCAGCCACGAGACCGCCGCGGGTCGCATCGAGGCGCAGGACGCGCTCGGTCACGGCCGGGCTCATATAGCCGAGGTCCATCTTGCGGATCGCCGGCAACATGCTCGCGATCTTGGTGCCCGTATATGTGATTAGCTGCGATGGGTTGGCTCGTCCAACGCCGCGCCACAATCGCTTTCCGATCGGCGAGAGCACGGACTCGATCGCCCACTCATGCGCGCCATTGCCTACGCCGTTCCAAAAATTCGAGTTGATATCGAGGATGCCGGCGATGCCGCCGTAACTAATCTCTTGCGCGAGGTTGCGGGCTGTGCCGAACTGCATGCCTGCGAGCGCGCCCCCGCGCACACGGGCTGGACTCACGGAGCCCATGCTTGCCAGCCGCTTGGAGACGTCTGCTCCCCAACGGCCGTAGACCGAGAGCATCTTGCCCGGCCCAAGCGGAGCACGGGTGAGCATGTTGCCGCCAATCTTTAGGGCTGGACCTGCAAGAGCGAGCACCCGCTTCAGTGCGTATTGCGTCGCGACGAAGTCTGCCACGCCAACCGCACCGCCGAGGATGCCGGACATGAGCGTGCTCTTCTCATCCCCATCTTGAATCATGCGCAACGCAACAGGGTCGAGCAAGGCGCGGCGGTCGCGGGCAATGTCGCCCGTGATCTTAGGCACGAAAGCCATGGTCCCTTGAAGGGAAGGAACCTCGTAGTCTTCCCCCTTTTTGTAGTCGAGACCGACATGGTGCAGCGCCGGTCCAATCACTGGCACCTTCGAGAGCTTGTTGCTGCCGGCCAACAAGAGCTTTCCGACGACCTGCCCAGACAGGCCGAACCTGGCGACCTGCATCGAGTAGGGGTCGCGGCCCTTGATGGCCTCGGTGAAAGAGCGGCCCTGCTCTGCGCTGATAGCTTGCAGGTGCCCCGGTACGTTCACGCGGCGAGGATTGCCCGTGCGTGAATCCGTGATGTTGAGATAGACGCCCGACTTGTCGCGATTGACAGGGTTGTTTGGATTCAGAATCTGGACCGCATCGAGTCCGTCGTAAACGTCATTGCCCGCGATCGGCAGAGCGCTTAGGTGTTGATTGACCTGCGGTCGATGGCGCTCAGGTTTCGGCGTGCCGAAACCTAGCATGTTCACGCCGCCCCTCTTCGTGAACGCAACCCCACCTTCGATCGCATGGTCGATGTCGGGCTTGATGGAGTGCTTGAAGTGGCTCTCGATTGCCTGCGCGCGCGCATGGTCATAGGTCAAGGGGAGTGAGTCACCGCGGCCCTTGCCGACGTTGCTTTGCTCGACGAGCCTCCGTGCCTCGCCGGCGATCTTCTTGTCGAGTCCCTGCTCTTTGATAGAGACTTCGCGCGCCGGCGCGGCCCGTGCATCGGCGTCGCGACTGTAGCCCACGAGCGAAGGCATGAACTGGAACGCATCGTCATCCGCCTTGGCCGCGTAGAGGATCGCGCGTGCGCTGTCGCGCACATGGACCGACAAGGCGCTCGAGTGCGCAAGTCCCATGACCACGGCACGCAAGCCCTCGTAGCGCTCAACGGCAGCGGCGCGCTGTCCCTCGTTTAGGCGAGGGTCGCGCCGCGCATGGTGCATGTACTGGAAAGCGTCAATGAGCTGACCACCCCTCGCGAACTCGCTCGAAAGATTTTTGGCTGAACTCGCCTTACCTTTTGTCTCCTGTTTCATTTGATCGGGAACCAGAGGTCGTCACCGAAGAGGAGTTTGAAGAACGAGATATCTACGATGTTATCAAAACCTTCATCGGCTATTTCCTCAGGCGTCGCTTGCGGAGATCCGGGGGTGCCGGCGATATCGACCGACACGCCGCCACCAGCTACGCCCTTGGTTATCTGCGTCGCCGTGAGCGGGACGTATGTCGATGCCTGCCTATTGAAACCCTCCTTCGACATGCGCGCGCCGAGCAACCCCATAGCTTTCAACAGCTTCGGGTTACTCATCCGATTGTGCACGTCCGATGAGAGGCCGAACCGCGGACGAAGGCTCTGGGTTCTGGGATCGTATTCCCAATTATCCAGTTGCGCTTCAAGCGGAGCTAAAGAGCTATCGAAGGTGTCCGGATAGCCAAGCTCCTGCCAGATGTCAAAAAACGCTGAGCCGAACGATTGCGGCGTCGCATTGGTTGCGCGAACCGCGACACCCAGCGGAAAGGGCTGGAGGTTCGCAGGGTCGGCGCCCGGGGTCTCTAGAGCGCCGGAGAGCGAACGGGTCACACCCTCGATTCGCCCGCCGATGTTGGAGCCGATCGAAGTACGCAGCCGCGTGGTCTCGCTATCGTAATCACCGAGGTCGCCAATGACGGACTCGAGTGTGCTGTTCGGGTTGCTGTCGCCCTCGCGCTCGAGCGCCGCAAGTGCCGACGCCCGGCTTCTTGGACTCACAAACGAAACCACTTGATCTTGCATCAGGTAGCGTGAATGCGCCGCGGCGGCCTCGGATGGAATGCCTTCCGCGACGAGCTGCGCCTGCAAGCTCCCCGCCGTTTGGCCAGCCGGATCGGCGAAGCGCGGGGTGAACTGATAGAGCGGCTGTTTTTTGCTTTCGATGAGGTCTGGGAAGAGGCGGACAAGGTTGGCCGTGCGGTTGCGCTGCTGCGCCTCCCTCTCCTCTTTGGCCTTGCTTTCGGCGATATCGTTATCAGCTTGGAGCTGCGCGCGAGCCCTTATATCTTCCAGGCCGCGCTCGTGCTGCTCTATGTTCTGTGTCCTTTGATAGGCGTTCTGAGTGAGCTGTTGAGCTTTCTGAAACTCACGGCTTGCAAGTTCGCGCTCGAGAATGAATTCCTTGTCGACGGTGCGGTCTTCGACTTGCAGTTTGCGCGCGTGTGCGTCGCGCTGGACCGTGAATGCCTGGCTGTCCTCGCGGTCTTGTTCTTGGAACGCGCGATTCTTACGGTTCTCGGAGAGCTGCAAGATCCGAGCTCCGATCTCCGATATTGAGGCGGCCGCCTGCGCCGACTGCTGCGCCGCGAGCTGAAGCAACGCGACGCCGTACGGCGACTGTGATTGACCGGGTTGGGGAGCTTGGATAGGCATGGATCAACGGCTGAAGAGAGATCCAGACGGGTTCGCGAACGAGCCGCCGGACGGATTGTTCGTGCCGCCACCTTGCGGACTGAAGGTGTTGATTGGGCCGCGGTTGAGTCCGCTGCCGCGGAGTTCGAGTCCGCCGCCCGCGTTGCCCGTATCCGGCACGGGGCCGGGCTTCTTTCCGCCGAAGAACTTTGAGCCGAGGCCAGCGAAAAGCCCGCCGTCAAGGCCGGCAGTGAGCAACGACACACCGAGGCCGGCAATCGAAATGAGCCGGCTGAAACGCTGCTGCTTGCGGGTCTCTGCCAGCGCGATCTCGAATTGGCGCAGCTGCTCGGTGCGTTCCTTCTGCGTGGCCTCGGACTGAGCGATCACGTTGGCGAAGCCCGTCAAGGCTTCCTGCTGCGTCTCGTTGAGGCGCAGGCGTTCCGTGGCTTTGGCCGCCGAGATGGCGCGCTGAATGCCCGTGTCGACACCCGAGAGGATCGCCGCACCCTGGGCCTCGTTGACGCCAGCGGTCGCGAGCCTCGAGCCCGTCGCGCGGCGTTCCGCTTCACCCGCCGACGTGATGCCCGACACCTGGCCGCCCAACACCCGCGACGACTCGAGGGCGCTCAGCGGTCCGCCTGGCTGGGATAGCTGTTGCAACAATCGGGCGAACACCCGCGGCGCGTTCGAAACGGTGAAGCCCCCCTGGGCCGCATCGAACGTCCCGCCTTGGTCCAGGCGTTGTCCATTGAACCGCGTCTCGCGCAGGAAATCCGTTAGCTCAACCATCAGAAGACCACCACATCTATAAGAGTACGTCGTTGGCCAGCCGGCGCAACGCGGACTCCCGAAGTCCACCAAGCGCCTGGCCGCATGTCACGAGTCGAACTGTTCAGCCAGCCGGCGATCGTACTGCCGACTTGGACGTGGTCCAGTCGTGCCTCGACGACTATGGAGAAGGTTCTGGACTGTAGGTTCGGCGCCAACACGCCGCAGTCTTCCGGGCTGAACGGCACACCGTTGATGACCCCCTCCTCGTCGGAGGCCAAGCTCCCGGTCCTGTAAGTGGCGCTGTTCGGGGTGCCTGATTCCGCCGTGACCACCACCGCGGACGCTGGGGCCTCGCGATCCGTCTGCTCCCCGTCGGCCCACGTCGGCTGTGCGCCGCCAGTCAGCCGGCCGTATGAGCTTCGGGAACCGTTGAGCTGGCCGTAGGTGTCGCGCCAGGTCTCGCCCGTGATCAAGCCAAACTGGAACCCACGGCAGGCGTCGACTATCAAAGGCGTGGGAGCGATCTGGGCCGATGCGAGCTTGGCAAACGGGACAAGCAACGTAGAAGCGCGGTTGTTGAAGGCTGTGCGCGCGGCGCCATCGAAAAGCTGTGGCGTACCCAACAGGTTGTTCGTGTTGCTGAACGTCGCATTTTGGGACGCTGGATGTGCGCCAACCCAGGCCGAGAGGATCGAGGTCGGGGGGCGGTCGCCGAAGTAGCGCAGCCCGCGGATCACGATCCCGTATCGCAGGCGGTATCGAGCGTCAGCGTGCCCGGCATGTAGGCCGCTCTCGTCGATGCGCGTGATTGACATCAGCCCGAGCTCGAGCTGCGGCTGGACCACCCGGTAGCGCATCGGACCGCCCGTCGGGCGCCGGTAGGACGGCGGCAGTCGCAGCTCGCGCGCGCGCCACACACGGCCCGGTCCGCGGGTTCGGTGCGCACCGCCAGCGTTGTAGGTCAGGTCGCCGGCCGAGTGCCAGCGATCGACCCCGGTGTCCTGGTCGATGGCGACCTCGATCGCCTCGAGATCCGTCGGCCACTGCTGGAGTCGCTGCGACACGTCCAGCGGGTCGAGCTTCACCGAACGTATCGTGCCCGAACGGATCACCGAGCCATCAATTGAGTTGGGCGCGAAGGCTACACGTCCGGCGCGGATTGCCGCGATCTGCTGCTCGACCTGGTCGAAGGCTTCACGCATGACGCCAGTCACGGCATCGAGCCGGTACTGGTCGGGGAGCTGACCGATCTCGATCGTCGCCGCTTGGAGTCCGCCGCTGCCCTGAACAGCTTGGGCCGCTTGCGATTCCTCCGACACCACCCGCGCGACATCTGCTTGGGTCTGGCCCTCTTCGACGAGATCAACTTCGGTTTGATTCGCAGCCTGACGCGCCCTTGAGCTTGGGAGCGAAGTGAACAACCCCTCGTAGTTATAAATGCCGTTGAAATAGGCGTTGGCTTCCTCGAGGCTAAGGCTCCCGCGGCCAAGCAAATCACGCAGCTGTCCGACCAACCGGAAGAGGTCTGTGGGTGTGCCTTCTCCCGCTCGCCCTCTACTGATTTGAAACGCAACCTGCCGCGACAGCGTGCTTCCGTTTAGAGCGAGGCGGATCTCGGACTTGTAATAACCCCGCGAGCGAGGGTTTGGCGCATGACGGAAACCAACCGGAAACTCCGTGCGCGCGAGTAGCGCAAGGATCTCTTCGCGGCGTTCGCTTTGAAGAATGCCCGTCATGCCGGGTCCTGGTCTTCAACGAGGAACACAATCTTCGTGACCTCGAAGTGCGCATCCGTGACGTCGCGCGACGAGCCCACCGGCATGGGCAAGTCAATGACGACCTGAACGTGGCGCCAGCAGCCGCTCGGCACGTTGCTCAAGAGCGCGACACCGCGACTGTTGACGTTGATGTTCTCGTAGAAAAGTTGGGGCGCCCCGCGGTTGACGTAGAGCCGCACCCGCACCAATGACGGGAAGCTGTCCTCCGAGAAATAGATGTCCAAGCGCTTGAGGGTCTTCTCACGCTCGGGCGCATCGAAGTCCATCCAGCGTGACGACCACGAGTAGCGCTGGACGCCGATGGTCGAGTTACCGCCACCAATGGGATCGCCATCGAGCAAGACCGCATCGCCGCTGGCAGCCAGGACTCGTGCGTAATTGCCGGCCAGCGAGGCCAGCTGACCACGAGCGATTGAAGCCAGCTGGGCCTCAAAGAACAAGTCATCACCCTCGACCCCGTAATCGCTGTCCTCTGTGGCTAGGAACGCCTCACCCGAACCAACCCGGGATGTCTCGCGCTGGTCGAGGTCCCAGGCGAAGCCGTACTCGTCGAAGCCCACGAGGCGCTCGGGACCGCCGAACTCGTCGTCGACCTCAACCATGCACACGAGCGCCGGATCTCCGAGGATGCCAAAGCGCCACGAGCTAGACTGGATGCCGGAGTCCGCCGTCGTGCGACGGAGCTCGGCCGTGATCCGCTTGTCGATGCGCGGCGCGGCGTCCTTGAACGGGAGCGTGCAGACGTATTGCCGGCGCTGGTTGTTCGACGCCGCACACGCCCAACCAAGCTGCGCGTGCTGCACCCGCTCGAGGAAGAGCTGGCGAAGTTCAGGACTGATGAGCCGCGGTTGCGAGCCCTGGGTCATAACACACACGCCGGAGGAGTCGATCCACACGAGGGAGTCCTCGACCATCTGGATCGTGTTGTGTCCGATGCAGCCGCGACTGTCGGAAATCTGACGCTGAGTAACGGCGCCATCGGTTAGCAAGGCGGACGCAATGTAGCGGTTGCGCTTGAAGATGATCGCCCGGCCCGCGAGCTCGGCTACGCCAGTGATCGCCGACTGCGGTCCAGACGCGAAGCTGGCGAAGTTGTCAATGGGGATGCGGTCCGGGGAGAACGCTTCCGAATACCAGAGCAGGTCCTCGTTGCCATCGACCGCCGCCAGAATGAGACGGTTCGCGACCACCGCCACGATGCCGCAACGCAGGGGCGGACGCTGGAACTGCTGCTGCGGTTGGCCGTTGGAGATGTCCTCTTCGTCGACGTCGATTTCGATCTCGCCCGAGATGTTGTCGGGGATCTCCGCGACGAGCTGCGGGATCACGCCGTCGGCCAAGGTCACATAGACACGCCGCCAAACGAAGTCTCCATCGGGCGACACAGGCAGACCCTTGAGCAGGATCGACGACTGAGCCGAACCGTTGGCCGTGTCGTCCGCGGATGGGTCCACGACAAGCTCGGGGCCTGGACCCGTCTCCGAGTCCGTCTCGGGGTCGTAGAAGGTGACCGAGATGCGCCGCGCACCATCGAGCAGCTGCACCGGCTGAAGCAGCTTCCAACGCAGGGACTGCGCGCCGATCGCGCTCACCGCAGCATCGAGCTCGACCTCGAGCGCGTCGTTCGGTTGCGTCGATTGAACGACGCTGTTGTTCACCCCGGCGGCCTCGAACAAGAGGTCGCCCGGCTCGTTGCCGATCGGCGCCACGATCGAGCCGCCGAAGGTATCGGTGCCGATCTCCATAACAGCCGAGGCGTCGTTGTGGAAGATCAACGGATTTGATCCAGGAGCCCCAGGCGTGGTCTGGTCCTCGCGCACGACGACGTAGCCGAAGCTACCAATCTCGCCGCTGACCGGCTGAATGCCCGTGAGCACCGAGAGGGCGAGAGCCGAGCCCAGGATGCGGATCGGGTAAAGCGACGTGTCGGGTGCATTGCCCGAGCGCGCAACGCTGTTGATCTCGAGCCTGGTCCCGATGCACACCGCAGCTACGACGTCGGTCTCCGCGTCTGGAGCTCCCAGCCCGTCGATCGTCACGAGCGCGAAGGTCGGCCCGGCCGGCAAGCAGCGCGTGATTCGACCGAGGCGCGCTCGCGCCCCGTCGTGCCACTGGATAAACATGCCGTGCATGTCCGAATGCAACGGCGTCGCGTAGCTCGTCGCCCCAATCGCAAAGGTCGCGGAGTTCCCCGTGGTCGGGGTTACGTCAATTTTGAAGCCGGTGCCGGTGACTCGACCCTTGGCTGTGAAGTCCGCGTGCGTGTCGACCGCGTCAACCGTGGTGAAGCTGATGCAATGATATGTGTCGGCGGCCCAGTCTACCGCGTGCAGCGTCGGCTTGGCGTCGATGGGACCATCGTTGGGCGGTGGAGCGCCAGGCTCACCGGAAGACACGAGGCGCCGCAAGACAAGCGAGTCTCGGTGCACGTTCGTTCCCTGCGCCCAAATCGAGTTGCTCCAACCTTCTTCGGTCGGCAACGGGAAGACCTTCTTGACGAACAGGTAGAACCACACACCGGGCTCAACGAGCTCGCCGGCCACCTCGATTAGCGCCTCGGCTTTGAGGTCGGTGTCATACCAACCGAAGACCAGACGACCATCGCGAATCTCGACGAAGTACGAGCCGTTGTCGGTTGAGCTGCGCGCCTCGAGGATGGGATTGCGCCCCGTGACCGAACGCAACATGAAGAGACACTTGAACGCGAAGATGTCGTTCTGCACGCCCGGGGACCCAGAGTCGTTCCGTTCCCAGCGCATCGACTCATCGGTCGGCTGCTCGAGGTAGGCGTTGCCAAAAGTCGAGTAGTGATAAAGCGGTTCGGCCGCGTCGATATCCTCGACCAATCCGTCGTTGAGCACCGGGAACGGATCTGCGGACGACGTACCATCCTGCACGTTGCGAACCCAAAGCGCGCGGCGCCGGATCTCGAAGGTCGGCGCGTTTGTCGGGCGGACCATGCCCACCGGTCGCAGGAGGTCGCGGCGCGTGTCGTAGACAAGCGGTCGGCCGCCGCCTGTCGCGAAGATGCGGTTACCCCATGTCGCCATCGACCATGGACGGTTGCGGTCGCCGTGTCCGTAAGTGAGACCCAAGAATGGGTTCGCGTGCAGCACGAGCTCGTGCCCGCCATGGACGCTGAGGATGGCGCCATGTCCCAGGTGTAGCCCGATGTAGAGGACCGACTGAGAGGAGGGGCCGTCTAGTCGCGCCAACCCGTCATAGCCCCTGTCCGAGGCTACAGACACGATGTCGACCACGAAACCGGCCAGTGCACCCCGAAGAGAATGCAGCCAGCCTGCGCGTCGAGTTGGGTGCAACAAGTTGCCGCCCAAGACCCCAACAGAGAGTAACCCCTGGCGCGTGGAAGACAAAGGCCAGTCGCGCGCCGCACCGAGGGCGAAGGTGTTCGCGTCGCCCAGGAGTCCGGTGTTCAGAAGCCAGCGCCCTTCGCCCGCACCGTTGCCGGCTGACAGCAGCCTGACCGCGATTTCGTTGCCGTCGACCCAGCAGCGCGGGACGCCCAGGGAAGCGCCGTCGCCGTCGAGCTCCCAGCGAACCTGTGTGCGTTCGCCCAACCGCAAGGCCTGGCGCGTCGTGGCCGTGAACAACAAGCGCTCGGCTTGATCGACGCCGTTGAATGTCTCGGTCGAGCCGAGGCAGAGCTCCGGCCGCCCCTCGCAGAAGCGCACCCACAAAGCTGTCCCGCCGAAGGCCGGATGGCCGTGCGTGTTGCCTACCCAAGCGACCGTTTGCAGGCCGCCGATGTCGTCGAGCGTGGCCTCGAAGTCCAAGCGCCAGAACTCGCCAGCCTCGAGGTTCGGCAATATCTCGTGATCGAACTCCGTCGATACAGCGACGTCGCCATCGAGCGGAGCGTTGGGGAACTCGCCCGAGCCGAGGAATGCCAGCGCGTAACCCTCGATGCCGTCGCGCACCATCGGACGCCAGCGCGGATCGAGGCGGTAGAAGCACGAGCCGCCGCCGACGTAAACGTCTCCCGTGAGGGACACGCCGCCGCTCAAGCGGTTGAGCATCGCGGTGCGGCAGCCGCGCACCCACTTGGGCGACACGTCCAACGAGCTCTGGTCGCCGGCCACGCGGAAGACGCGCATCCTCCAGACGCCAGCAAAGGGCGAGACGTTGGGCACGATCGCCCCCGTGAGCAGCGCATCCTCGATCGTGGACGCCGGGCCATAGGAAGGGCCGGCACCAATCGTCCAGTTGAAGTCGCCTCGCGCGAGACCCTGGAAGGCTGTGTATCCAAGATGGCGAACCTGAGCCGCGGCCGCGCCCGAGCGCGAAGGACCGTTGTAAGGCGTTCGCAGCTCGAGCGAGCCCGTCCCGACCGACTCCACCTGGTAGAGCTCGTTGAAGAGCAGCGGCGAGGACTGCGTGATGCGCAGCTCCGAGGTGTCGCCCTGCACCACGATGAAGGCGCCGACGAGACCCTCGAGCGAAGCCGAAGCATCGGCCCTGTAGAAGTTGAGCGCCGAGGGTGTCGAGACCGTGCGGTCGCCACGCACCACGCTCACCGACCGCAGGCCAGGACCAAGGTCGAACAGCAGGTCGCGGCGCGTGAGCGGTCCACGCGGCAAGGCATTGCCACCGACGAGCTTGCCCGACCGCTGCATGTTGGCCGTGCCGCTGGTCGCCAGCAAGCCAGGAGCCGGCGAGCCCAACACATGCACCTCGTCGATCCACATGCGGCAGCCGAGCTCGCTCCAGCTCGCGCCGCGCGGGTGGAACTGACCGCCGATCGTCACCACCGAACGCACGATCTCACGACGGGACAGCGTGAGCGTTTGATGGTAGGCGAGCTCGAGGTTGCCCGGCTCACCGTCCTCGGGGACGAACAGCTCCTTGGGCGAGACCGCAACGTAACAGCGGAACTCGTCTGGCGTGCCCGTCGCCTCGATGCCGATCTGAACCGTGATCGTGCGCCCAACCCACGGCGCGTTGACGCCCCACTCCGCAGCGTTCGTCGTGCTGACGATGGTCTTGAGCTCGGTCGCTTGCTGGTCGGCCTGCTGCAACACCTCGAGCGTGAATCCTTGCGGCCCCCAAAAGGCGTAGCGCTCTGTCAGCGCCGTTCGGCCCTGGTGCGACAGGCGCATCAACGGGAGCGGTAGATCCTCTGTATGCTCGCGACTCTCCCACGACATCAGGCATGGCGCATAGCGGCCCACGAACTCACCGCTCGAGCCATCGAGGATCGCGTAATGCGCCTCGGGGATCGTCATGGTGACCTGAATTGAGACACCGCCTTCGTTCGCCGTCGCCATGCGGCGGAACTCGCGTTGGAAGACGGGATCCTCGGAAAGGTCGAGCATCAGCGCTTCGCCCTCCCCTGACAGGAAGAGCCGCTCGTCCCCGCGTGTGCCGCCCGGCCAGCTCACGCTCGAATATGGCACGAGAGCTCCATCGCGGTTCGAGACCGACTCCCGCAACCGCCCGCCGTCGCCGTCGTCAATCGGCCAGCTCGCGAGCAGGCTCGCCGTGTCCGGATCGCCGATAGTCGTGTAGCTTCCGCCGGCTAGGGTCATGCGCCGCGCGAGCCCACGGCTCCCGGTCTCCTGGTAGTCGGGCGCGCTGGCGTAGATCGAGAACTCGTCGAAGACCACCGCCACTTGCTTCCAACGTAGGCATTGGAGGGTGTGCGCCAGACCGCTGAAGGCCGGGAAGGTCGCCGGTGCATCGAGGAGATTGATCCTCGGCGTAGGTCCGGCCGCGACTTCGTAGGTGCCAATGCGCAGGCGTGCGCCGCGCAAGTCCGCGTCGGCCTCCAAGCCGAAGACTAGGTAGTAACCACGCAGCGCCTCGGGGTTCGTGATGACTGTGCCGTCATAGAGGCCAGTGAAGCGTCCATCCGGCGAGTGATACGACATCGAGCCGTCGCCGACGCCGCCGAAGCCGAAGCTCGAAATGTCGATGAACGCATCCGTCGCGAGGGTGTGATTGGCCCCAAAGGCAAACCCCAACGCGGCAATGTTTGTGTCTCCGAGCGGCGTCATAATGTGCCCGCCCTTCTCCATCGAACTCGAATCGAAGCCCACCGCCGGCCAGCCCAAGGGATCGCTCGTGACGTTGCGCAATCCGAGTCCGAGGAACATCGCATCGCGCCCCGAGAAGCGCACGCCGTAGCGCTTGAGGTAGTCGAGCGAATCCGTCGGACCCTTCCAGACGTAGGGTGCAGAACTGACAGCGACCGCACCTTCCGCGCCGTAGCGCAACTCGGACAGCGCGCAGCTCACGCGGCCATCGTCCGACCAAAAGGCCGTCGGGTCGTTGACCGCACCGGAGAAGTGCGGCGAACCCGAGTCGAGCTGGATCGAGATGGCCGCCGCGTAGTCCATGCCCGGCTCGATGAAGAGCGGGAACACGAGCACACGCATCGCCATCGAGCACGTCGTTCCGGTCGAACCCACGGCGGCTTGCTCACCAACGCCGACCTTGTAGCGCATCCGTGTTGGCTCGTTGCGGCCCCAGCCTGGCGCGTCGTACCAACCGAAACAGAGCGCGTAGTTTGACTGGCGCCCGTCGAAGTCTTCAGTTACGCCCTCGAACGCTTGACCCACGTTCACAATGCCGACGAAGGCGCTCATGGGCGATGTGCGGTCGCCGCCCTTCTGCCAAAGCACGATGCAGTGATCAAGACACTCGTCGAACTGCCAGCCGTCATCGAGGCCAGCGAGTTCGGTGCCAACAGCTGGAGCCGCCGCCGCGCGCTGGTCGATGTCGAACAGCGCCGTGTCCTCCGGCAAGCGGAAGCGCACGTTGATTGTCCAGGCGTCAAGCAGCTGCCGGCGGGTGTGCAGCACCTCGGTCAGAATGCCTGTGCCGTCCGTCGCGAAGTCGCCACCTAGGTCGAGCTGCTCGTCGTAGCCGAGGAAGGCGTATCCGCGCGCGGGAACCGATCCGTTGTCCGAACGCATCGGGAACTCGGTCGGGCGCATCATGGCACCCGGCCGCTTGGCCCCACGGCCGAGCACCTTGCGTGCCCCGCCAGCCTTTTGCATCGAGTCCTCGTCGAACTCAATGTTCAGCGCGTCGATCGCGATGCCGACGCCGATGAGGTCGCCGGCCTTGGATACGTCCACCCCGCCGCCGGGGATGATTGGAACTCCGACGTGCGTCCGCTCTTCCATGAATCAGTAACCGTTCGGGATGCCGATGCGCTTCGAGCTGTGATGATACAGCGCATAGACGCGAACGCTCGCGTGATTGACCTTGAGCTTGAACCCGTTGCCCGACGTGATCCCGAGGTCGATCGACAACGGCGCGAAGTTGCCAATCGGCAACGTGAGCGTCATAAGCACGACGTTCAGCCCGTCTTCGATCGTAACCGACCCTCCAGTTCCCGAGTCGAAGTCGCCGACCAGGATCCGGCCAAGGTATACCTGCGAGTCAATGTCGGTGCCCGGAATGAATGTCGCCGGGCTGGTAGCGCTGATGAGCGCCGACTTGAGGTTTACGCCCATGAATCGCTTTCGTAGAAGTGGTCCTGATTGCCATAGGCGAGTTTACGTCCCTCGCCCTCGGAGTGGTGCTTGCTGCCCGATTCGTCGCGGTGCCGGGCCTGCAAGTAGCGCGCGCGCTCAACGCGCAAGTGATCCGCGAGCGCCTCGGTCACGGGCCGATTCTTCTTCGTCATCGCTCCAATCACAGACTGAAGCGTGAGGTATTCGAGCGCGAAGTCGGGCACCTGCACGATGGACTCGACCACCGCGCCCGTGCGTGTCCCGGCGCTGAACGGCGTGTGCAGCGTGAGCTCGACACGTGGCTCGCCGGCGACGTCGACGGTGTAGCTCGAGGTGCAGCGGCGGGCCTCGCCCACCACGGATTGATCACCACCGGCGCCCTGCGAAGCGATCGCCAGTCGCAGCCCGACGTAGGCGTCACGCTCGACCATGACGCCCGCGGCGATCGATGAGTAGAGCGGCAGCTGGATGCGGCTCACGTCGACTGCGTCCTCGGTGAGCGTGGCCCAAAACGGACGGGCCGGCATCTTCGCGGCGCGCACGATCAGGTCATAAGGCTCGCTGTCGAAGAGCGTCAACATGCCGTCCTGGTCGACCTGCCAGCGCCCGAGGGCGGCCTTGCGATGGCGCGGCTCACGGTGCAGCGCGTAGTTGCGCTCGCCGTCCTCATCGCTCCACCGGCGCACGCCGTCTGGAATGACGTGGTGCAACGATGCCGGCAAGTCGTAAGCCCACACGTCGTTGTGCCGCTTCGTCGCGCCGTCGGCGAAGAGCTCGAATTCGTGCGTATAGAAGTCGGTGTCTGTGTCGCTGAGGTCGTTGGCGATCGAGCGCATCTGCGCGTGAACGTGGCGCAAGAGCTCGGCATCGGTCCAAGCCTGTGTCGCAGCGGTCAGACCGTCGTCCGATAGACGCGATCGCATGTCAGCCAAGAGCTCGCGAATCAGCATTTGCGCCTCTTCTTGGGAGCGTTCCACGCGCGCAGCGCCTGCTTACACTCCTGCTTGCTGGGCTTGTGCACCTCGAAGACCTTGCGGGCGCCCGTGGTGAAGCCCTGCTCGGCGCCCATCGCGGCCTCGAGCTCCGGCCCCCGCACGCCGGCCAGACGCAGATCGCGGATGCGCTCTTCCGCGGTCAGCTTGCCCTTGGGGATGTGGAAGCCATGGCGGCCGAGCTTGTCGAGCGCGCGCGGTAGGAACTCGAACCCGAAGCGTTCAGCCTCGGCGATGGCCTTCTGCATCATGCGCTGCTTGCGCACGCCGTCGTCCATCGCCTTCAGCTTGCGCGCCCCTTGAGCTCCGGCCTGAACGACAGTCATGTCCGCCGCGTGCAAGCGCGCAAGCAGCCAATTGCCCGGCTCACGCGGAGAGCCGTCGGGGGCCTGGCTCAACATCACATACTGCCAGCGGCCGGTGAGTCGTCCCTTCTCTTGAACGACCCACCGACCTTTCGCGCGATCGAACCACACACGCATACTCCTCCCGTAACAGCTTGCAAGTCGACGCTTGAACTGTTCGATGCGAGCATTGGTTCGACCTTGCATGTCAGCAGCGGTCCGGGTGAACCGCGAAGCGGTACGAACGGTTGCCCGTGCGTAGCGCTGGATACCAGAGTTGGGCTTCGAAGTTGGCCGCCAAGCCCTGGACAGCCAGAGCCGGCGGATCGGTGAAGGCGTCGACGAATTGCACCGTGAGCTCATCGTTGGAGCGCGGGCTGCCTGGAATCAGCAGACCTGCGGCCGTGTTCGAGTTCAGGTCGCGGTTGTCGAAGCCAACGTTCAACGAGTCGAGCGCGTCGAGCCCGATGCCACCCAGCGGCTCGATCGAGTCGATCCAGATGTAGCCGATGCTGGTCTGCTTTTTCTGGACCGTGGAGACGCCCGAGAACGAGATCCGTTCGGAGCGGTGCGCTCCATTGCCGTCCCTGCCCCGCACCTCGACCGTCAAGCGCGCATCCGCGCTCGCGGCATCGGTGAAGGTCAAGCACAGCGTGCCCGGAACCATCGGCGCCCGATTGACGAGCGTCAACATCGTTCTGGTCTCGATGGCCTCGGCCAGCGCGGTCCCGGTGATCGCCTCGACGTTGTAGTCGATGTCCTCTTCGACGTGAATCCAGCTCGTGTAGTTCGTCGCTCGCACGAGCGAACCACGGCCGGCGTCCATTCTCATCTGTCCCATAGTGGTAACCCCCTTTGGATCAGATGGTGTCTTCGAGGTCGGTGATCAAGAGCTGTTTGTTGCGCAGGGTGCACGCCGTGTTCCAGCGCCCTTTGATGCGCGCGTGGTATTCGTCGTGGTCCTGGAGCTGTTGCAGCATCCCGGTCCGGTCTTCCCAGTGGTAGTCCTCGAGCATGCCCACCTTGATGTGGTTCATGTCGACCGCGTAGAGCCGATTCGGGTAGCAGTCGCGGTCCGTCATCCACGGCTTGCCCTCGAAGTCGACGCCCATCCAGCCGCCCGAGAGCGTCATCGTGTTCACGAAGCGACGATCGGACAGGAGCGTCTCGCCGTAGGCGTCACGCACCTCGGGGGACGACATGAGGAACGCGAACATGCTGTTGTTCTTGCGCTCCGCAGCCGTCATGCCGCGCTTGATCACCATCTCGGTCGGGGTGCGCTTGACACCCGCGTTGCTGAGGATGATCGCGCGCGCGTAGTCGTTGGCGATGTCGTCAGCGTCCACGTTCTGAAACGAGTCCACCGCGAAGCCGCCGTCGTAGTTGTCCTCGCCGTCGTAGGCCAAGGGGTTCGTGTCGGAGAAGATCCCCGCGAAGCCCATCGGCTCGCGCCGGAAGCCCGTCGAGACAACGCTGTCGTTGCCCGTGGCCACAACGTTGGTGCAGAGCCAGTCGCCCGAGACCACCGTCACGGCCGCGTCCATCGTGATCTGCGTATCGGAGTCGATCGACAAGATCGTGTTCTGGTCGCGGATCGCGTCGGTGTCGTCGCGCACGAAGGCGATGCGCATGCCAGCGTGCAGCCAGTGCGTCGCCGGCAGACCCGTCATCGTGCCCGGACTCTCCGGGATCTGCGGCAGGATCACCGGAACGGCAGTCAACGCCGTTACGTTGCTGGAGACCTGAGCGAGGCGGCCGGAGCCGTCGCTGTGGATCATGCGGTTCTTCTGACGCGCCATGTCGTCGGTGATGCCGCGGATCTCCGAGTCCATGACCGAGGCGATGAACGAGGCATCGCCGGGAGCGGCGACCTTCTCGATCAGTGCGTCGAGCTGGATGCGGCCGAAGTGGTGACGCACCGGACCCCGCCAACGCGAGTAGCGCTGTTTGTCGGGGTCGGGGATGCGACCACCCGGACCGATCGCGGAGTGGCCGGCGCTGCGACCCGTGTGGACCGCAAACACCCAGTGCTTGCCGCTGAAGGTGAGACCACCGCGCGGCAAGTAGTTGAAGAGGAAGTTCGAGTTGTTGAGCGTCTCGATGACGCCGGGCATGTAGTCCTCGCGCAAGATCTGCGAGAAGAACGATGCCGCCGACGTGTCGTTGAAGTAGACGCCAGCTTGGGGTGCGACCATGGGTGAATCCTAGAGGGCTACTGCTGTGTGCCGCTGGCACGTTGCGCCGCGAAGTCGAGCAAGCGTTTTGTCATGCGGTCGACCCCGTGTCCCTGTGCGAACTCCTTGCCCGTCAGCGGAGCTGACCGCAAGCCGGGAGCCGGCATGCCCTCGTGACCTGAGAGCGGAACTGGTTGACCGTGGCGTGGCGCTTGCCTGAGTATTGCCTCTGCGCTGGCTGCGACGATGCCCTGGAACTCGATCGCAACCTCTCTGACGATGGCATCCAACGGTCGCCGCGGATCCGTGCGCCCCAGCAACGTGGCATGGCGGGCAGCGGCATCGAGCGCGCGCGGGTTGTCTTTCAGGAATGAGTATGCACCAAGCTGGGACTTCATGCTCGTTTCACGTTGCGCAGCGGCCGTTTCTTCCTGCTGGCGGGTCACGGCTTGGGAGCTCTGCTGCTGTGCCTGGCGCATGGACGCGAGTTCCGCCTTCATGGCCTCGAGCTCGGGGTTCGGCTGGGTCTGGCTCTGGCGCGGCTCGGGTTCGTCTTCCCAGCTACGCAGGCGCGGGGCCTGTTGGGCCTGGGTCTGGATCCCGAACACGTCGGCCGGGATGGGAGACCCCGTGCGCCAGTGCTGGATCAAGGCGTTCAGCTGTTGGTGGCGACGTTGATCGCCACCGATCATCCCGAGGAACTCGTCCGTGGCCGCGGCGCGCTCTTGAATGCTGGGCAGGTCATCCTCGACCTCGAGGTATTGGGTCGCCAGGCGATGGACCTGGTCGGGGGTGAGCAACTGCTGGCCGCCGTTGGCTGCCCGGTAAACGAAGGAACCGTCCGACTGTGCGTGCAGGCCGAATCCTGCGGGCTCGGGCGCGGCGGGCTGGGGCGCGGGTTGGGGCGCG
>Ga0226658_10000085_pt1 | contig 37357 bp, 29 predicted proteins | sample OliLak19BULKMAT1_FD_169091 | JGI IMG/M metagenome (GOLD analysis project Ga0226658, IMG submission 169091) | Freshwater microbial mat bacterial communities from Lake Vanda, McMurdo Dry Valleys, Antarctica - Oligotrophic Lake LV.19.BULKMAT1 (v2)... | ecosystem: Environmental > Aquatic >... | reverse complement strand
AGACCACAGCGATGTATCGCTTTATGTGATGACGCCCGAATATGGTGCGGCCACGCAGTTGGAAAAAATAGACATGCTCGATTTTGCCGATGTGATTGCATTGAATAAGTTCGACAAGCGCGGTGCGTTGGACGCCTTGCGTGATGTGAAAAAACAATATCAGCGCAACCACAACCTGTGGGATAAAAAGCCGGACGACATGCCGGTGTTTGGCACGATTGCTTCGCAGTTCAACGACCCAGGCACAAACCAACTCTACAAACATATTATTGATCAGGTAGTAGAGAAGACGGAGGCGGATTTGAAATCTACCTTTGAGATCACCCGCGAGATGTCGGAGAAGATTTTTGTGATTCCGCCCCACCGCACGCGCTACCTGAGTGAGATATCGGAAACGAATCGCAAATATGATGCGTGGGTGAACGCACAGGCAGAGATTGCACAGAATTTATATGCGCTTGATCGAGTTGCTAAAATGTTGAAGTCGAAATTGCATTCCTCCCTCTCTTCTGGAGAGGGCCGGGGTGAGGTCATCTCCCCTTCTCTTCTGGAGAAGGGGCTGGGGGATGAGGTTGAAAAACTCAAACTTCAGCTAGACCCGAAGAACGGAAAGCTTCTCGAGCAGTGGCCGGCTAAAGTAAAACAATACAAAGAGCCACTCTACAAATTTAAAGTACGCGACAAAGAGATTGCCATACAAACTTACTCAGAGTCGCTGGCGCACTTGCAAATACCTAAAGTTGCATTGCCCAACTATACTGCGTGGGGCGATTTGTTGAAATGGATGTTACAGGAAAATGTGCCGGGTGAATTTCCGTACACGGCAGGCATCTATCCCTTCAAGCGCGAAGGTGAAGACCCTACCCGTATGTTTGCAGGCGAAGGCGGACCCGAGCGAACGAACAGACGCTTTCATTATGTAAGCAAGGCGATGCCCGCAAAAAGACTATCGACTGCATTTGATTCAGTAACGCTTTACGGGAATGACCCCGACTATCGCCCCGATATTTATGGGAAGATCGGCAACTCAGGCGTTTCGATTTGCTGTCTGGATGATGCGAAGAAATTGTACAGCGGATTTAATTTGTCAGATCCAAAAACTTCTGTGTCGATGACCATCAACGGGCCCGCGCCCATGTTACTGGCATATTTTATGAATGCGGCCATCGACCAGCAATGCGAAGTGTATATTAAGAAGAATGGGTTGGTGGACGAAGTGAAATCCAAAATTGCTTCATTATACTCCTCCCCCTCTCTTCTGGAGAGGGGGGCGGGGGGTGCGCTTCCTTCATACCAAGGCGAATTGCCCGATGGCAGCGATGGATTGGGTTTGATGCTATTGGGTGTAACGGGCGACCAAGTTCTACCGAAAGATGTTTATGAAAAAATAAAAGTCGAGACACTCGCGCAAGTGCGTGGCACGGTGCAAGCCGATATTTTAAAAGAAGACCAGGCGCAAAACACGTGCATTTTTTCCACTGAGTTTGCCTTGCGCCTGATGGGCGATGTGCAGCAGTTTTTTATTGACCAGAACGTGCGGAATTTTTATTCTGTTTCTATTTCAGGGTATCACATTGCTGAGGCAGGCGCGAACCCGATTACGCAGTTGGCATTTACTTTATCGAATGGTTTCACTTACGTGGAATATTATTTGAGTCGTGGGATGGACATCAACGACTTTGCCCCTAACCTCTCGTTCTTCTTCAGCAATGGTATCGATCCGGAATATGCGGTGATTGGAAGAGTGGCGCGCAGAATTTGGGCGAAGGCGATGCGCGAAAAATATGGTGCGAACAGCCGAAGCCAGATGATGAAGTATCACATTCAAACATCGGGCAGATCGTTGCACGCGCAAGAAATTGATTTCAACGACATCCGCACCACGCTACAAGCGCTGTACGCGATATATGATAATTGTAATTCGTTGCACACCAATGCGTATGATGAGGCCATCACCACCCCTACCGAAGAAAGTGTGCGCAGGGCTATGGCGATCCAGTTGATCATCAACAAAGAATTAGGCCTGGCGAAAAATGAAAATCCGTTGCAGGGTTCGTTCATCATTGAAGAGCTCACCGACTTGGTAGAAGAAGCAGTGTTGCTAGAATTTGATAAGATAACCGAGCGCGGTGGCGTATTGGGCGCAATGGAAACCATGTATCAACGCGGAAAAATTCAGGAAGAGAGCTTGTACTATGAAACGCTGAAGCACACGGGCGAATATCCAATCATCGGGGTGAATACGTTCTTGAATTCAAAAGGCTCTCCTACCGTTACTCCGAGCGAAGTGATCCGAGCGACATCGGAAGAAAAGGAATATCAGATCAAAATGCTGCGCAATCTACAAGCTTATCATGGTGCAAAAGCAACCGAAGCGCTGACGCTTGTACAAGATGCCGCGGTGAAGAATAAAAATATTTTTGAAGAGTTGATGGAAGCAGCCAAAGTTTGCTCGCTGGGGCAGATTACTAGGGCGTTGTTTGAAGTGGGCGGGCAGTATAGGCGGAACATGTAAAAACAAAAAAAGCCCCAAAAATTGGGGCTTTCTTTTTATAAATACTACTTGATTACTTCTTTATAACTTTTGTAGCACCGTTGCTCTCCGTTACCTCGAAGGTAGGAGCCCCATTGACCTCTTTAAGACTATACACCAAACCATTGTCACCATTTATCAAGCGAGTCTCATGATGAACCAACGTGTCAGTGCCATCAAAAATCTTTACACTTATTTTCTGCGTTCCTGAATTTTTGATTGACATAATGTATTTGTTCTCATCTGTAAGCTTGGCCACATGCACGTTCAACGTAGATGAAGGCTTAACAAGAGTCTTTGCGACAGCGGAAGTCGATTCCAATTCCTCTGCTTGGCTATAGTTAAACTTTCTTGATTGCACACTATTCTTTCCGGCAACTTCAATCACGTACTCACCCGCTTTTAGTCCGCCCATATTGATAGGAAGAATAAAGCCTCTCTGAACCCGTACGGTTTCAGAATAAATCACGTTGGTATTCTGATCGTAGATGTTAACGCGAACATTCTCCACTACTTCGCTCTTATAAATCACCTTTACGATATTGGTTTCCTTCACGTTCAATACTACCATCTGTATATTGCCTGAATCATTGGCAAACGCAGCACCCGCTACCATCAACATTACTACAAAGAAACTTAATTTGATTTTCATAACTTTTTTTTGGTTTGTTTTATAATGCAAGTATACGCGCTTTAACAAAGCGAGGCCGTAAGTTGTAAGTAAACTTGTATTTCAAGCCGGAAAAACGATTGCGGTAAAATAGTAGGATAGACTGTTAACCGCACATACCGAAACAGTCTCATGCGCAGGGAAAAAAATTAAGTAGCGCTTTCATTTTCCGTACTCGATTGCAGGACAAAAGCGAAAACAACAAATGCAAGGTGGAAACACCCAGTCAAGTAGTCGAGAACAAATCGCGTGTCAGTTCAGATGAAATAAGTCCTTGGATTTTTCTGCTTGCGCCAGCAGTTGAAGTTGGTAATTCAATTGATTCAATAAGAATGATTCTTTCTTGTCCTCTTCAGTGGGCACAAACTTCAATTTACTTTCAAAGTCTAGGTTCAGTTCGTTGGCTACATGGTAGAGCGAAGGTGACTTTTGCGGATGAGTGATATTCATCGCCAATGAATATTCGTTGTACTTCTCATTGAGTTTGGTGCTAGCAGGACTTTGCAAATCCAAATTCATCATCTCTACCTCACCGCCCGGATACAACTTGTCCTTATAGGTTCGGTAGAGTGTTGCCATGGTAAATAAGTCGGAAGACTTCACAATAATGTCCGATTCACCACCGGGATAACGTTTGATCACACTTTCTAACTTTACCAGCGAACCATATTTATTGACATTGGAAACGTGGTTGAAATAAATTCCGAAAGAGATGTCACGGGTTTCCGCGTCTTGTAGCAACTGACGGTACCGTGGTTCAAAAATATGAAGTGGCACCATTTCCCCCGGCAGCGGGAAAATGGAAAGTGGAAACATTGGTATCTTGATAAGTTCGTTCATTTAAGTTTTAAACAACGAAAGTTGAGTAAGGTTGCGATTTTTTCCGAAAACCTAAAAACTAACTAAATAATGGGGGTTTACACCAAATCGTTCTTTCAGCAAACTTTCTCCGGGCAAAAAAGACAAATTGATTATAAACGAGTATCCGGCTACGGTAGCGCCCAACCGCTTGATCATATTACCCGCTGCCGTGGCCGTGCCGCCCGTTGCCAACAAATCATCATGCAATAACACCCGAGTGCCGGGTGCTGCCGCATCGACATGCATTTCAATAGATGCTTTCCCGTACTCTAACAAATAGTCCTCAGAAATTTTGTGATACGGCAGCTTACCCAATTTACGTATGGGAATAAATGGTATCGACAACTCTTGCGCGATCAGTGTACCAAAAATAAACCCGCGTGCTTCTACCCCGGCCACTGCTTGTATGTCTTTATCTTCAAAATGTTTGGCGATGGAGATAACCACTTTTTTTCTAGCGGATGGATCAGCCAGCAGGGGCGTGATGTCTTTAAAAAGGATACCCGGCTTGGGAAAGTCGGGTACATCGCGGAGCAATGGTTTTAGAATCTCTTCTATCGGGTTCATCAATCAATAAATTTCTTTCCGTTCAAAATAATAGTGTCAATCCAATTGCTTCCTAGCTTGTAAGGCAGGTAGGCAAAGGAAGGAACGGGTTGTGTTATTATTAAATTAGCCACTTTGCCTTTTGTAATGCTTCCGTGGGTTGGTAGCAACTCCAGACAACTGGCCGTATTAATCGTAGCTGCGTTGAATGCTTCTTCGGGCGTCATCTTCATTTTGAGGCAGGCCAACGAAAACATCAATGGCATACTTCCGCTGGGAGAACTACCGGGATTGTAGTCGGAAGCAATCGCCAATGGTAATCCGGATTGCAACATCTTTCTGGCGGGCGGAAAAGGTAGACCTAAAAAGAATGCAGCAAAGGGCAACGCTGTCGGCATCACCTTACTTCCATTCAGCAATTCAATTTCTTCGTCACCGATATTTTCTAAATGATCAACACTTAACGCTTGCGTAGCCACTGCCACTTGCACACCGCCCGATCGGCTTAGTTGATTGGCATGAATACGTGGCTTCATTCCATATTTTTTCCCCTCCTCTACTATCAACCGGGTTTCATCTTGAGAGAAGAAACCATTCTCACAAAATACGTCAATATAGTCGGCCAATTTTTCCTCCGCCACAGCGGGAATCATTTCATCGATGATCAATCGGATGTAAGCTGATTTTTTTGTTTCCTTCGGCACTGCGTGGGCGCCCAAAAAAGTAGTCCTGACGGTCAGCCCGGATTCTCTTCCAATCCGTTTCGCTACGCGCAACATCTTGAGCTCATCTTTAACGGTCAGCCCATAACCGCTCTTAATTTCAACAGCACCTGTTCCTGATCGAATAATTTCAATGGCTCGAGGCATTGATCGCTCAAACAATTCTTCTTCAGAAACTGCCCGCAGTTTTTTTGCTGAATTTAAAATACCTCCACCTGCCGCTGCTATTTCTTCGTAGCTCGCGCCCTTTATTTTCATCACAAATTCCTCTTCGCGGCTGGCCGCAAAAACCAAATGCGTGTGGCTGTCTACAAAACTGGGCAACACAAATTTTCCAGCAGCGTTAATTTTTTGATTTGCTTTGGCAGGGGAATCCTTTTGCAATCCATAGCCGGCAATCAAACCATCTTTGATAGCAATGAAAGCATCAGTAAGAATAGGAAGCTCGGCCATGGCCTGGCCAGCGAGAGGTGAAAGAGCCGACTCCCTCACTTGCACCAAACCTTTGACGTTTTCGATCAGCAGATCAAAGGTCATGCGCTAAGAATTACTTGCCAAAGGATTCAACCTTGTAATCGAGATTTGTGCCGAAAACAGGGAATGATATTTTGAACAAAGCATAAAAACTTTGCCCAGAAATTGAAGGGCGAAGGCCGACTTCTCCACCGTATGACCAACTGAGCATGCGATTAAATTTCCCATCAATGCCCGCCCTAAAACCAAATGAAGTAGTTTTGATCGCACTGGTAGAATAGTCTTGCGCCAAGTAGGTAACCGGATCTAGTGACAGCTGCGGGGCAAATATCACATCAAAGAACAACGTGAGCATTCCATCATCAAGCCCTTCGTCATACTTGTCAAAGCTAACCGCCACATTTCTAAACCAAGCCATCGAACCGCCTACGTACACATTGGTAGAATAAAGATTACCAAATACGCTGAAGTTTCTGGAAACCCCGGTGATCGGATCGGGCGGGGCCAACAGTGGTAAACCAGCACCGCTTGCATTTATAATATCTGCATTGGTCAATCCCTGTTCCTTCAATGCACGGTTTAAGTCCACCGAACTCTTCCAATAAATTCCGCCCAAACGAACACCATAAATTTTTCGAACCTTGCAGGGAATCTCCGCACGAAGCGGAACAGTAGCCGCCCACCGATTGCCCTTGAAACTTTTTTTGTAAAGAACCATCTTAGTTTTGCCGGACTGATCAAAATCTTTGATGTGATAGGTGCCCCCAAATTCGAAGTAATTGAAAATCTGCGGGCGATTTGAAATATCTAGGTTACTATTGTCCAAGGCTGCTTGGCGATTGAAATCAAAGAAATTGCTGGAATAGGTTTTCCTAAAATGGGCTTTAAAATCCATTTTGTCTTTGTAATAGTAACTGGCCTCCAAACCGAATCCGGCATTCACATTTGTGGCGAAAAGCTCTCCATACATCGGCTGAAATCCGATAAAAAGCTTATTGACAGAGTACGGCTCATCGTACAATTCTTCGAATGTCACGGCAGGCTTTTCTTTCTTGTCCTGAGAAAGAGCTAAAAAAGAAACGGCTAGACTGCAAAAAATCAGTAACCCCTTAAAAATATGATTCATAGTATGCCAGTTAATCAAAACGAAGTAATTACGCTCATTACTTAAATCTTAATTTCACGCGAAAGGTAATTAAAAGGTTGTTCTTGCTGAACACCGTGTGAGTATTTCAACCATTTAATACAAAAAAAACCTAGTTGAACGGTATCAAAAGCCCGTTTCTGAACACTATGAAGGGTACTATTCCATTGTCTCGGCCAGGTTCTAATTTGAATCCGGTTGTCAGCGCCCCTTCGAACATTGGACCAATGGTGAGCCCATCTTGAAAATACGCACCGTATTTATAGAGTATCTGCCCTATTGTGAAGAATACATCATAACCAGATTTCACATTGTTGGAGGGTAATAGACCGTACTTCTTCATATATCCATTTCTAAAAAAATCCGACCCTTTCTTTTCCATTGGATTATAACTGGGTGATGCAAAGACAATCCGCGTCTTTTCAAATTTCCCGTAATCGACCGAAGTATCATCCAACCATACCTCCTGCCCTACTACTAGGATGGAGTCAGAACGAGTTTCTACACTATTGATCACTTTCGTGTAAATGACGGGGTCATCGGACGCCACGAAAATACTTCCGATACTATCCCGTTTCATTGTAAACTCCAGCGGGTTTTTCCATTCATCGTACTCGGTGGCTTTGGTAAGTTTTTCCAAAATTCCGTTGGACGTTTCGCGCCTGACTTCTTCGGCATACACAATTTTAACTCCCAACTCCAACGCGCGCTTCATGTAGTTAAATGCCAACAACGAGTCTTTTTTTGTGTTTCCAAAATAAACCAAGGAATATTTGTTTCTAACTTTGGCCGCCACCATTTCGGCCGACCTCTTCCCGATCGTTTCATGGCTCGGCTGATATAGAATAGCATAGGGGTTATCCGACAAAAAGTCGCTGTTGGAAGAGACTGGATTAGCGAGCAAGTTAATTTCATTTGACTTGGAAAAAAGCTGCACCTCTTTGGCTTCTTCAGCAAATAATGGCCCGATGATCAAATCAACTGTCTTGAGTTCTTCTTTTTCCAAAACTTTTTTTGTGACGGCAGGATCGCGTTCTGTGTCATAAGCCAAAAGATCAATGTGAATACCTGCTCTCTCCATCGAATCCGCGGCAAACCTCATCCCCTGATAAAGATCCAAGATCGGCTGGTTCTTTTTTTTCTCCGGGCTTGGCTCTAGGCTTCTCAAGTTAAATGGAAAAAGGACCGCAACGCGGTAGCGATCTTTCAACTCCGATCGGGGTTTTGCATCTTTCCAGAAATCTTGTCTTTTCCAGCGGTTGCGTTGAATCAACGAGTCAAAAAGATAGGCATCCAATGTGGTAAACCCTTGCTTGGCGATGGCGCGAATCAACGCACGATCTACCTCCACATCGCGTGGATTTTCTTCCCGCAGCATCTTCAGCGTTTCGACATCGTCCAACTTAGAAAGGCAACACATCTTCATTGAGTCAACTATCGAGGTCAGTTGGCCGTTGTTGACTTCTTTAAGCAAACGCATGGCTTGAAAATACTCACCTTGATCAAAAAATAATTTTGCGAGCCAGATATTCACTTCTGATAGCTGAGTCCATTTTGGATATGTTTTTCGAATATGGCTCAAGTGGCTTTTGGCCAGTGCTGTGAAGCCCAATCGCTGAGCTGCTAGCGCAGAATAATAGGAAGCGTATTCTGAGTACGGATTATTCATGTCGTAAACGATCAGGCCATTGAAGGTATCGATCGCTTCGCTAAAGTTGCCCTCAGCAAAAAGTTTTTTGCCCCTATTAAATTGTGATTGATAATCCTGCGCTTGAAGCGCTGCGACTAAACCAACCAATAAAAAAACAATCCAAAACCGCATCATTTTAAAAGTTGGTTATTCCCATTCTATTGTGGCAGGGGGTTTCGAGCTAATGTCATACACTACGCGATTGACACCTTTCACTTTATTGATGATATTCGAAGACACTTCGCTTAAAAACTCGTGCGGCAAATGCGCCCAATCGGCAGTCATGCCGTCAACACTTATTACTGCGCGCAACGCAGTCACTTGTTCATAGGTCCGTTCATCGCCCATTACGCCCACAGAGTAAACTGGCAACAAAACCGCCCCTGCCTGCCAAACCTGGTCATATAAATTATGCTTTCGCAAAGCGCCAATAAAAATACTGTCCACCTCTTGCAATATCCGTACCTTTTCAGGTGATACCTCTCCCAATATACGAATACCTAAACCAGGCCCCGGAAAAGGATGCCTTCCTAAAATAACCGGATCAATACCTAATGTCTTACCTACTAAACGAACTTCATCTTTAAATAATGTATTTAGCGGTTCTACAACCTTCAGTTTCATTGTGTCGGGTAGCCCGCCAACATTGTGGTGTGATTTGATGGTGGCTGAGGGGCCCTTTACCGATACCGATTCAATAACATCTGGGTAGATTGTCCCTTGTCCCAGCCATTTTACATCCGCAATCCGGTGAGCTTCCACGTCAAAAACCTCGATAAATGTTTTTCCGATTGCTTTCCGTTTTGCTTCTGGTTCAGATAGGTTTTTTAGTGATGCATAAAATTTTTCTTTCGCGTCCACTCCGAGAATATTCAACCCCATGCCTTTATAAGAAGTCAGCACTTGCTCAAACTCATCTTTTCGTAGTAGACCGTTATCGACAAAAATGCAATACAGGTTTTTGCCGATGGCATGATGAACCAACATGGCCGCAACCGTTGAATCAACCCCGCCCGACAAAGCCATCACCACTTTGTCATTTCCAAGTTTTGCCTTTAGGCTGGCGACCGTGGTTTCCACAAATTGATCGGGAGTCCAATCCTGTTTGCAGCCGCAGATGTGGACAACAAAATTTCTCAACAGTTCTTTGCCTTGTAGGGAGTGCGTCACTTCTGGGTGAAACTGGATTCCGTATAAGTCTTGCCCCCGCTTTTTGAAGGCGGCTACTTTTACGGATGGGGTGCCGGCAATAATATCAAACTCATTTCCAACGGAAGCGATCGTATCGGCATGAGACATCCAAACCTGCGAATCAATTGAGATTTCCTTTAACAACGTGTTGTGGTGATCAACTGAAGAAAGTTTGGCGCGACCATACTCCCTGATTTGCGAAGGCAACACCGTTCCACCGGTTTTGTGTGCAATCAACTGCGCTCCATAGCAAATACCTAATACTGGCAAGTTTTTGAATTGGTCGAGGTTAATATCTGGCGAACCAGCATCTCTCACCGAATAAGGACTTCCGGATAGAATTACCCCCTTCACGTCTTGTCCAATCGCTGGGAGGTGATTATAGGGATGAATTTCGCAGTAAACGTTGAGTTCGCGTACCCTTCGGGCAATCAATTGAGTGTATTGTGAACCGAAATCGAGGACTAAAATTTGATCTGCCATTCTCAAAAATAGCAATAATCGCACGAGTTGCTCACCAATTAAAATAGTTTTACTTTTTAAGTCTCAAAAAAAGAAAATCTTAAACAAAGAAAACTAGGCGATTAGCAACGCTACCCGCTTCATGGTCTCAACATGCTTTTGACCGTGCGCTATGTTACTTTCAACAGTATCAACTAATTCCTTAACTCTGTCGCGGTTATAGCCAAACTTAATGGCGAAAATGTGCAACAGTTTCATCTCCTCCGGGTGAATCGTCTTATCGATGCTCATCATGTGCACCAGATCGTAAAGTTGATAGAACTTTTCCTTGGCATCCGTAGGTATTTCGAATATGATATGGTTAGGGTTTTTTCGGATATCCTTTAACTGACTTTCTGATATCCCATTTCTCTTCGCTATCGACTTAAGTAAATCATACTCGCTATCATCAAAATTACCGTCCACGGCAGCCATTTCGATCAGATTCTTCATGTGGCTTTTTGCGGTGGATTTTCCTTGACTGAACGCGCCCAGTAATTCTTTGAAGTTCATACCCTTTGGTTTAGAGGAATAAAATTACTCGAATTAATATAAATTCAAAATCTTGGTGGGTGACCATTCTATTAAATCATTTTCTCCAGCCTCGTTTGTTGTTCTCGCAGTTTTCTGAGCAGGCTCAACTGGTTTTGTGCCCGCAGCAGATTGTGTGTTTCATAGCGGGATAGATAATAGTTGTCATCGGTCAGGTAGTCGCTCAAAAAGCGAATTGCCTGCATGTAGGTCATCATCAGGCCGGAGAAATAAAACATTTCCATCTCATCTTTTAACAGCTCCGTCTTCATGTTCTCCAAATAGCCTTGGGCAATGGCTTTAAAGAATTCCGCACGCACCACAATTTTTTCAAAATCAGATTCTTCTTCGTTGGATGGAGACAAATAAGTGCGCATCATATCACCCACATCGCTGATAAAATAACCGGGCATCACGGTATCCAAATCAATTACACAGATGCCTTTGTCCTGTGGATCAAAAAGCACATTGCTGATTTTAGTATCTTGGTGAGTAACGCGAAGTTTAAAAGAAGGGCTTTTTAAAATGCTGTCATACTGATTTACCAAATACGAACAACTCTCAATTTCTTGAATTTCTTTTTTGCAAGCAGCAACTCGCTGTTGATTTCCGTTTTTCACCGCTGCCTTGAATTGCTGATGGCGAAACGGCAGGTTGTGAAAATCCGGAATGGTTGAATGAAGTTGGGAAGGATCAAAACCAGAAAATACGCTCGTAAACTTTCCGAATTGAATAGCCGCTTCGTAGGCTTGGTCCACAGTAGAAACGGATTGGATGGTGTGGGAATTTCTTACAAACGGATACAGTCGATATACTTGATCGTTGTGTTTCACTAATTCATTTCCATCGTTGGCCGGAATGGGAGCAACAAATAAATATTCAGGAAACTTTTTCGAAACATAGTCAGATAACCTTCGGGTATTCTCAGCAAGTTTGGCGGGCTCACGAAAAATGCTTGTGTTGATGCGTTGCAGGATAAATTGGTCTTGGTCGGATGTAATTTTCCAAGTTGGGTTAATCAGCCCGCTTGAGATCACTTCTATGGAAGCTTTTAAGGATTCTATTCCGTAGGCAGCCAGTACAGATTCTAATTCTTCCATTGAAACGTTAACCTCCGAACTCTAAACTTTCAACTCTAAACTCTAAACTTTGAACCTGCCTGTCCGGCAGGCATCTAAATTTTGAACTCTGAACCTTAGAGAACTACGTTTACAATTTTACCCACCACCACAATAATTTTTTTCGGTGGTTTGCCTTCGCTCCACTTCTGCACCAGCTCTGATGCCAGTACCACTTTTTCAATTTCTTCTTTTGGCACATCCAACGCAAAATTCATTTGTGCGCGAACTTTGCCATTAATCGAGATCGGATAATTAAAAGAACTCTCTGTTAGATATTGTTCATCATATGTTGGATATGTTGCATTTAGAATCGTATCCGTATGACCTAATTTTTCCCAGAGCTCTTCCACCAGATGCGGAGCGAACGGAGAAAGTACAATCAGCAACGGCTCTACGATTGCGCGCTTGCTGCACTTCAGCGAACCTAACTCGTTCACGCAAATCATAAACTCGCTGACAGAGGTGTTCATCGAAAAATTCTCAATGTCGCTCTCCACTTTTTTGATAGTTTTGTGAAGTGCTTTTAATTCTTCGCGAGTCGGCTCTGTTTCGGTCACTTTAAAATTGCCGGTTTGGTCATGAACCAAATTCCAAACTTTGCGCAAAAATTTGTACACCCCATCAATGCCTTGTGTGTTCCACGGCTTTGATGCTTCAATCGGCCCCAAGAACATTTCGTACATGCGAAGGGTGTCAGCACCGTAGGTATCGATAATAGCATCCGGGTTTACCACATTGAAATAAGATTTACTCATTTTTTCAATAGCAGAGCCGCAGATGTAGTCTCCTGATTCACCAAAAACTGTTGATTTACCGTCATCAAAAATAAATTCTGAATTCTTAAAGTCTTCGAGCCAATTCTTGAATTTGATTGTATCCAGTAATTCTCCATTTACCCTGTTTATATCAACTCGGACAGCTTGAGCAGGCAATTCGTAAATAACCTCACCCCTTTCATGAGCCAATTTCAATTTTTCACTAAGCCGTTTTCCGACCAATTTGATTTTGTTGCGCACTTCAATAGAACTAGTTCCCTTTTCTAATTTCTCAAATATGCCTTTGGATATAAAGACTGGCGGAAATCTCTTAAGATCAATGTCATTCAAGGATGTAGTTCCATCACTTGAATAACCTTCGTAATGACTATGTTTAAAAAGTCTATAAACAAACCTCGAATCTCCCGTAATCTTCCCTTGGTTAATCAGCTTCTTAAATGGCTCATCAAAATTTAAGTAGCCTAGGTCGTGCAGTACTTTTGTCCACAGGCGTGAGTACAACAAGTGCGCCACCGCATGTTCTGATCCGCCCACGTACACATCCACCTGCCCCCAATAGTCCAATGCCTTTTTATCCGCGAAAGCGTTGGGATTATGAGGATCCATGTAACGTAAAAAATACCAAGCCGCACCTGCATGTGTGGGCATGGTGTTGCTATCTCGTTTTTGATTGGGCGACCCGTCTGCCGAACGGGCAGGAAAATTAATCCAGTCCGTTAAGTTAGCCAATGGCCCTTCGCCATTACCGGATGGTTTAAAATTATCAGACGGTGGCAACTCCAGTGGCAACTCACTTTCCTTCATGGCATACGGCATGTCATCTTTAAACACCACAGGAAACGGCTCTCCCCAATAGCGCTGGCGGCTCCATCCGGCATCGCGCATTTTATAGTTCACCTGCTTCTTGCCAATTCCTTTCTCTTCCAATTTTTTGATCACCACATTAACGGCATCGCGCATGACCATACCGTTCAAAAAATCTGAGTTTTCTAAAATGGCATCTTTAGTTGAGTTAGCTTCTTCACCATTGTAATGGGATCCGATGATATTCGTGATCGGCAGCTTAAAGTGTTTCGCAAATTTATGGTCGCGCTCATCGCCACACGGCACCGCCATGATCGCGCCCGTTCCATAGCCCACCAACACGTACTCGCTGATCCACACGGGAATTTGTTTTCCGTTGAAGGGATTGATCGCGTAAGCGCCCGTAAAAGCACCTGTGATCTTTTTCACTTCCGCCATGCGGTCTACCTCCGAGCGGCTCTCTACGTATTTTAAATAGTTGTCAATGTCAACTTGCTGCGCAGCCGTTGTGATCTTTTTCACCAACACATGCTCAGGAGCGATGACCATGAAATCTACTCCGAAGATGGTATCGGGGCGCGTGGTGAAGACGGCTATGGCTTCATTTCCACTTTGCCTCTGCTTAACCTCATCGTCCTGAGTATTGGTAGAGAGTTTGTTTTGCGTCTGCCTAACCTCACCCCGCTGAATATCGGAATGGAGTTTGTTTTGCGTCTGCCTAACCTCACCCCCCTGAATATCGGAATGGAGTTTGTTTTGCGTCTGATTAACGTCACCCCGCTGAATATCGAAATGGAGTTTGTTTTGCGTCTGCCTAACCTCACCCCCCTGCCCCCTCTCCAAAAGAGAGGGGGAGGTGAGCTCGAGTTTAATTTTATCCAATACGATTGGCAGCGTGTTAATTATCTCCTCATTCGTAAACCGGATTACCTTAAAGCCTTCACTTTCAATAAAGCTGGTGCGTTCGGCATCTTCTCGCTCTTGAAATTGATGGATTGGCCCATCTAATTCTACTACCAATTTTTTTTCAATACAAACAAAATCGGCAATGAACCTATCTATAGAATGCTGTCTTCTAAATTTATCACCCAATGCATTGTTGCGTATGGCTTGCCATAATTTATCTTCTGCTTCTGTTGGATTTTTTCTCTTCTCACGCGCATCGTCTTTTACCGCACTCCATGTCTTTGCATCGGAGGTAAAGACAAAATCTTGCGCATAAACTTCGCTCGAGGCACTTCCCCTATCCTCTGGAGAGGGGCCAGGGGTGAGGTTTTTAGGCGCGAGCTCAAACTCAATCATCGCCCCTACACTTTTGCCAATCCAATTTCGTTGAATTTCCTTCATCGACTCGCTAAAGTCCACTTCGTCCAAACCCTTCAACAAACGATCTGCGTATTCGGTAATGCGCAAACTCCACTGTCGCATTTGTTTTTTCACAACAGGGAATCCCCCGCGGTAACTCACGCCATTGATCACTTCATCATTTGCCAGCACAGTGCCCAACGCCTCACACCAATTCACATCCGTATATGCCAAGTAAGCAAGACGATATTGCATCAAAATTTCTTGTTGTGCCTTTTCATCAAAAGCTTTCCATTCCGCTGCATTGAAATGTTGACCTCGATAGCTATCGGGGTTGAATTTTGAATTCGCAATTGGGTGGCTATTATTTCCTTCCGCTTCGAAAGTTTTAATTAACTCGGCAATTCGTTCTGCTTTTTCCTTTTTCCGATTGTACCAGCTATCAAAAATTTGTAAGAAAATCCATTGCGTCCACCGATAATATTTTGGGTCGCAGGTCTGCACCTCGCGGCTCCAATCATAACTAAAGCCAATGTTTCCCAATTGCCTTTTAAAGTTGCTGATATTATCGGATGTAGAAACAGCCGGATGAATGCCATGTTCTAGTGCATACTGTTCAGCCGGCAATCCGAAGGCATCAAAACCCATGGGGTGCAATACGTTAAACCCTTTGATTCGCTTGAAGCGTGCAACAATATCGGAAGCGATATAACCCAGCGGATGCCCCACATGCAACCCTGCCCCGGAAGGATAAGGGAACATATCCAGCACATAGTACTTAGGTTTGCTCGAATCGTTTGAAACTTTATAAACGCCTCGCTCCTCCCATTTTTTGCGCCACTTCTTCTCAATGTTCTTGATCTCTTCTTTGCTGTAATCGGCCATTGTACTGTTGTTCTACTTTTTAGAACCGCAAAAATAAGCCAAACCGATCAATAATATCAACGTCTTTATTCCGCCACAGAACTTCGCCACCACTACTTATTTCATACTGGCATCGGCCAAGGATAGCAGTGAAAAGCACGCCAAGGGTTGGGTGAGCGCGGGGCGGACTTGGAACGAATAGCCTGATGCCATTGCGCCTCGCCTGGCAGGCCGCCTAACTTTGCTTCACAATTTTCTATTATCCGATAAAACTATTTCCCGCAATCCGCCATCTTTATAGCAGAAACCAAGAAACCCCGGTTTGTGGCCGAAACTCTACTCGACATTGCTATGATGCACTCTGACTCCCTCATCGCCCGGGCCCGCGAAGGGGACAAGAACGCGCAAGGCAAATTGGTGCAACTGTGGTATAAGCGGATTTACAATTTCAGCTATAAATTTTTCTTTGACCATGACTTGGCAATGGAGGTAAGCCAAAAGACTTTCATCAGCATGCACAAAAACATTGCTGGCTTGCAAGAAGTGACGCGCTTTAAATCGTGGCTTTACACGATTGCCGTAAATTGTTGTAGAGAAGAGGCGCGCAAGCGAAAGACAAACCGGGCGCTGTCGCTAGATGACCTGCGGGCGGGGGAAGGAGAAGAGAGTTATCGCTGGGAGGAAAGCCACCATCGAAGGGAAAACCCCGAGCGGCAACTTCAGCAATCGGAACTGTCAGATATTCTGCAGAAATGCCTGATGGAACTAAGCGTGGAACAGCGCGAGGTGGTGATTATGAAAGAGTATGAAGGGTTGAAGTTTAGAGAGATAGCGGAGACGCTGAACATTTCGGAGAATACAGTGAAGTCTAGAATGTATTACGGACTAGAGGGGTTGAAAAAGATTTTGGAAGCAAAAAACATTACGAAAGAAACTATAAGTTATGAACTATAAACCAGACGAAGGCACGTTGATCGCTTACCTGTATGGTGAGCTACCTGCCGATGAAGCCGCTAGCGTGCAAGCGTATTTGCAAGCCAACCCCGATGTGTTGAAAAAATTGCAGGCGCTGGGCGAAACGAAAAATATCTTGAGCAACGTGCAAGAGAAAGAGGTGATTGCGCCACCGATTTTTGTGTATGACACAAAGATGGTTTCCTTCTGGCATAACAGTTACTTTAAGACTGTAATGAGCATTGCGGCTTCGTTACTGTTTATTATGGTGGCAGGCAAGCTGCTCGGCACGGAGATCAACTATGCCGGTGGCGAATTGAAAATCAGTTTTGGTGGAAAGAAGGAACAGCCGAAAGAAATTGCGGGCCCTTCACTAACAGAAGAGAAAGTGAGCGGGATGATCCAATCCTCATTGGCAAAAAACAATGAGGCGATTGCCACCCGTTTTACGGAAGACCAAAAACGATTGAGCCAGTCTATCCGTATAAATTTAGATCAGAACTCGAAGAAGATTGATGCGCTGATGAAAACGGCTTCGGATGCCTCGCGAGATCAGGTGCGTGGGTTTGTGGCTAGTTTACAAAACGACAATCTGAAACTGATGAAGGACTATTTTCAGCTTTCGGCTGCAGATCAAAAGAAATATACAGAAGGTTTGCTGGTCGATTTTTCAGAATACTTGAAGGAACAACGCAGACAGGATTTGATGATGTTGCAAACACGGGTGACGAGCATTGAAAAAAACACCGATCAATTTAAACAAGAGACCGAACAGATATTGGCGAGTATTATTTCAAACCCGGTGGGTAAGAGTAATAAAAATAGCTATTGACCACAGTTGTGCAACACGTCAAATGTTGTGAGTTTGAGCCTGTCGAAAACAGATTATCAGAGTTTCCAATTAGGCTTCGATTGGCTCAGCCTGACAGTAACTTAGATGATTTGCGTAATTCCAGTTATTAAAATTAGTAGCCACGAATGCACTGATAAACTCAACGATACTATTTGTGGATAACAACATTAAAACACTATAAAATGAAAAGAGCAGAAAGAATTTTGATGACGATTGCCATAGTGGCAATCACAAATGCAGGTGCGTGGAGCCAAACCAAATTTGACGAAGATCGCATGGAGCGCGATATTGAAGTGGCAGAGAATATTCTCAGCACCATGTTGAAACAACAGTTTGACAAGCGTAGTTTTTTTCCGATCGAAGTGAATGGAAATTACCGTGCAGGTTACGGTGTAACGTTCACTATTCCGAATTTGCAATCCGGCTTCTTGTTTGAGCAATTTAATGGCGCTGCCGTTGGCGTTGAATGGTCATCAGATTGGCCGGGTAGTTTTTCTGGCTTCTCAACTGAACGATATCCTGATGGTGTAACGATCGTTAACAGAAACCACTCGAGTGCTGATGCAGACCAAAAGGAAGCTGAGGAGAGAATCGCAGAGACCCAACAAAATAAATCGCGGGTAATCAATGGTACCGCAGTTAGGACGCCAAAGGCGAGAAAGAGCTCAAAAACGAATCGCGATAGTTTAAAAGAAGAGTCGAACGAAAAGACGGTAAAGGCCATTAAAGAGTTTATTGCTGACTATGGCGATTTGATTGGGCAACTGGCACCCAACGAAAAAATTATAGTTACCAACCGAGCCGAAGACGGCAGAATGTGGTTTGGACAATTTAACAACCAAAATGAATCGACCTTTTTATCGATAGGGTCAACTAAAGGTGATGTGAGCCAATATAAACAGGGCAAATTGACGCGAGATCAGTTGTTTAATAAATTAAAAGTGGTGAACACCAAATCAGAAAGTGAACTTCAACCTGATTTGGAATTGTTGGCAAGTATTTTCAATAGACTGTACCGAAGCGACTTATCTAAAACATTTTTTACGCAAGAGAACACTTACTATGAGCGTTTAAAGGATTTTGGAGTGATCTACTATATGCAAGTGTATTCAAGCAATCAAAAAGGCGAGGACTTTTGGTCAATGCCAACGGTTAGCTTACATGAAGTGGATCAGGAAACACGAGACAAAAAAGTGAAAGAGCTATATCCCCAGTTTGCTAAAAGCATCAAAGAAGATATGTTGGAGTACGGCCGCACGTTAAAAAGTTTGAAAGACGATGAAAGCCTTATCCTAAACATTGTACTCACTCGCTGTCGCGGATGTCAAATACCTTCTACCCTTGAGTTGACTGTAAAAAATAGTGTATTAAAAGATTACTCTGCCGGTAGGTTAACCAAAGAAGCGGCCATGCAGAAGATTGTTGAGAAAAAAGGAGCGGAACAATAAACAACTATCAAATTAAAAAAACTCCAAGGTGTTGAACCTCTGGGGCTTTTTTTTCATGAATTGGATAACAAAAATTTTCCCACCTCATTGAAAAATCGGTCCTTGTCTTGCCAATAGTTTCGGGTATACAATTGAAGGAACGGCCAGTTTTTGGTTTCCAGTACTTGGGGCACTAATGCATGAATTGATTTCGCGGATGGGCTTTGGAAATACAAATCATCGTCAGTTAAAATTGCGCCAAGCAGTAGCCCATTTTTCTTTGCTGTTAGATCATAAAAGGGAAGTAAATCACTTTCCAGTTTAAATTCTTTTCCAGCAAACCACTCTTTAATTTTAGATTTTAGGTAAACGCTTTTAGGATCGGTCAATTTCGAGTTTGGTTTAAATTCTCCGTTTGAAACATCCAATGCGAATTGTAGATAGGCCTTTAACAATTTCGGGCCATCGTTTTTTGTTTTGCCAACGGCAAGCTGTTCAGGCCATAGACTAGTTACGACAATTACTTTTTCGCGCGCGCGACTTACTGCCACATTCAATCGATTCTCTCCTCCATTTATATTTAAACTTCCAAATTGAGCAGATATAACTCCTTTTTTATCAGGCGCATAGCCAACCGAAAAAATAATGATGTCGCGTTCATCGCCTTGCACATTCTCAATATTTTTTACAAATAGAGTCGATGGAATCTCCTTTCCAAATTTGGCCAAATTGTCCTCCAGCTTATCCAGTATCAGCGATTGTTGGGGAGCGTTAAATGTGATTACCCCAATTTCCTTGTCGGGATGGATTTTCCACAAATCAATAAGCACCTCTACCACTTTATCTGCTTCTACCTCGTTGATGTAATTCTCCCAAACACCGTCTACTTTTAAATAGTCGATGGGAGGTTCTTTTCTGTTAGCAATCTTTAACTCAGGCAACATTCGCAGTTTGCCCTGATAAAAATACCGGTTGGAGAATTCAATAAGTTCCACTGACTTGCTACGATAATGTCCTTGCAATTGAGTGGTGGCCAAATAGCGATTGCACAATTCTAGTAATGAATCCACTTCGGTATCAGGTTCGTCAACTTCTTCCTGCCAACGGGTTTGATAAAAATCGCCCGGCCTCAATTGTTGAGAGTCGCCCGCCACCAGCGCCTGTTTGCCACGAAAGAGTGCGGGGATGCCCCGCTCGGCATAGCATTGTGAAGCTTCATCAAAAATTACTAGATCGAAAATTTCCTTCATCGGAAAAATTGCGGAAACCGATTCGGGCGAGGCCAACCAGCAAGGTAACAACCTGTAAATATCATCCTCAAATTCTGTCACCACTTTTCTAAGCGGCCAAATCTTCTTCTTCTTAGTAACCTGATGCAACAGGTCGCGGTATGTAACGCGATTGTTCAGTCGATTAAATTCTAACTCATCCGTGATGCGCTCGCGCGATCGAAGCAACAAAATTTCATTGCTGATGGATTGCTTCTGCCTGATCAGCTCCTTCAACTCTTCTTCCAGCAACATCAATTTGCCAGACGAAGCCATTCGCAGTTGCGGGTTCTTATTTTCCAGGCTATCGATCCACGCCAAGTAAATACTATTTTCAAACAATTTAACCATCTCCGACTCCTCCCAATTTTGAAGTTTGTCGAAAAGTTTAGCCGTGATCTCGCGCTCTTCGTCTGGTCGAATTTCCCGAAGCCTGTCAAACTCCACCAATAAATCAAAGTCTCGTAGCAAAACAGCGAGCAATTGATCGCTTCTCCCAGGATTTTGAGTGAGCGAACTAATTTGTGATGGTAGCAGATAATGCAACCAGCGATCCCTTTTGCTCGGCAATTGTACGAGTAACTGGAACAAGGAATCCATCTCTGCAATGAATTCATTTTTTGAATGCACAATCGGAGAAATCAAGTTTTTCATCCCACGGATCGAACCAAAAATTATCTTTGCCTTAATGGCGCCTCGCTGATCGGCAAACCAGTTCGCCAGCTCGGTTTTTGAAAGCCCATCCGGTAAGTGAAGCAACCAACTTTTCATTTTCAGTTTAGACAAGTTGTGTTCTAAGTTAAGCCGCTGATCAAGCATTTTTTCCAACAACTTAATTCCATCCTTGGTACTTGCTAATTTGTTTTTAACTAGCGTTCGCTTCACTAAATATTTATCTTTGGAAAATAGCTCCCACCGGATTAAGCCGAACAAACTTTTTCGAGCATCTGCGGTGCGGTACAACGCCAATTGCAATTGACCTAACTGCGCGGATGCAACAAAACGCTCAATGCCCACGCCCTCGTGACACTCCATCGCAACCCGCTCGATATTGGAGAGCCAAAACAAATTTGTCTCCTCTTCGCCCTCCCCCATCATCTTTTGAAAGTACGCGTAGCGAATATCGGATTCAATTAATCCTTTGAGCGTTATGGCATCCAAGCGCCTTTCAATTAATGCCTCGCATTGCTCCCAATCCAATTGAGTATTGTAGCGTTTCGAGAAAGTCTCCTTTACTTGATTAAAATAAATTGGCAACTCCGGCAAGCAATCTGCTAAGGCCTTTCGGTCGGTCGCTTGAAAATTAGAAAAAGATTTTCGTTCCCGCCATTCATAACCAAGACTTTCCAAACGGATCGCGTAAAAGCAATACGCTCTTAGTTTTCTACCGAATTCCGCTATCTCTTTTGCCTTAAATTGGTTGCACTCTTGCCGGAGGTTGATAAATGGTTCAGCCAGGTCGCTGCTGAGATAGAGTTGCTTGATGTTTAGCCCGCAATCAGCATCGCTAAAAAGTGCTGTACGAAAAGATTCAAGCTCCTCAGTTATTTGATCTATTCTTTTACCTAACTGAAAAAATTGGCGATCTAACTGAATGGCATCTAAACTAATATTTTTTATTTTATACTCCTCGACTCTTTCAATCTGCCTCGCAGTTTTCTCGAAAATTTCCTTGCGGTCGTTTTTGTAATCGTGAACCAAGGCAATAAAATCAGTCATATTTTTTTCCCGTAAACGGGCGTAGACCACATCCAATGCTGCGCGTTTCTGGCACACTACCAACACTTTTTTTCCTTGTGCAATGGAATCTGAAATGAGATTACAAATCAATTGCGACTTTCCGGTGCCGGGTGGCCCTTGCACGACCAATGAATACCCCAACTTAGACGCTTTCAGCGCATTCTCTTGCCATACGTCCATGGGAAAAATGGAATACACTTTTTCTTCTTTCACCTGGCTCAAAACTTCTGAGGTTAATGAAGTATTCTGGACGGGTGAACGTGCGTGAAAAAAATCTTCCAAATCGGCAAACGAATCGTTTTCTAGAAGTTGCAAATAGTCAGGCACCAAAGAAGAACCTGCTTGCGGAAAAACGCCCAGCACCGCTTCGGGAAATAATTTCAATCCCCCAGTTTGATGCTGTTCTTCAAACTCTTCCTTTTTAAAAGGGGCAAATGGGATTAATTCATCGCGGTAATTATCTGGATTGAAGTGAATAGATAAGTTTGCCTTTTGAAGAAGCTGATATAGTTGGGTTCGGAAAACAGTGCTATCGGTGGCCCTTTCCTCAAATGTTTCATCCAATAATTCTTCATTGGCTTTTACTTGATTGTAGAAAGAGAAGGCCAACAAAAACGATTTGTTGAACGCAACTTCCGCCTCTTCGCGCAAAGCCAACACCCATGAGGCATTTTCGATTTTTAGTTCAACCGGAAAGTAAAGCAAAGGACAGCGCACCAGCGTGCCATCGGAAAATTTGCCGCGCACAAATGGCCAGCCAACATGCAGTTCTCTTGAGCCACGTTCTTCAAAAATAAAATGATCAGCTCGTTGAAGTTTTTTAAGTTTAGTACTCGCTTCATTAACAGCCTCTAGGCGCGGATCAAGAACTGAACAAATCACTTTGTTCTTTCCCGCTATCAGCGACTCAACAATGGTAAACGCTGTGTCCCCATTCAATTGGCTGAGTGATTGTATGTCCAAAAACTGATCCGCGCTGAGCCGCGGTAAAAAAATGGACCGGTTTCTTCCCGAAAGATTGGATAGCTTCCGCAGATAGTTTGTCAATACTTTTTTTGTCTTTTCGGAAGCCACTAATCGAGTATTAAATAGGGTTTTACTTTCTCAAAAGTTTCATCAGTCACTTTTTGCACCTTCCGCAGGTCTTCGATCTGACTGAAGTTGCCGTGTTGAAAACGGTAGGCAGCAATAACCCTCGCCAAAAAACGCCCTATGTAGGGATGGGACGCCAGTTCGTTTTCAGTAGCCGAATTGAGTTTGGTAGGTGATGGTTGAAATTTTTCCTCGATATAAAATCCCTTTACGATTTCTGTCACTACGGTGGAATCCAGGCCAAACACTTCCTTCAATTGACTGAGCGAAATAAAACCGCCCAACTTATCACGATACTTTACAATCCGCAGCGAAAGTTTTTCACCCACCCCATATATCTTCTGCAACGCAGCGGTATCGGCCAAATTCAAATCGAGTTTTATCCGTGGCTTTTTCGCCAAAAATTGTCGATTATCCTTCGCCACAAAATTCTTATTTGGTTTTTTAATAGGTAGATCAATAAAAGCGTACAATTGCCGGTACAACGAAGAATCCAGCCCATAGATTTTTAGCAAATCTGATTTGATCAAAAATTTGCCTCCTTTGCTTCGAAAAGAAACAACCCGGCTGGCGAGTGAATTTGTAAATCCTAATTTTTCCAATTCTTCTTTGGAGTTTTTGTTGGGGTCAAATGTAAACAACTGCGGCTTGGCCAATGTGCTAGTTGATTTTTCCTTCCATTTCCAAGTGGCTACCAAACTATCCAGCTTCTTATGCTTCTGCGAAAAATTTTGCGGTTGCCGCGCAAACCAATACCGATAGGCCGGTTCCGAAAAGATGATGAGCACCATCAAGGGAAGTAAAATCAGAAAGGCATTGGTTTCTGAGCGCGAAAACGCAAAGAAACTTCTAATCCATGCTTTCAATCGATTCATAGATAAATGAAATGTACGGATTTTTACTCGAAGACCATTATATCTGCAAGCCCCAAAGGCTCCTTTTAAACTGTCACTTTTTCCTGCTCACCCCATTTTGTTTTGCGAGGTCAGCCCATATCCAAAAATCATTTTATAAACTGAATCTCCTTCAATCCAAAAAAGTGCGTCTCATCACCCATCCTTACTTTCAATTTTCCAATCCTATCCACTCCTTCGATAGCGCCCATCCGGGTATCTCCACCAACTAAAAATAAATGCTCCTCGCCTTTCCAATAAAGCATATCAAGATAATTCCTTTCTAATTCAGCAAACTTTCCGGCCCGCAATTGCAAATATCGTCCCTCCAATTTCTCCAACAAAAAATTCAATTCGTAGTCCAACGCAAATTCATCGTCCGTTATCAACTTCATAGAGGTGGCCGACTCAATCGAGAAGACTGTTTGATTTACATTCAACCCGATGCCTACCACACATTGTTGAAGCTGGCTTCCTGACAAGGTATTCTCGATCAATATACCAGAAATTTTTTTTCCGTTTACCATCACATCATTCGGCCACTTGATTTTTACAGAATCCAAATTGCGATCGCAGAGATAGTCGGCAACAGCCAAAGAAACCGTCATGGTCAACTTAAATTGATCCGCCACAGCGAGAAAAGAAGGCTTCACTAAAAATGAGAAAGTAAGATTCTGGTTGGGTTCAGCCTCCCAGCCATTTCCACGCTGCCCCCGTCCTTTCGTTTGTTTAGCGGTAATTAACAAGGTGCCTTCAATGGGGTTGGTTTTTTGCGCTAAGTCGGCTAACAAGGTATTAGTGGAGTGACATTCTGGCACAAAAAAAAGGTTTTTACCTAAGAACAAGGTGTTGGCAGGGATTTTATACAAGGGATATTTGATTAGCTTTGCTGGTCGTGACTCTTACAAAAATTCGAATATAGTTGAATGGCCAAAAAAAAGACGAAAGCAGATTCAGAAAAACTCAGTAAAGCGGTAGTAAATGGGATGCAGGAGAAGAAGGCATCTGACATCGTGGTTATGGATTTGCGGGAAATAAAGAATGCGGTGGCAGACTTTTTTGTAATTTGTTCTGGTAGCTCCGATAAGCAATTGGATGCTATTGCCGGATCGGTTGATGATGAGGTCTACAAAAAAATAAAAGAAAATCCGTGGCAAATTGAAGGACGAAGCAATAAAGAATGGGTCATTCTCGACTATATCTCGGTGGTCGTTCACATTTTTCGCAAAGACAGGCGCGAGTTTTACTCCATCGAAAGACTTTGGGGTGATGCAAAGATTACAGAAATTGAAGATTAAAGAACTTAAACAAGCAGAAGACGTTAGTAATTTGAATTTTAGATTTTGAAAAAATGGCAGACAAACCAAGAGACAAGAAAATAGTTCCCCCAAAACTTCCCAAGACCAATTACCAAACATGGATTATACTGGCGCTGATCGTTGTGATCTTTGGCGTGAGCCGCTTATACAATAACGGAGAGCTTACCGAGGTATTGGACAGCCGTTTTGAAGAAATGGTTCGTTCCAGAGACGTTAAAAAACTCGTTCTGATCAAGAACGAAGAAATGGTTGAAATTACCTTAAAGGCGGAGGCTCTTCAAAATGCCAAATACAAGCAAGAGGTTGAAAAAAACAGTAGCCCGATGGGATTTAATGCCAACGGCCCGCATTATAAACTGAAAATTGGATCGGTCGAAAAATTTGAGGACCGTTACCAAGAGTTGACAAAAAATCTTGTCGGCAATGATAAGGTTGATTTAAAGAAGGAAGATCGGGTAGATTATACCAACACCATTTTTAACATTGGTTTTCTATTCCTGTTGGTTTTTGGTTTCTGGATGCTAATGCGCAGGATGACCGGTGGCGGTGGCCCCGGTGGTCAGATTTTTAATATCGGAAAATCAAAGGCGGCTCTGTTTGATGCAGAAAGCAAAGTGAAAACGACTTTTGCCGATGTAGCAGGATTGGAAGAAGCCAAAGAAGAAGTAAAAGAAATTGTAGATTTTTTAAAAACACCTGAAAAGTTCACCAAGTTGGGAGGTAAAATCCCGAAAGGAGCATTGCTCATTGGCCCTCCTGGAACCGGTAAAACTTTGTTGGCAAAAGCAGTGGCAGGTGAGGCGGGTGTTCCCTTCTTTTCACTATCTGGCTCTGACTTTGTGGAAATGTTTGTGGGCGTGGGCGCAGCACGTGTACGTGATTTGTTTAAGCAAGCAAAAGAAAAAGCACCGTGTATTGTTTTCATCGATGAGATCGATGCCATAGGTCGCTCGCGCGGAAGAGGACAAATGCCCGGCTCCAACGATGAGCGTGAAAATACATTGAACTCATTGTTGGTAGAAATGGATGGTTTTGCCACGGACAGCGGTGTAATCATTTTGGCCGCTACCAATAGACCTGATGTATTGGATTCTGCCTTGATGCGCCCGGGTCGTTTTGACCGACAAATCAGTATTGACAAGCCGGACATTGCAGGCCGCGATCAAATTTTTAAAGTCCACTTAAAGCCCATCAAGCTTTCAAAAAATGTGGATGTCAAAAAATTGGCCGCACAAACCCCCGGGTTTGCTGGGGCAGAAATCGCCAACGTGTGTAACGAGGCTGCCTTAATTGCTGCCCGCAAAGACAAATCAGAAGTTGAAATGCAAGATTTCCATGACGCCATTGACCGCGTGATTGGCGGATTGGAAAAGAAAACTAAGATCATTTCACCTGAAGAGAAAAAGATAGTAGCTTACCATGAAGCGGGGCACGCGGTTGCCGGCTGGTACTTGGAACATGCAGATCCGCTCGTGAAAGTGAGTATTGTGCCGCGCGGAGTAGCAGCATTGGGATACGCGCAGTATTTACCAAAAGAGCAATTCCTCTATCAAACAGAACAGTTGTTGGATGAAATGAGCATGACCTTTGGAGGTCGTGCTGCCGAAGAAATTATTTTCGAGAAGATATCCACGGGCGCGTTGAGCGACCTAGAGCGAATTACAAAAATGGCTTATAGCATCGTAACCGTTTATGGCATGAACAAAGAAATTGGCAACATGTCTTTCTTTGATTCCAAGCAATCGGACTATACCTTTAACAAGCCCTATTCGGATGCGACCGCGGAAAGAATTGACCAGGAGGTGAAAAAAATAATTGACACTGCTTATAACCGCACAAAAGACTTGCTCATCCACCACCGCTCAGAGTTGGATATTATTGCAAAAGAACTTTTAGAGAAGGAAATTTTATTTCAATCTGATCTCGAGCGACTGATCGGGAAGCGTCCTTTTGCCGGACAAACTACCTATGAAAAGTTTACCAACGGCACACCGGAGGCAGAGAAGGCGGTAGAAACTCCTCTCAATGGATCGGCTGAGCCCGCGCAAGAAGCTGCAGGCGAGCCGGTTAAAGGATAAGCTTGCAATAAATTTCAGGTAAAAGCCATTCAGCATTTCTGGATGGCTTTTTCTATTTTTACGAATATTGTGAAAAATGCAAATCACGCTATCGCCTAATCAAAAAATTTATTTCGCCTCTGATTTTCATTTGGGCGCTCCTGACCACGCCTCCAGCTTGCAACGCGAAAAAAGAATTATCGCTTGGCTTGATCAAGTTAAAACAGATGCTCATAGTATTTATCTACTTGGAGATATTTTTGATTTTTGGTTCGAATACCAATTTGCCATCCCAAAGGGGTTTATCCGTTTTCAAGGAAAGTTGGCAGAACTAACAGATGCAGGCATTCTGATTTACTTCTTTACTGGCAACCACGATATGTGGATGTTTGATTATTTCAAAAAAGAATTGGGCATCACAATTTACAGAGAGCCACAAGAACTTTCTGTCAACAATAAAAAAATACTGATCGGCCATGGAGATGGCCTTGGCCCTGGAGATACCGCTTACAAAATCCAAAAGAAATTTTTTAACAGCAAAGTATGCCAGTGGCTTTTTGCCCGAATCCATCCCAACTTAGGAATGGGGATTGCGCAGTTGTGGAGTAAGCAAAGCCGCATCGCCAATTCCAAACAGGAAGAAAAATTCAATGGCGAAGAAAATGAGTTTATTTTGACCTATTGCAAAGAGGTAGAAAAAACAAACCATCATGACTTCTACATATTCGGGCATCGGCATTTGCCACTAGATTTAAAAGTAAGTGAAACCAGCCGATATATAAATTTGGGTGAATGGGTTCACTTTAATACCTATGCCGAATTTGGTAAAGAAACTATTTCTCTAAAGAAGTGTGAGCATGAAAAGTAGAACAGGTTTTTGGGGCCTACTTATTTTTTTGCACCTTAATTATACGTCCGTTGGTCAAACCATTTCAAGGAAGATTAAAGAAATCAAATCGAAGGAAATCACGTACGTTTCGACAGATCGGTTGGGCAATTTTTTTATTGGTTCCAACGGGCTTGTTAAAAAGATAGACGCCAATGGAAATGTAATCGCCTCGCTAAAACGAAAAGATATTACGTTATTGGAACCTTGGTACCATCCTGCCGTCTTTATCTACGACCGGAAAAAAAATAGCTGTTTCTACTTTGGACGAAATTTTGAAAATGTAAGGGAACTAAAAGTCAATCCCGCTTGGGCAATAGAACCTTTGCTGGTTTGTTCGAGCAACGATAACAAGATTTGGTTGTTCGATCACGCAGATGTATCTGTCAAGAAAGTGAATCCGCTGACGGATGAAGTAATGAGGGAGTTTAGCTTGGATACTACCCTATTTAAAATAGCTCCTTCGTTTACTTTTCTGCGCGAATACCAAAGCATGATTGTTTTATTGGACAAACATTCTGGCATCCTGATATTAAATAGCATTGGAAAGCAAATCAAAAAAATTGACAAGCCAGGGATCAGGAACGTTGGTTTTTTTGGAGAGTATCTTTACTATTTGGATGGCGGGGCTGTTAAATTCCAGCACGTTATTACCGAAGAGGCCTTTGATGTGAAAGTTGAAGGAGACAACAAATTTGCTTTAGTTAGCGATGAACGAATACTGCTGGTAAATCAGAAGAATCAAATTTCGCTTTTTGAGTTTCACCCTGAATAAAAACGCCCTATGCAACCTTTTCGCTCATTCAGGCGTCTATCATGAAAACTCTTACTTATGCGCCTACTCTTTACGCTTCTTTTGCTTGTTTCAATAAGCTGTTCATTTGCACAAATCGAAAAGATTAAGGCCGGGCGATTTACTTCCATTCGCATTTTTGGCCCTTTTACAGTAACGTTGGTTAAAGCCGAAGCAGCGGGCGCGGAAATCGATTATCAGGGGCTGGATCCGGAAGACGTTGTAATCAATTACGATGACAGAGAATTGAACATCAAATTGCGCAATCAAAGCTTTCTGGATTTTAGCGGTGACCGATACAAAAGCCGAAATAATCTCTACGCTAGCGTTACTATCTACTACACTTCGTTGGATAATATTGAAGCAAAAGCAGGAACTATCATTCGGGCAGAACAAACCCTAGTCGCCAAAAATCTGACGCTGATCAGTAAAATGGGCGCTGATGTGCGCCTTGATATCAAAACCGAGAAATTGGAACTAGATTCTTCGATGGGCAGCGAAGTGATGCTGACCGGGACTGCAACAACGGCCGACATAAAGTCAAAAATGGGCAGTACTGTAAACGCCTCTATGCTGGAAAGCCAAAACGTTACCGTAACTTCATCCATGGGTTCTGAAGTTTCCGTTTTTGCGCAGCATGAATTAAATGCATCTGCCGACTTTGGCGCATCCATTTCCTACAAAGGCAACCCACGGCACAAAAGTACTTCTCGTTTTTTGGGTGCAGAGGTCAATCCAAAGAAGTAACTTCACAAGTTCCTTCATTACAATCCTTAAAATTCCTTTCCTCCTCTGTTCATTTTTGAACATCTTTGTACGGTATAGAACAAAGCAAGGGATCAAAACTGCATTTGCGGACAGCAACCGCATTGGCACAGTTTTTCCTTTCCCCACACGCTAAACCAAAGCTATTGTGAACGAAGGCGGCAAAATTTTAATGGTAGATGATGACGAAGATGTGCTGCTCGCAGCCAAAATGCTTCTCAAAAAAAACAATCACCAAGTCATCATCGAAAAAAATCCTAACAAGATTCCTTTTCTACTCAATAACGATACCTACGATGTGATTTTGCTGGATATGAATTTCAGTAAAGACACTACTTCTGGCAAAGAGGGTTTCGAATGGTTGAAGGTGATCAAAGAACGAGAGCCGGATGCGGTGGTAATAATGATCACCGCGTTTGGCGATGTGGAGATGGCTGTGCGCGCGTTGAAAGAAGGAGCTACTGATTTCGTGCTGAAACCTTGGCAAAATGAAAAGCTGATTGCCACGATTTCCACGGCCATCAAATTAAAAAAATCTTACAACGAAGTAGGCAAGTTGCGCAAAGCGAAAGAAATGTTGGAGGAACAAATCAGCCAACCTTTTCGCGACATCATTGGAAACAGTATCGCCATCAATGAAGTTTTTTCGTTGGTTGATAAAGTGGCCAAAACGGATGCTAACATTTTAATACTCGGTGAAAACGGAACGGGAAAAGAATTGATAGCCCGCGCCATCCATCAAAAATCACTGCGTAAAAATAATTCCTTTGTAGCCGTGGATATGGGGGCGGTAACAGAAACGCTTTTTGAAAGTGAATTGTTCGGACACAAGAAAGGTGCATTTACAGATGCCCGCGAAGACAGGCCCGGACGCTTTGAGCTGGCGAACGGAGGGACTCTATTTTTAGATGAGATCGGAAACCTGAGCCTGAGCTTACAAAGTAAATTGCTCAGTGCCTTGCAATCACGTCAAGTCACGCGTGTGGGATCCAATCAACACATTGAAGTAGATATTCGTTTAGTGTGCGCTACTAATATGCACTTGCACCAGATGGTGGCAGAAGGCAAATTCCGGCAGGATTTATTGTACCGGATGAACACGGTAGAAATCAACATCCCTCCCCTCTGCGACCGGATTGACGACATCCCTATGTTGGCCAATCACTTTTTAAACTATTATTCAAAAAAATACCGCAAAGACGTATTGACTATTTCGCCAGAGGCGATGAATAAACTAAAAAAGTATGCGTGGCCAGGAAACGTGCGCGAATTACAACATTCTATTGAGCGCGCACTTATCATGGCCGATTCGCAGACCCTGCAAGAAAGTGACTTTCTGTTTAGTAGAAAGGGAAATGAAAGTGTCACCAGCGACACACTCAATTTAGATCAGGTAGAAAAGTCTGCAGTCATCAAAGCCATTCAACTGCACAATGGAAATATCTCCAAAGCAGCCGATGAATTGGGTCTTACCAGAGCATCGCTCTATCGCAGGATGGAAAAATATGGAATTTAACTGGCGCTCGCCATTGGTCACGCGCATCGCAATTTTGGTTTCTACCATTTTCGCGTTTGCCTTTGTAGTAGTCGGGAAAGAAACCAGTGCTCTCTTGGCGATCGGTCTTTTGATCGCCATCGGATTTCAAGTATCTCAATTGATAAAAATCCTAGAGAAACCTACCCAAGATGTTTCATCTTTTCTGGACTACATTAAGTTTGACGATCTATCCTTTAGTTTTAAAACCGATAGCTCCGACCCAGCCATTCAAAAACTTCATCTGGAAATGAACGATGCGCTTGGTAAACTGCGCCAAACCAGAAAAGAAAAAGATTCAGAATACCAGTTCTTTAAGAACATCGTTCAACACGTGGGAATTGGAATTCTTACGTTCAAAAAAGATGAAACGATTCAACTCATAAACAATGCAGCCAAACGATTACTCCGAATTGACCGAGCAGAAAAATTAGAAGACCTGCGTGAAGTAAGTAAAGATTTAGTGGAAGCGTACTTAAAATTAAAAACGGGAGGCCGTGAATTAGTTCGTGTAAAAAATGGCGATGAAACGGTACAGCTTTCTGTTTATGCGATAGAACTCACCCTGCGCGGAGAAGAAGTAAAACTCATTTCGATGAGCAACATTCAAAACGAGTTGGAAGAAAAGGAGATGGAAGCCTGGCAAAATTTAGTGCGCGTGCTTACCCACGAGATCATGAATTCGGTTACGCCCATTTCTTCGTTGGCGGGTGTAGTAGAAGAAGACCTCCATCGCATGCTAATCGCGAACCAGTTGAGCATGGCCAAAGAAGAGGCCGAAGACATGCACCTTTCTGTTCAAACCATCAGCAAACGTAGCGAAGGGCTCATCAAATTTGTGCGACAATTTAGAAGCCTCACGCACATCCCTAAACCGAAGTTGGCAGATGTATCCATCAAACCGCTGTTAGAGGAACTTTGTATGTTGCATAAGAAAGAACTCGCAGACAATAACATTTCCATTTCTATTTCAGCGGTGCCGGAAAAGATAGCCGTAATGATTGACAAGACCTTGATCGAACAAGTGCTGATCAATCTCATTAAAAATGCCATCCAAGCTTTTGGAGAAAAGAAAGATAAGACGATAATCTTGTCCAGTTATGCCAATGAAAAAGGGAGGGTGATCATTTCCGTCAAGGATACGGGCACCGGTATTGAGCCCGAAGCACTGGAGAAAATATTCATTCCTTTCTTTTCTACCAAGCAAACGGGATCCGGTATTGGGCTGAGCCTGTCGAAACAAATCATGCGGCAGCATGAGGGAACCATTACAGTTAAATCAATACTGGGCGAGGGAACAGAGTTTTTACTTCGATTTTAATTGAGTTGATGCAGTAAGTTGAATCGTGAAAAACGCAGAATCAAAAAGTTTTTTTATAGCTTTGGTGAATCTAACCAAAATGCATGCAAGACGTTGAACAAAAAGTGACCGCGATTCTTACCGAAAAATTAGGCGTACCCAACTCTCAGATTACCCCCGATGCTAGTTTTGTTAAAGATTTAGGAATTGATTCCCTTGACTACGCAGAGTTGGTGATGGAATTTGAACAAACGTTTGACATCAAAATACCTGACAATGATGCTGAAAAAATGCAAACCATTGGGGAGGCCGTTGCCTACATCCAATCCAAATTGAAAGGATAGTTAAAGGTCAACTACTCTTGTTGATCTCCTCTGATCGTTTCAATTCAAAATAGTTGCAGAAGCGTTTCATCCCCACCGCATCTTTTTCCAGAAAAAGTGCGTGACGCTGCGGGTTTTTTAGGGGTGAATAAAACCAACCATTTTGGCTTTCATTCCAAAACACGATGTAGCGGTCCATGGAGATGGTAAGAATATCTTGGTCGTAGATTTCTTCACCTTCCTTATCCAAAAGCCCAGTGTATTGCAGCAGCACATGATCTTTTTTCACTAGTTCGCCTTTGCTGCACTCAATGCTATTGAGCCTCATCAGAAGCTTGTGTTCCATGTCCCATGCCTTAAATTTGATTTTTCTGGGTTTGAATTCACTCATAGCATACCTTTGATAATTCTATGAGCGAAAATAAGAAGGTATTATTCATTATCAATAGATTTTCTGGGGGAGCTTACCGTCCGTCCATAGAAGGGCGCATGATTGACTATTGTGCGCGAAATAGTATCGAGTGTACCATTGAGTTTACAAAAGCTCGCGGCCATGCCACGAAGCTAGCCGAAGATGCATCTAATAAAAATGAATTTCATTCGGTATTTGCGGTGGGCGGAGATGGCACTGTTAACGAAGTAGCCCAAGGCTTAGTAGGCTCGGATACGGCCATGGGCATTATCCCGAAAGGTTCTGGAAACGGACTGGCTCGGCACTTGGCTATCCCCATGGATTTTAAAAAATCACTTGAATTGATCAGCTCTTCTAACATCATCGCCATGGATACTTTTCTGGTTAATGGGATGCTTTCGGTAAATGTTTCCGGGGTGGGATTTGACGGCCATGTGGCCAGCCTATTTGGAAAAGACGGCAAACGCGGCTTGGTGGGCTACTCTAAATTGGTGATGAAGGAGTTTATTAGCTTCCAAGAATTTCCCATGGAAGTGGAAATAGACGGCCAGCCATTTCATAAGAAATCATTTATGGTGGCACTGGCAAATTCATCACAGTTTGGAAACAATGCGCGCGTAGCTCCACAGGCTTCGGTGTGCGACCAATGGTTGGATGTGTGTTTTGTAAAGAAAGTGCCTCTCTACCGGGCCATTGCCTTTGGCTACAATATGTTCTCCGGGCAACTGCACAAATCTTCTTTGGTGGAAATTGTAAAAGCAAAAAACATTTCAATGAAGTTCGAAAAGCCCATGTCATTTCACATCGATGGCGAGGCACACCCACCCACCGATCATCTTGCAATAAAAATTCAACCCGCTTCTTTGCGGATGATGGTGATTGAGAGCGCACACAGGACTGCACAGATTTAATTTTTTTATCAAAAATACTTGCACCTTGATTGATCTACTGATCGACCTATGATAAACCGGAGAAGCTTTATTCAAAATTCCGCAGTAGTCGTAGCAGGTACTTCGGTGCTGGGGTTTAATCCTGTTGACGATTCACTTTTGGCGAGCGATTGCCTCTCCTTCGATTTTCATTGCCATCCTGGCTTGTTTCCAACCAAAGGGTCACCCGAGTTTGCAGGCGATCATATAATCACTCGCACGCTGATGGAAATGAAGACCGGGCAACTTACCGGAGCTTTCTTCAGCCTTGTCGCGGACATGAAATTGATCAAGGCAGGGCCTGATGGGGTGAAGCCCGTTCGTTCCTACGAGGCCGATGAGGCGTGGGCGGAGTATGCGCGGCAACTGAAAATTGTTAAAGAAATAATCCAGCAAGCATCCTTGAAATTGGCGAGTCAAAAAAATGATTTGAGCAACGCCTTCAAAGAGAAGACCACTGCTACCTTCCTTTCCTGCGAAGGCGGAGATTTTCTGGAGGGTAAATTAGAACGCATCGATCAAATGTATGAAGACGGGGTGCGCTCCATTCAACTCGTGCATTATCATCCCAGCGAACTGGGAGATTTGCAGACCGAACCGCCTCAGCACCATGGGCTTTCTGCTTTTGGAAAAGAATCCGTCCGCAGAATGAACAAATTGAAAATGATCATTGACGTGGCACATGCCAGCTTTGAAACCACCAAACAAGTAGCAGACTTAACTGACTCGCCCATTATTCTGTCGCACAGTATTTTACAAGTAGCGGGAACCCGGCAGATTTCAAAGCGCGCCATCTCCATCGAACATGCCAAGGCCGTAGCCAAAACAGGCGGGGTGATTGGTGCGTGGCCTTCTGGCTTCAACACCAGCTTTGATGATTTTATCGACAACACCCTTCGAATGGTCGATGAAATCGGGGTTGACCATGTCGGCCTAGGCACCGATATGGACGGGAATTTCAAGCCCGTGCTGAACAGCTATCTCCAGTTGCCACAATGGATAAAAGCATTGAAAGAAAAGGGACTCAATGAGGACGAGTTGCGGAAGGTGGCCGGTGGAAATGCCAACCGAATATTGACCCAAGTACTGGCGTAACAATTTTTAATTGGAGTTACGCAAATTAACTAAGTTACTTTCAGGCTGAGCCAGTCGAAGCCTATTTGGAAACTCCAATAATCCGTTTTCTACAAGCTCAAACTGACAACATTTTACGTTTTGCGTGACTCCAATTTCTAATTAAACCCATTCTAACAGCCAATGTGGAACTTATGCAATTCCGCAGAAACAAGATCAGTAATTTTCGCTAACTTTATAAATCACATTGGATAAATAATTAATTTCTTCGTACTATGCATAGCCGCGATTTTCAATTAGCGCTACTTCATTTTGTCCACATCCTCGTTACGGTAGATGGTCATATTGACAGCCGCGAAAGAGCCGCGATACAATCCATAAAAAAAGAAGAACATATTCCTGATTCACTTTTTGAAGAATTCGAAAAGAAGACAGAGACTGCAACTGGGCAGAAAATCTATGAAGACGGCATTAATCATTTAACTTCTTGCCCGGACGATGAGAAACTAGCTGCTTTCGTCCATCTCTATAAATTAGCAGAAGCCGATGCCAATATTACCAACAAGGAAGTTCGGTTTTTGCTGTATGGGGTAAAGGCAACGAAAATCAGTTTTGAAGATGTAGTGCTAACGGCAGGAATGTCGGGGAAGTGAAGATCATAAAAAGATCAGCATCATTCCCCTTCTTAACTCTGTTTTTTTCCTGTGTTTGTGAATAAAGAAACTAGGATGCTCAGCCGCTTTGGTGTGGATATCCTTAAATGTCCTTGCTGTGAAAAATGAAGGTTGGTCTTGGTGCCGATTGTTTACCCTACCACTCAAACCAGAAACAAAGCATCACCAATAAAAAATGGATTTGAAAAACAATGACCCTCAAATCAAAGACGTACGATAACGTTGCTCCCCAAAGTTTGGGTAAGGGAAGCCATTTGTAAAACAGAAAAAAGATGAACAATGGACGGCAAAAAAAATATTTATGGGAGCAGATTCTTGCCCAACAAAATAAATACAAAGGATACAAAACCACCTAGCTAAACCGGATGTCAGTCAACACCGTGTAACAAAAAGCCATATAGGGTTGTGCTCTATCGGACTTTTTTCTGTGGGCTTTTCGCTACTCGGCTAATTGTTGTGCATTGGTGCTAATCTCGCTGCGCAGATGTGACATGAGGTGCAGTTAATTGGGTAAAGCTCCAACTTGTCTCATCAACGAAAGTAAATCTCGTTGCGACCATCTCTCTTTTATTTTTCCATTCTCAATTTTGAAAATATCAATTCCATTCCAAACTGCATGTTTACCGCTTGCTGGAATCTTTCCCATTAATAACCCAGTTTGTGTCCCGCTTATAGAAATGCGGACAACCACTTTTATGTCCTCTGAAATCATGTCTTCAACTTTTACCTCAATGTTTGGAAAGGCAGTTGAAATCATTGTAAGAAACTGCCTAAAACCTTCAATACCATTGGGTTGTGTTTGGGCTGCATTGTGGTCAATGAAATCATCTGCCATAATTAGTTTTATAACGCTTGAGTCGCCTTTATTGATGACATCATTATAAAATTGGGTAACGATGGTTTTGTTTTTTTCTTTGTCCCTTGTATTATTATTTGTAGAATGAGAATTTGTCTGACATGCAATGAAAAAAGTTACCAGAATTGTTGTAATTAGAATTTTCATTTTCATTTGTCCGTCTATTTAAAGTTACAAAGTTAACAGTTCTCCCGGTCGGCAAAAGCAGGATGCGCAACTTTTTTTGGCTTGCTGAAGTTTTGGCTTGAGAATTTTAGCCGTGTCAGGTGTTATCACCTGACACAGACTATGTTCAAAGTATTCTCACAAACCATTATCTTTAAGGTAATTGAAGTCCCTTATAACCAACGAGTATCCGCAATTTTTCACGGCCACCATATTGGAATGGAAAAAACTGTTGGCACCCGATAAATACAAGGATATCATCATGGTCAGCCTCCGGTTTCTGGTGGCCAACAAGCGCATCAAATTATAC
>Ga0226658_10000069_pt1 | contig 40201 bp, 38 predicted proteins | sample OliLak19BULKMAT1_FD_169091 | JGI IMG/M metagenome (GOLD analysis project Ga0226658, IMG submission 169091) | Freshwater microbial mat bacterial communities from Lake Vanda, McMurdo Dry Valleys, Antarctica - Oligotrophic Lake LV.19.BULKMAT1 (v2)... | ecosystem: Environmental > Aquatic >... | reverse complement strand
TATTGTTGTATGGCGATGAAGACCCAATAGCCGTTCCTTCGGTAAAATACCCCGGCACAGAATGGAATACTAAGTTTGAAGGCATTGTCAATTTCCTGCAAAAGCAAAAAGACGAAGGCTCGGATGCCATTAAAAAATGGGTCGATGATTTTACCATCACCAAAGTTTGCCCAGAGTGTCATGGTGCGCGTTTAAAAAAAGAATCGCTTCATTTTAAAATCGATCAAAAAAACATTGCCGAGTTGGCAAACTTAAATATCGATGCGCTCAAAAAATGGTTTGACGGGTTGGAATCCAGAATCACCGACAAACAAAATCAAATTGCCGTTGAAGTATTGAAAGAGATTCGAAAGCGTATCGGCTTTTTGTTGGATGTCGGGTTGAATTATTTGCATCTCAATCGCCCGCTGAGAACGTTGAGTGGGGGAGAAGCTCAGCGCATTCGCTTGGCAACTCAAATAGGGACGCAATTAGTGGGGGTTTTATATATTTTAGATGAACCCAGCATTGGACTACATGCAAGAGATAATGCCAAGTTGATCAAGGCACTCAAAGACTTGCGTGATTTAGGAAATTCAGTGATCGTAGTTGAGCACGATAAAGAAATGATGCTGGAGGCAGATTACATTATCGATGTGGGCCCCGGTGCTGGCAGACATGGAGGAAATATTGTTGCCGAAGGCGACCCCGAAACATTTTTGAAGATTGATAGCACCACGGCAAAATACCTGAGTGGAAAAATGGGCATCAAGTATTCTAAAGAAAGAAGAAAAGGCACGGGTGAGAAACTTTCTTTGCTCGGCTCCACCGGAAACAACTTAAAGAATGTTGATCTCGAATTGGCACTTGGCACATTTATCTGCATCACAGGCGTTTCGGGAAGCGGGAAATCTACGCTGATCCACGAAACCCTTTTCCCAATTTTAAATCAACACTTTTTCAATTCGCGGCAAGCGCCACTGCCTTATAAAAAAATTGATGGATTGAAGTTGATCGACAAAGTGATTGAAGTGGATCAATCTCCCATTGGAAGAACCCCGCGGTCGAATCCGGCAACGTACACCGGAGTATTCACTGACATTCGCGATTTGTTTTCTCAGATGCCCGAGGCAAAAATCCGGGGCTACAAAACCGGCCGTTTTTCTTTCAACGTAAAAGGTGGGCGCTGCCAAACATGCGAAGGTGCCGGCTTGCGCCTAATTGAGATGGAATTTTTGCCCGATGTTTACGTGCCCTGCGAAACGTGCAAGGGCAAACGCTACAATCGCGAAACATTGGAAGTGCGCTTTAAAGGGAAATCTATTTCGGATGTGTTGGATATGACGGTGGAGGAAGCGGTTACTTTTTTCGAAAAACTTCCGCGTATCCTGCGCAAGATTGAAACCCTAAATGAAGTAGGTCTCGGATATATTTCACTGGGACAACATGCCACTACACTTTCGGGTGGTGAAGCACAACGTGTAAAATTAGCAACCGAACTTTCTAAACGCGATACGGGCAAAACACTTTATATATTGGATGAACCCACTACAGGTTTGCATTTTCAAGACATCAGCCATTTGCTGGATGTATTGCAAAAGTTGGTAGACAAAGGAAACACGGTATTGGTGATCGAGCACAACATGGACGTGATCAAATCATCTGATTACATTATTGATCTCGGTCCTGAAGGTGGAGCAGGTGGTGGGCGCATCATCGCCAAAGGCACACCCGAAGAAGTTTCTAAAAATCCTGCCAGTTACACGGGCAAGTTTTTGAAGCCGGAATTAAATAGCAATAAGTAGGCATATGAAAGGGATTTAAGTTTAGTTCTTTTGGGACTCTTTCATACATCATTTGGCTGATATTCATCTCGAATCGTTAAATTTGTTGAAACTAGATACCATGGACGCGCTCATTAAAATACGCTCTTCTGAATTTAATGAAGAATTATTCAAAAAAATTAAGGACTTGATTAAACAAAGAGATGCTTTTGTAACAATTGCCGTACATGATCGCGATTCCTCAACGATTGAAACCAACGAAGAGTATTTAAACAGGCTTGACAAATCAGTGCTCGATATTGAATCAGGTGAAGGAAAAACCTTCACGATGAAGGAACTAGAAAGCTTTATCAAGGAATAGACTTGATGAAAAAGATTGTGTTTGCCCCCAATGCAATCAAAGACTTAGTCCAATATAAATCGGGCAATCAAAAATTAGCTTTTAAAATTTTTGAACTTCTAGAAGACATTCAGTCAAACCCGTTTCATGGATTAGGAAAACCAGAGCCATTAAAAGGAAATTTCACAGGGTTTTGGTCTAGGAGAATCAACGATGAACATCGATTGATATACAGAGTGACGGAAGAATCCATATTGGTGCATTCTTGTTTTGGTCATTACAAAGTCTAAGCTCAATGCCTAAAGTGGGCGCATCATCGCCAAAGGCACACCCGAAGAAGTTTCTAAAAATCCAGCAAGCTATACGGGCAAGTTTTTGAAGCCGGAATTGGCGTAATTTACTTCCAGTGTAACTTTCGTTTTTACCACGAAACGAATTTCTACTTTTATGCGCGTGATCAACAATAAAAACAAACTGTATTGGAGTATGCAATTAGGCGGCTGGGCTTTGTTTGCCTCCATTCAAATTGTTGCTTCCATTTTCAACTCTGAACGGGCAGAAGTAAGCACGCCCCGTATTTTATTTTTGGTATACGAGGCACTGTTTTGCTTATCACTGACTCATTTATTTCGATATTTTATTTTAAAATGGCAATGGCTCAATCTTGGATTTCCGAGATTAATCCCGCGGACAATAGTGGGTGTGTTTGCGCTGGGCGCGATGATGTATTTGCTGCGAATTCCGGTTTCGCTTCCCCTTGGGTTGTTTAAAAAATCTGTGGCAATTGATCCCATTGTATTTTTTGGTCAATCTGTATTTTATGCCATTATTTTTTTCTTATGGTCAGTACTTTACTTTATTTATAATTACTTTGAACGGTATAATAAATCATTAAAATACGAAGCGTCCGTGAAGGAGATTGAACTCAGCAATCTGAAATCCCAACTGAACCCTCATTTTATTTTCAATGCGCTGAACAGCATCCGGGCGTTGGTAGATGAGGATCCTACGAAATCAAAGCAAGCCATCAACCAGCTCTCTAGCATTTTGAGAAATTCGCTTACCATTGAAAAGCGAGGGCTCACTCCCTTCGATGAAGAAATGAAAATGGTGAAAGACTACCTGGGGCTGGAGGGTATTCGTTTTGAAGAGCGCCTTCGCGTTGAATTTGACATCGCTGACGGCTCGAACGATTTTCTGGTTCCACCGCTGATGATCCAAACGCTGGTAGAGAATGGGGTAAAGCATGGCATCGGCAAGCTCACCAAAGGAGGCTTAATTCAGCTATCCACGCAAATTGTTGACGATGTATTAAAAATAGGTATCCGAAATAGCGGGCATTACGTTAATGGGCTCGGGACTCATGCGGGGCTCGGTATACCTAACACCATTCAACGGTTGAAGCTTTTGTATGGAGACGCAGCCCACTTCGCAATCACCAACGAAAAAGATAATTTTGTTTTAACAGAAATTATTATCCCACATTTGTATACAACGAAAGAATGAAAGCACTGATTATTGATGACGAGCGCTTGGCGCGGAAAGAGCTAATGAGTTTAATGGAGGCACACCCTTCCATTGAAATAGTGGGTGAAGCGATGAATGCGGACGAAGCAGAAAAGATGATCGAGGAGTTAAACCCAGATTTGTTGTTTTTGGACATTCAAATGCCGGGGCGAACCGGGTTTCAATTACTGGAGGCGTTGGACTCCGCTCCCATGGTGGTTTTCACAACAGCTTATGATCAACATGCGCTAAAAGCTTTCGAAGTAAATGCATTGGACTATCTGTTGAAGCCGATTGTTGCCGAACGGTTGAACGAAGCAGTGCATAAAGTGATGGAGAAAGAGCGGGTCAAAACCGGAAGGAGTGGAGAAAAGAAATTGGGATTGGAAGATCAGGTTTTTGTAAAAGATGGTGAGCGTTGTTGGTTTGTGACGCTGGCCAACGTGCGCATGTTTGAGTCAGATGGAAACTATATTAAAGTCTATTTTGATAATAATCGGCCAATGATCCACAAATCGTTGAATGCACTCGATGAGAAATTGGATGGGCGTGCCTTCTTCCGGGCCAGCCGCAAACACATTATTAACTTAAGTTGGGCCGAAGGTATTGAGCCTTGGTTTAACGGTGGACTTATGGTGCGATTAAAGGGTGGCGATAAAGTGGAAGTAAGCCGCAGACAGGCAGCCAAGTTTAAGGATATGATGAGCTTGTAGAATTTATACCCTAAGTTCAGAAAGTAGTAACTTATAGCCGGGCAGTTCAGGCTCACCTGAAATAGATTTATTAAAATTAGTATGAGTAGTTACCCGTTTACCCGAGCGGTAAACATAAACGATCTCTTCATCGGCATCAATCAGCCAGCCAAGCCGAAAGCCATTCGCGATCCATTCCGACATTTTTTCTTTCAGGTCTTTAATTGTAATACCTTTCGATCGAAGTTCAACAATAAAATCGGGACATAGGTGAGGGAATTTTTCTAGGTATTCTTTACTTATTTTTTTTAATCGTTCATGGCTCACCCATGCAGCATCAGGATTTCGCATAGCGCCATTTGCGAGGTAAAAACCAGTGTCAGAATCTACAGCAATTTCTAATTTATTCTTTTTACTCCACCCATTCAACTGCTCGAGGATAGAAATGTTTCGCCTACCTCTATTAAACCCAGTTGGAGACATAATAAAAATTAACCCCCTCGCATCTCTTTCAAACTTTAAAGTACGATTGTCTTGGCAAAAACGAAAAAACTCCTAGCCTGTCAAACGTTTAAGAATCCGCCCTTTCAAAAGTTGATTTGATATCATAACCTAAAAACACAAAAATTACCGCAACACTAATTCAATTAGCTCTTTTTCCACACTCCAATCTTTGGCGAGTTTAAGCATGGCAGTAGCTTCCATTTCAGTCACATAGCCCTTCAGGTTGTTTGATTGCCACACCATATTAATGAGTTCGATCCGGTTCTCTTTGGTATAATCGCCAATGATTTCATTGAGGTAAATTCGCGCACGGTCAAAAGAGGTAAGGTAGTCTTTGGCAATAAAATCTAAGCCCCATTTCAACGCCTCTTGCGCATCCAGTCGCTGGGAAGTCTCCTCTAAATCCATACGCTCCACTTCATCTAGCCCATGGTAATGGTAGATAACAGCCTTCAAAAGCATAAAGACTCGCTTTTCATCCTCCGTCATGGCAGAAAATTAGCGATTCTATTTTGATTTTACTTGATTTTTAGCTTGAAACAAATAATTCAACAGCAATCTGGTCAGCGAGCAACTTGCCTTTTTTGGTAAGCGTCATAATCGTGCTATTCAGAACGATAAGTTCTTGCACAAGTAACTTTTGAAGGATTGGGTTTTCAACCATTAAATACCCAAAGTTTTTTTCAAGGTAAGAAAGATCACAGCCCCACTTGGTTCGCAGGGTAGTGAAGATGTACTCGTTGATTTTATTTTCTTTACTAAGGCGCTCAATCTCAAAAGGAACTTCGCCCTTTATAATAGAGTTGATGTAGCGGTTATTATTGGCGACATTGAATTGCCGTGTGTCCCCGTTGTACGAATGCGCACTTGGCCCCAAGCCGAGATATTTCTTTTGTTGCCAATAGCTGCTGTTGTGCTGTGAGTGAAAGCCGGGCTTACTAAAGTTGGAAATTTCGTAATGCTCATATCCACTTGAGCTTAGCGTGTCCATTAAAACTTCAAAGTCAGCTATGGCCTTATTTTCATCCAACGGTTTTATTCTACCCGTCTTTTGCCATTTTCCAAAAGCGGTTTTATCTTCGATGGTTAACGAATAGGAAGAAATATGTTCCGGCTGAAGGGCAATCGCCTGTTGGATATCTTTTTCCCAAATATCCGCTGCTTGCCCCGGCACCGAGTAGATTAGATCAATACTGATGTTGTCAAAGCCTGCAGCTCGCGCTTGGTGAATTGACTCAATGGCTTGCTCGCTCGAATGGGCACGGTTAAAGAAATTTAACGTATGGTTATTGAAGGACTGAATGCCGATACTCAAACGATTGACTCCAAAAGTTTTCAGTTCTTTCAATTTGCCGGGTGTTAAATCATCGGGGTTCGCCTCCACAGTAACCTCCGCCCCATTGTCAACAACAAAATGATGATGAACCGATTCAAAAATAATGGCGAGCTCTTCAGCCGAAAGTAAAGAAGGTGTACCACCTCCAAAGTAAAGGGTATGAATGGGTTCATTGGCTAGGTAGGATTGTTGCAAGTTTATTTCCTTGACAATTGCCTGACAAAGCTGCGTTCGTTGATCTTGATTGGTAGAAAAATGAAAGTCGCAATAGTGGCAAGCTTGTTTGCAAAACGGTATGTGAATGTAAAGGCCTGCCATGAGAAGTTTTCAAAGGTATCAACATTTCGGCAAGCAAATCTGATGTCCTGTGGTTATGCCGACCAATTCTGGTACTTTTGCTAAATATTTTTTGCGGTGCGCTTAATTATTTTTCTTTTGATGATCCCTTTAGTTAGCCCGGCACAAGGCAACGAACGGCAAACAAGCAACCTAAAACAGCAATGGTTGCGAAATCAATCGGGCCATTTTTTTAGTTACAACGATCAGGCGGCCAAATCCATTTTTTTCTGGGTAGACGGCAGACAAGAAAAAGGCAATGGGCTAGCTTTTCACGGCAAGCATCCCTATTCTGTTTTTGTTGACGGTAAATTGATCTCGCAAAATACGGGCACAGCCAATTTTTCGATTGACAGCCTCTCCAAGATTTATTCAGACCAGTTGTTCATCGGCTTATTTTCGACCCATGACGTTCGGCACGTGCTTACCGAGATCAAAGCGAAGTCCCCGATACCCCCAGAAGCATTGTCCATGCGGAAGGGAAGCTATTTTCTTGACTTCACTATTTTGGCTTCGTTGCTACTGATCATCGGTTTCATTTTGTTTTTACGAACCAATGCCATGTTAACATTAGATTACCTCGATTTTAAGAAATTGTTTTCGTTTCAAGACCGGGATGAGAGCACCCTTACTTTGAGAATTGCATCGAGTGTAAACATATTGATTTACCTTTTCGCGAGTTTCTTTTTAGGATTGATGCTTTTGGGTTCTCTCCATTTGATGGGAAGCCGGGGTTTACTGGCTCAACAATTTTTGGTTCAATCCACTGCGCAAGCTTTTTTGCAATGGACAGTTCTTTCAAGTATCGTGTTCGGATTGCTCATCGTTAAACTCTTCTGGCTAGTCTTACTCTCTGCTCTCTTTGGGTTTCGCGATACGGTGAGAATTCAGTTTTTTAATTTTGTGAGAGTGATTTTGACTGCGGTGACATTGCTGGCGGCCATTAGTCTCATTTATTTTATTTTTGAGGTGCGAGGGCAAAATTATTTTTTTCACTTGCTCACGATCCTCTCAATCGTGTTCACGGTGGGTGCAGTAGCGACTTATTTCAAACTCATTGCTCGCATGCCCTTCCATTTTTTTCATTTATTTTCCTACCTTTGCGCATCCGAAATCATCCCTTTGATGGTCTTGATTAAGGTGTTTTTCTACTAAGCCCAACCGATACGTGCTGATATGACAGAAACTGCAACGGACAGAATGCGAAAAGTAAAAAGCATTCTGGTGACCCAGGAGGCGCCCACTGATGTTAACTCGCCTTACCTCAAGCTTGCTGAAAAGTACAACCTGAAAATTGATTTCCGACCATTCATTCAGGTAGAACCAGAGCCGGCAAAAGAATTCCGCAAACAAAAAGTAGATATTCTCCTGCACACTGCAATTATTTTTACGAGCCGCAACGCGGTAGATCATTTTTTTGCAATCTGCCTCGAGCTTAAGTTGGAGATGCCCGCAGATATGAAGTACTTCTGTATCTCCGACCAGACGTCCAATTACCTTCAGAAATATATCGTCATTCGAAAACGAAAGATCTTTGCTGGCTTAAAGGACACAAAAGATCTATTGGAGATAATTAAGAAGCACAAAAACGAAAAATTTCTTTTTCCCTGCTCGGATATTCGAAAGAACGATATCCCAGATTTTTTGAAAGAAAATGGATACAATTTTACCGAAGCCGTCATCAACCATACAGTAGCTGCCGATCTCAGCGATCTGAAAAATGTTTATTATGACATTCTCGCTTTTTTTAGCCCCTCCGGGATCAATTCGCTTTTTGTAAACTTCCCAGAGTACAAGCAAAACAATACCCGACTAGCCGCTTTTGGCTCATCCACCGCAAAGGCTGTGAAAGATGCGGGGCTGTTTTTAGATATTGAGGTTCCACAACCAAATGCCCCATCTATGACGGGTGCTTTGGAGCTCTATATTAAAAAGGCAAATGGCATAAAATAATCAGCGAATGTTTTTTTGGTTTAGTTAATCGATATTCCAAAATGATCCCTTCATCACTTCGTTTTTAAGTTAATAGCACATTTTATTACTCTTTAATTACATCCGCTTGTCTGGTTTTGTTTATTTGGCTTATCTTTAAGATTCTTTTGACATAGATATTAAAACGTGGTGAGATCTATATTGTGTGTGGTGTTGGTCTTGTCTCTAGCGGGCGCAGCCATGTGTCAGCAAGATCCGCAGTTTACTCATTACATGTTTAATACGCTTTATTATAATCCCGCCTTTGCGGGCGTAGAGGGCGTGACAAAGCTAACGGCCATCCACAGAAGTCAATGGCTCGGCTACGCACCCACTTTAGGTGGAGGTGGCGCACCAACCACTCAGTTAATCTCCATAACGTCACCCATTTTCAAACTAAATAGCGGATTTGGAGCTTACATTGTTAACGACCAGTTGGGGCCGCAGAATAATTTAGAGGCACAAGCTTCTTATGCCTACCACCTCGGGGTGAAAGACGGCAAGCTTAGTTTTGGCTTAAGGGCGGGTATTTTTTCCCAGACAATCAATTTTGACCAATATCGTTTTATCGATCCAAATGATCCTTTGTTGGGAGATAAGCGAGGATCACAATCTCAAGTGCGCCCTGATCTGGCAACAGGGATCTACTGGAGGAAAGAAAAATACTACGTAGGTTTGAGTTTTAATCATCTGCTGCGCTCCACATTTGATTTTGGCCTGAGCCAGCGAAACGCCCTTCAGACACACCTTTATCTAACAGGTGGCTATTTTTATGAGCTTAATTTTGACCTGAAATTTCAATTTATGTCTATCGTGCAGTCAGATTTCACTAAGACTACTGTAAACCTGGGGGGTATTGCTTATTTTAAAGATACGATGTGGGGAGGGCTTTCTTTCCGGTCTTCAGAGGCAGCTATATTGATGTTTGGATACAGTCTACTGAAAGATAAGTCTTTAAAACTGGGGTACGCGCTAGACTATGTCATTCAAGATCAAGCCGCCAAGCGACCTACTTCTCATGAATTGATGCTAACTTATGAACTTCCCGTAAATCCGGGCAGCGGCAAAAAGGTAGTGCGCACCCCCCGATATAGACACTAAATGAAAAATAATTTTGGTTTTTTTGAGAATTTGTTCAATTTGGTGGCTCGGTGTTAATTTTAAAAGGCAAAAAAGAATAACTTTCGAACCCGTTTGTTACAACTGAAAATTGTAATGCGAGGTTGTACTAATAAAAAGATTATGAAGAAAATGGTTTTTAAGAAAGGTCTGTACTATGCTTTAATCCTCTCAATCACCTCAGTTATGGCTAGCTGTGGACTTTTAGGAATTGGTAAAAAAGGAGGAGCAGGAGATCCTTCCGGAGAAGTGGTCGGACAATCAGCTATTGAACGGAGACCCGGGTTCGCACAGATTACGCCTTTTGGTATGGTTCCAATTCCTGCTGGCACGTTCCACATGGGGCAGGCAGATGAAGATCCCGCCTCTACCCAAATCAATTTTAACAAACAAATCACCATCGGCCCTCTTTTTATGGATGAGTCGGAGATCACAAATGATGAATACCTCCAATTTGTTGATGTCTATTCAAAGTCTTTCACAGACGGGGCTGGAGTTCCCACCTATTTCCCAGCGGTGGCAAGCGAGACAGAGTTCAAGGCGAAATATGCCCCCGACACTACCGTTTGGATGAAAGATTTTACGCACCACATGGGCGACCCAATGGTTAATTACTATTGGCAACATCCTGGTTATTCGGATTATCCGGTGGTGGGTGTGAGTTGGGAAGCAGCAGCATTCTTTGGCCGTTGGAGAACTGCTTTCCTGAACGAGTGGAGAAAAGTGAATAGAGATCAGCCCCCCATGCCAGCATTCCGCCTACCCTCTGAGGCAGAATGGGAATATGCGGCAAGAGGAGGAAGAGACATGAATAAATATCCTTGGGGTAATCCATATATCAGAAACTCAAAAGGATGTATGCTGGCTAATTTCAAGCCTGGTAGAGGAAATTATTTCGATGACGGCTTCGCTTATACATCGCCCGTGGGGATTTACTTCCCTAATGATTATGGACTGGTGGACATGTCGGGTAATGTGGCCGAGTGGTGTTTGGATGACTTCTATCCAGCTTCCGTTCCAACAGTCTGGGATTTGAATCCACAATACATAGACAAGAACGCCTATGACAAGGACGGAAATTCAAAGGAAACATACAATGCGAGAAAGATTACACGAGGAGGTTCATGGAAGGATGTTGCATACTATCTGGAAACTGGAACTCGGACGTATGAGTACAAAGACTCGACCCGTGCATATATCGGGTTCCGGTGTGCAATGACCAATTTGGGAAGGTCGTCAGGTACAGAATTCCAATAATAACAAACTACTCCTATATTTATCAAAAACTAAGACTAACCTAAATTGTATTGAACATGGCAAAGAAAAAAGGCGGATTTATTGACTTATTATTCACAACCATCATGCCCAAGGTATATGGTATTGGTGCAGCGGTCGTTATTGTGGGTGCTCTTTTCAAAATCCAGCACTGGGATGGCGCCAACGAGATGTTGATTTTAGGACTTGGAACGGAAGCCATTATCTTCTTTTTGAGTGCCTTTGAACCGAAGCATGCTGAAGTAGAATGGGCAAAAGTTTATCCGGAACTCGCTGAAGACTATGAAGGTGCAGTAAACCCCAATGCCACCAAAATAAGCAATAAGCCATCAGGTGAGTCGCCATTGTTGAAAATAGATGAGATGTTGAAAACCGCCAAAGTGGATCAAAATCTATTGGATAATTTAGGCAAAGGACTGACCAATTTGGCCACATCAGCTTCGCAGATGAGCAATCTTTCAAACGCGGCAGTTGCTACCAATGACTATGCAAAGAACGTGCAAGCAGCCTCTGCTTCGCTCACGGAGATGAATAAGTCCTACGGCACTGCCATGAAGGCCGTTGGGGCTATGGCAGATGCATCAAAAGACTCAAGTGAGTACCACAACCAAGTTAAGGCGGTAACGAAGAACTTGGCCGCTTTGAACACCATATATGAAATGGAGTTGAAGGATGCAGATTCTCATGTAAAGAACATGAACAAATTTTATGAGAGCCTCACGGGTGCTATGCAAGGTCTTTCCAAAGTGGGGGACAACACAGCGAAGTTTACTTCTGAGCTAGGTAGTTTAACCACTAACCTAACCGCTTTAAATAAAGTTTATGGTAGCATGCTTACCGCAATGAAAGGAAGCAATTGATGAACTATCGCACCAATAAGTTTAGGATTTATTCTGGCAATTTAAACTAATTAATCATGGCAGGTGGAAAGGAAACAGGCAGGCAAAAGATGATCGGTATGATGTACATGGTGTTGACTGCCCTCTTGGCACTCAATGTTAGTAGTGCAGTGCTCGAGAAATTTGCTATTATCAACTCAACCTTAATAGATTTAGTTAAGGATTCGGGTGAGTCCAACGATAAATTGGTGGAAGCCATTGAGGGGTCAACCGTTAAGAGTGAAGTGGTAGATGCCACGAAAGTAAAAGCCAAACAAGTAAGAGAGCTTACCAAGGCAACTCTTGTTTATATGGACGAGGTGAAAGTAAAAATGTCGACTGATGATAAGGGCGTAGCATTAAAGGAAGTCATTCAAGACACTCATCACGCAGACGAACTAATGTTAAATGAGAAAAACGGAAAGGGCAGTAGTTTGGCACTTATTTATCAGAAAAAATTGGACAAACATGTTGTTCAGTTAAACGAGATACTGAAATTCAAAGAACAATTTAAGTTAATCACTAAAAGAGCCGGAGACTACCCTATGTTTGCAAATGCCAAGCAGGAACTGAAAGATCAGCCCTATGACGCGTTTGCTTTTCACGGAACTCCTACTATGGGAGCTATTGCATACGTGACTCAGCAACAAACGGAAATTTTGGAGTATGAGCGAAAGGCATTAACAGAATTACTTGCCGTTACTGAGGGCAAAGTTTACAAAGTGGATCAATTAGTGCCGATGGTTAGAGCTCAGTCAAATAGCCTAGTGGCTGGCGCGACCTACGAAGGGGACTTATTTCTGGCAGGCGCAGCATCAGGTGTAGATCCTGTGATGTTCAAGGGCAACGAGCCTGTAAAAGTGCAGGAGGTCGAAATTTCCCCTGGCATAAAAATAAAGATGGGGAAGATCAGCTTTAAAGCTTCCGCTTCGAACTATGATAATAATGGGCTCGCTAAGATGTCTTACCCTGTTAAAATCGTTGTTCCTAATAGAGATCCTATTGTTCAAAACATAGAATATAATGTGATAAGGCCTAACGTAAAGTTTGAATCAGCAGCATCGAGTACGTTATACAAGGACTGTGGAAACGTAAAAAATATTTCTATACCGGGTCTTTCTGACATGTCGTCCGTCAGCCTTTCTTGCTCGCCAGAAGACGGGAAAATTATCCCACTTGGGTCGGGTCAGTTTTCATTGCTTCCTTCTCGTGCAGAGATGAAAGTGAGGATCACAATGGCTGGAGCGGACATTGGAATTGAGAAATTTTCTGCGGTACCTGTTCCAGAGCCACAGTTTGTCTTAAAATCAGGTAGCCAAGAGATCAATTTTGAAAAAGGGGTTTCTCCTAGTTCTAGGGTAACCGTGGACATCAGATTGCCTGATGCGTTTGTTGCTCAAAATAAGAAGGATGCGGGCTATAGGATTACTAAACTTCGGATATCGACAAGGGCAGGTACTAAAGAATTCACCAGTGGTTCGATTAACCTCGCTGACTTGGGGGCAAGGAGTGGAGATAATTTGGCGATCACCTCTATCACGGTGGTAAGGTCTACCTACGATCCTAAGGATGACGACAATTTGCCCGTTAACTTTAAGTTCACCCCAATAGCTATACCAGTAAAATAAATGGTTGTTATGAGAAAGTCGTTTTTATTCTTACTGTCTATTTGTGCAAGCGGAACCCTGTTTGGCCAGGTCGATACAATTTACAATACGAAAGCACTAGAAAGGATTCCGTACTACGAACAATTGTATAAGTTTAGGGTTTGGAGAGACATTAATTTCAGCGAAAAACAAAATTCTGTCTTTAAGTCGCCAGGATCCAATATCGCCAATTTCTTGGTAGAGAATATTAAGTTAGGTAAGCTGAAAACCTACGACCCTTCTGACTTTAGTTTTTCTCTAGAGATTTCCGCAGAACTTGCAATTGGCAGGGGCGATAAAGCCACATATCCTACATTCAGTCCTAATAAGGATTATGGAGGTGGAGATCAGGTTATTTACGGAGATAAGACATACACGGCCACCCGATCGATGGTGTACGTGAGGGCTCCTTCAGATGCGACATTTTGGAGACAAGATCGCGGTGTAAAAAAATTGCCTGCCGGCCTTGCCGCTTTTGATGAGTCGAAAAGTTATTCAACGGGAGATGCAGTCGCCTTTAATGGCGGTCAGTATAAAGCAACTGATGATATGACTGGCGTGAAAGTGCCAACGAATAAAGATTTTTGGAATGAAGGCGACCCAGTGCAGGGTTTCTTTTCGGAGTCAGATGTCTCCATGATACAAATAGTTGAAGATGTTATTTTTGATAAACGCAGATCAAGATTGTATTATGACATCATCGGATTTATATTGTTAGACCCAACTACAGGAAATAATAACGCTCTTATTAGCTACAAGGAATTCTATAATTTGGTTGACAAGGTGTCTCACGATCGGGAAATGAGGGTGAGGAATACAGTTAAATGGAAGAACCGTTACAACCCAGCGCAGGACATGAATTTTGCGGACGCTTTTAAGCTCCGCTTGTTTCATGGAATTATTAAAAAAGTTGAAAACCCGGACGACCAAGATGTATCGGACACGTATATAAAGAACGGCAGAACTTATGGCGAATCAGTGTTCGCACGTTGGGAAGAGGAAATGAAGATGATGGAGAAAGAGCACAATCTTTGGGAGTATTGATCTAAAAAAAATTGGTTGAAAGGCTTCCTGAATTAGGAGGCCTTTTTTATTTGATCAAATGGATTGAAGATGATACTAATAAGGGAAGGAAATAAAAGTGACTTACCAAGAGTCTTGGAATTGGTAAGGGAGTTAGGAAAGTATGAAAAGGCGTTGGCTGAAGTAAGTCATAGCGTGGCATTAATGGAGCAGGATGGCTTTGGTGCTAATCCGGTATTTGGTTTTTTTGTTGCAGAAGAGCATGAAGCGATTTTAGGAATTTCACTTTATTACTATCGTTACTCTTCTTGGAAAGGCAAGAGATTGTATTTGGAGGATATGGTGGTAACGCAGAGCCAACGAGGGAGGGGAATAGGCAATTTGCTTTTTGAGCGGACAATGAAATTTTCGTTAGAGGGAAATTGCACGGGTATGATGTGACAGGTGTTGGATTGGAATGAACCAGCCATAAATTTTTACAAAAAGTATAATGCCAAACTAGATCGCGAGTGGATCAACTGCCACTTGGAGGCGAATCAGATCAACGATATTCTGGTAAAAAAGTAGCTAAACCTCTTCCAGCAACGTATTAAAAATTACGTGCCTGTCTTTAAACTTTAGTCGGTGGGTTTCAATAATTGTCGCAGTGTGTTGGTTTAGATACTCGACCACATTTTCAATTCGATCTGAGAACAGTTGTATGCAGTAGGAGACAGAGGTCTCATCGTCATGCGTGACGATTCGATATAGTTTTGATTCTTTGAAAAAGCCTGTCGCAATTACCGCGGGGATGTAATTTTGTTTGATCCAGAGTACCCACTCTTTTTCAATTTCCTTATCGATCCCAACAGTAACATTGTACAAAAACATGGCCTATTTCTAAGGTTGATCAATGTAGTCTTGAAGATATCGGAAGCGCGCGGTCAATTGACCGTTTTCGGCCATAGTAGCCCGGGCAATGATTCCTTCGGTATCTTCCACCAAAAGTGGCCTTAAGATCCGATCAATTAAGTCTCGGCCGAATTCTTCTGAGGCACTTCTTGGAAGCTCACAAGGCAAGTTATCAACAGCCATTACAGTAATGTTTGTTGGATCGCTGAGGGGCAAAAGAACTGAGTCGGTTTTGGGTTGGTAGTCATAGATCGGTTCTATGATGGTGCTCGCTTTCTTGGTGCAAGGGATAGAACCATCAATATCACACGTGATGTCCGCGATTACCGTAACTTTAAAATCGTCCGCGAGCATATCCTCCCGTGTGAACAACTTTGGTGCGTTAGGGTTCCAAAAAGCTCCCGCCAAAAGTACATCGGCAACTTTTGTGAATTGATTAAAGTGTGATTGATATTTTTCGGGATGCTGATGAAATTCCTCTCTATTAAAGTGGCCGCCCTCCGTTCGCCAGTGATATTCGGCACTGGATAGTTGCGTATAAACGGGTTCGTTAAATGTATTGCGTAGGAAATCGGTAGCATTTACTTTTCTAATTCCGGCTGTGTCCAATGTTTCCATCGCACCTTTGCCTACCCGCCCTGCTCCCGTTAAAACTATTTTGATGGTTGGTAATTTTATTTTTCGAAGTTCCAGCTTCAAATCATTTACGTCAAAGCATTCGTGTGCTCTTCTAATTTCAAACAGATTATACTTTTTTCCGTATGCCCATAGTCCGTTGTAGGCACCTACAATCCCTGCATACCGACCAAAAGCCACTAGTCGATTACCTTGTTGGTCTTTTAGTGTTTCATAATCAATCAGTCGTATTTTTTTCTTTAATACCTCTTGAAGCAATTTTCGATTGTATGGTTGCTTCTTTAAGGTATGGGAGAAGAATAGATATGTTTTGCTGGCAATTAAATTTTGGATCGGGACTTCTTTGATACCCATTAGTATATCGCAATCACCTACATCTTCCTGAATGGCAATGTCCAGCCCGGCATATTCACTATCCTTAAAGCACCTTACATGGCTAGGTTGGCAAATTACTTTTACGTGTGGAAAACGCTGTTCGATTTCCTCTGTTTGAAGGGGCGTAAAAGGTACGCGCTTGTCGGGCGGTGTTTTCCCTTCTCTTAATAGGACCAATTTTAGTGGTTGCACAATTGGATATTATTATCTCTCAAACAAGTTGCCTAACAATGAACTTCCCTCTTTACCACTATTATTCCCGTAAGGTGCTAATGCTTGAATTAGTTTTCGGATGGGCATAGACTGCAACCATACTTTACCCGAGCCCCGCAATGTTGCCAAGAAAATCCCCTCACCTCCAAACACCATAGACTTTAAGCTGCCGGTTCTTTCTACGTCAAAATCGATTTGCGATTCAAACGCAACTACGCAACCGGTATCTACGCGAAGGGTTTCATTGTTGAGGGTTCGTTCAATAACTGTTCCTCCTGCGTGTACGAAAGCCAGTCCATCACCTTGCAGCTTTTGAAGAATGAAACCCTCACCGCCTACTAAGCCTGCTCCGATTTTTCGATTGAAAACGATGGAGAGTTTCGTTCCATACGCTGCGCACAGGAATCCATCTTTCTGCACTACTAATTCACGACCCGGACTTTTTGCAAGGTCAACAGGAATAACAGTGCCGGGATAGGGTGCAGAGAATCCAATTTTCGCTTTTTTATTTCCGCGGTTGGTGAAGTGCGTCATGAATAATGACTCTCCTGTCAACAAGCGGCTACCTGCCGAAAGTAACTTATCAAATAAGCCTTGATTTGGGTTTGAGCCATCGCCCATTTTTGTTTCGAACATAATCCCTTCTTCCATGAAAAGCATTGCTCCAGCTTCTGCAATTACGGTTTCTAGCGGATCTAATTCTATTTCAACAATCTGAATGCTTTCTCCTTTGATTTGATAATCGATGACGTGTGAGTTGGGCATATCTATTTTTTTGAAAGTTTGTTAAACTCCGCCAATTCAATTTTTAGATCTTCGCGAATAATTTTTCTGAGTAAGCCTCTGGGTAGGTCGTCATTTCCATGAACCGGTACTGTGGTTACTCTTCCATCAGTATGTTTCAATCTATGATGTGATCCGTTAATGCGAATAACGCCAAAGCCATTTTTTTGCAATACCTTAATCAATTCTTTTCCAGAAAGTGTAAATTGCTTGGACACGTAAATTTTTAATTTGGCTGAAACTCTATTTCACGAAAGCCGATAAAATGATTTAATTGCTTCGGTTCTTCTTCTTCCAAACATAAGGCAATGGCCTCACGGATATTTAACATCGCCTGATCTACAGTTTTTCCGTACGAATGACAACCTTTGAAGGAAGGGCATGTCACGATATAAAAACCGTCCTCATCTTGCTCCAAGAGAATGGGAAGGTGATATGATTTCTTTTTTGCAGCTTTCATTTTTTAAAGATATTAATAATTAAAATGCATTTGTAAGCTCAGTCGACAAATTCTATTTACCTTTTTTCGGTTTTTCTTTTTCTTCTTTCTCCGACAGTTTTTTATCGTCTACATTTTTATCTAAAAACGAATTTATTTTTTCGATGTTCATGCTGGATTTTAGTTCACCAAATTGATCAATGGAAATCTCAAATCCTTTTAAATCTTTATGGACGCGGGGCTTACCCTGTTTCTTGCTAGGCACATCTTCTTTTTTAGCCATATATTTTTTTTTCTAAGTTTTAATGATCGTAATCGCGTACTCAATTCGCTTGGCCACTTCTTCTGATCCAAGGATCTCCATACTCATCATCAAATCTGGCCCTGACCCTTGACCGGTTATAATCATTCGTAAAACTTGAAGGACTTGTCCCGCCTTCATACCAAACTGAGTTGCCGTATTGTCTAAGATAGCCTTTGCTGACTCGGCTGATACATTTTTGGTTGTTTTCATTTCATCGCGATAAGCTGCCAGAACTTTAGCCACATCGGCATTCCATTTCTTTTGAATGACCTGCACATCAAATTGTGTGGGTGCAAAAAAGAAAAAGTTGCTTTGTTCTCTTAATTCTTTTGGGAACGTGATTCGTTCGCGTAAGCAACAAGAAATCTTCTTGGCTTTTTCGATTGAGCAGTCAATGTTTTCCTTTGCTAAGGATGCGATCAAGTAATCAGCCAACGCTGCATCGCTTTTGCCCCGCAAGTAATGCTGATTATACCATTGTGCCTTTTGAATATCGAATTTTGCTCCTGCTTTGCCGATCCGTGCGATGGTAAATTCATCGATCAACTCTTGCATGGAGAAAATTTCTTTTTCAGTTCCTGGATTCCACCCCAAGAAGGCCAGAAAGTTTATCAACGCTTCGGGTAAGTACCCAGTTTCTCTGAAGCCGATGGCTAATTCGTTGGTGGTGGGATCCGTCCAGTTAAGAGGAAAAATGGGGAATCCCATTTTATCAGCATCGCGCTTGCTCAGCTTGCCATTGCCATCAGGCTTTAGCAACAACGGGAGATGTGCGAATTGAGGCATATCTTTTTGCCAACCTAAAAATTTATAGAGCAACACATGTAACGGTGCAGAGGGCAACCACTCTTCGCCCCGAATGACGTGCGAGATTTTCATCAAGTAATCGTCTACCACATTTGCTAAATGATAGGTAGGCATGCCATCTGATTTCATTAATACTTTGTCATCGATCTGAGTCGAATTGACTACCACCTCTCCACGGATTAAATCAGTCAATTTAATTTCCTCATTTGCTGGCACTTTAAGCCGGATTACATATTGATCTCCCGCTTGCAATTTGTTGGTTGTTTCCTCTGCTGACAATGTCAGCGAGTTTTTCATTTGCAAACGAGTACCACTGCTATATTGTTGATTGGAATCTCCCTGCGCTTTGAGTCGATCGCGCATGGCATCTAGCTCTTGTTCAGTATCAAAAGCGTAGTAGGCATTGCCCTCGTCCACTAATTTTTGTGCGTATTGTTTGTAGATCGCTTTGCGTTCGGACTGCCGATAAGGTGCATGAGGTCCGCCCTTGCCAACACCCTCGTCTATTTGTATGCCGGCCCACTCCAATGATTGGATGATGAATTCTTCTGCACCTGAAACGTAGCGATTTTGGTCGGTGTCTTCAATACGCAAAATCATGGTGCCGTTGTGTTTGCGAGCCAGCAAGTAATTATAAAGTGCTGTGCGCACACCGCCAATGTGCAAAGCACCTGTGGGGCTGGGGGCAAAACGAACTCGCACGTCTCTCATTTATTTGCTGGTGAGGTGTAAAGTTAAGTCAAAAATCTAAGGAATCAGGAAGGTTCTCAGCACACTGCGTTGCAAGAAATTTCCGCATTGACATCCCGGGGAAAACGGCTTTCTCCAACGGTTTCGTTTGCATCGGGTAAGTTTGGAAAGATTTTGGCGTACACTTCATTTACAGGTAAAAAGTTGTTCATGTCTTCGAGGAAAACGGTGCTTTTAACAACGTGTGAAAAATCAATGCAGGCCGATGTTAAGATTTCGCTGAGGTTTTTCATCAACTTGGCAGTTTCGCCTGTGGTGTTGCTAGTAATTATTTGGCAAGCGGAGGGGCCTGTTGCAATTTGTCCAGAAATAAACAGCCTATTACCGGCTTGAATGACCAAGCTGTAGGATCCAATGGGCCCGGGTGCACTTGGATCATAAATTACTTCTTTGGCCACCGCATTAAGTTGGTTAGTTTTGATTTCAAATTTCAGAAAAATTGCTATTTCGCAAATGAATATTTTAGTGATTGGCAGTAAGCGCGATGAACAAGAGTGCAGGGGCAAGTTTGGTTTGGATCATATTTATATCCTGGCCACCAATCATGCGGACGCAACTATTCAGTTAGCCACTGCCGATGTAATTTTTGACTTTACAGTCTTGGAGGATTTTACTTACTTGAAGGTATTCGAAACACCTTTAAAGGCTGTCATTTTTTTGAATGCTACGTTTAGTATGCTGGCCGAGCAGATATATAAATCTAAAATTGAAAGCGCTAATCTATTTGTTGGATTTTGTGGGTTGCCGACTTTTTTGAATAGACCATTATTGGAGCTAAGCTTCAGAAGTAAACTGGACGAAGCGCAATTAAAGCGAGTGTGTGCAAATCTTAAAACTGAATTTGTATCTGTTGATGACCGTGTTGGTTTGGTAACGCTCCGCGTAATTTGCATGATCATCAACGAAGCATATTATACCGTGCAAGAAGGTACGGCCACTCAAGAAGATATAGATCTGGCTATGAAGCTGGGGACAAATTATCCGTTCGGCCCATTTGAATGGTGCGAAAAAATTGGAATAAAAAATGTTCATAACCTTCTGTCTGCCGTGTATGAGGACACGAAAGATGAGCGATATAAGATTTGCGCGCTGTTGAAGAACAGAACCACTTAGCTGCATAAAAAGAGCGGTAGAAATAATGCCTAAATCAAAATTAGGCTAAAACGAAAATCCTTTTCTGTCATTCTAGTTTTTTGGGAACTTGCGAAATGACTTCCCGTGATGATTTTTAATCATCGGTTATCTCTTGGTGAGTGATCGAAATTTTGTTAGCGCCAAGCGCTTTGAACTGGCGCTTTAGGTAGGATTTTAGTTTTTTTCCCAGTGAATGCAATGCGGACTGATCGGCAACCTGTAGCAATTCTTCAATCCTAGATCGCTGGGTTTCTAACACCTTCTTCAAGCTCATTAATCTCAATGATCTTTTCAAGATGGTCAACGATTGACAGATCGAATTGCAGAAATAATTGATGAAGGCACGTGACAGATATTTTCGGTTACTCCACCGTCACACTTTTAGCCAAATTTCTGGGCTGATCTACATTGCACCCTCTCATCACGGCAATATGGTAAGAAAGAAGTTGCAAAGGCACGACTGACACTAAAGGCATCAATGGCTCTAGCGTGGCAGGCACTTCAATGACGAACTCCGCCATTTTAGAAATCAGATTGTCGCCTTCCGTAACTACTGCAATCACGCGGCCTTTGCGAGCCTTTACTTCTTGAATATTGGAAACCACTTTTTCGTACGAACTATCTTTGGTGGCAATAAAAACTACCGGCATCTCTTGGTCTATTAATGCAATAGGACCGTGTTTCATTTCTGCGGCAGGGTAGCCCTCAGCATGGATGTACGAAATCTCTTTTAGCTTTAGTGCGCCCTCTAAAGCTACCGGGAAATTATACCCTCTACCTAAATACAAGAAGTTAGTTGAGTCTTTGAACTCATCGGCAATGGCTTCTATTTGCTTATTTAATTTCAAGACTTTCTCCACCTTGGCGGGAATGTTTTCCATCTCTATCAGCAGTTCACGGAATTTTTGTTCGGTGATGGTTCCTTTCTTTTGTGCTACAATCAGCGCAATCATATTGAGCACCGTAAGTTGGGCGGTGAAAGCTTTTGTGCTAGCTACACCAATTTCTGGCCCCGCGTGCGTGTAAGCACCTGCATGCGTAATGCGCGGGATGGATGAACCCACCACGTTACACACTCCGAAAATAATTGCGCCTTTAGATTTAGCTAGTTCAATGGCTGCCAAGGTATCGGCTGTTTCACCTGATTGAGAGATCGCAATCAACACATCGCCTTCGCGGATGACAGGATTGCGATAGCGGAACTCAGAAGCATATTCAACCTCAACGGGAATGCGGCAAAATTCTTCAAAGAAATATTCGGCAACTAAACCTGCATGCCAGGAAGTTCCGCAAGCCACAATCAAAATACGATCGGCATTTACTAACTTATTCAAGTATTCGCGCAAGCCGCCCAAGATCAATCGGCCGGAAGCTGAATCCAAACGGCCCCGCATACAATCCTTAATTGACCGGGGCTGCTCAAAAATTTCCTTCATCATGAAGTGCTCATAGCCGCCCTTTTCAATCGCCACCAATTCTAAATCGATGGTTTGAACATAGGGAGTGAGCGGTAGATTAGCCGTATTCTTAATCGTAAGCTCGCCATTGTTCACCACGGCAATCTCTTGATCATTCAGGTAAACCACTTCGTTGGTGTATTCGATAATGGGTGTGGCATCAGACGCCATAAAATATTCACCTTTGCCAATACCTACCACTAGTGGGCTTCCTTTACGAGCAGCAATTAATAAAGTCGGGTCTTCCAAAGACATGACCACGATCGCGTAAGCACCGACTACTTTTGTTAAAGCCAATCGCACGGCTTCATCCAGTGCGCAGCCTTCTTTTTCTTTAATATCTTCAATGAAGTGTATAAAAACTTCGGTATCTGTTTCACTAAGAAAACGATGACCTTTCCGTAATAAGTCTTGCTTGAGCGAACTGTAGTTTTCAATAATGCCGTTGTGAATAATGGCTAACTTTTTAGTCGCTGAATAATGGGGGTGCGCATTTTCATCATTCGGTTCGCCATGCGTGGCCCAACGTGTGTGCCCCATGCCGATGGTGCTGGAAAGATTTTGCCCTCGTAAGAATGACTCCAGTTCAGAAACCTTGCCTTTCTTTTTATACACATTTAGGCTGCCATTAAGAAGGGCAATGCCGGCACTGTCGTACCCGCGATACTCTAATCTTTTTAAACCTTTAATAATAATATCACTCGCTTGGCGATGTCCAACGTAGGCTACGATTCCACACATAGATCAGAAAATTAACACCTGACAAAAATGGCAATTGACAAAGTAATCAAATAAGCCGTCAATCTATTAGCCAACCAGCTCAGTATAAAGGTTAAAAAATGATTCGGAGTGATCATCGTCTTTAGTGTATGACTCCACTTTTTTCTTCTCCAATTTTTTTACCAGCCCCTCTAATTTTTTATTGTCACCCGCCACGTTTACAACATCTGCAAACTCAGCACCCAGCTTAATAAATCCTTCGTAATCAGCAGATTTTAAATTGCCAAGCATGCTGTCTTCAATATCCATCATACGAACCTTTCCCATCAAATCGCCTTTGAATTTGTGCGAGAAGCTATTGTTATAGATGGTAAAAACGGTTTTGGTGTTTTTGAAAAGAGGATCTTTCTTATAAGTAGTTTTCAAATACAGGGGGATGAAACTAGTAATCCAATCATTGCAATGGACGATATCAGGTGACCAACCTAGTTTACGAACCGTTTCAATTACACCTTTGCAAAAGAAAATGGCTCGCTCGTCATTATCTTCAAAGAACTTATTTTCTTTATCGTGGAAAACAGATTTGCGGTGGAAATAATCTTCGTTGTCGATAAAGTAGACTTGTAATTTGGCGGTTGGAATGGACGCTACCTTAATTATCAACGGCTTCTCCTCGTCACCAACTGCGATGTTGATTCCTGAAAGCCTTACTACCTCATGAAGGCGATTTTTGCGTTCATTGATTAATCCAAACCGAGGAACTAAAATCCGTATTTCCATTCCTCTTTCTTGCATCGCTTGGGGCAATTTTCTTACAAAATCAGCGACCTCCGTGGTTTGGAGGAAAGGGTTGATCTCACTGGCAACATAGAGGATGCGAATTTTTGACATATTATTGGATTTAAGGGAAAGATATAGGTAACCGAGGCGCAAAAGTACGCAAAATTTACCCCGCATTCAAGTAAACCTAACTTCCAACGGCTATCTTTGCCGTCCCTAAAAAAGGCCTTAAATGGATATTTTCACCGAAATCAACCCAGTAAGGGCATTTTTAAAGGGCAAAAGAAGACAGAATTTTTCGGTCGGGTTAGTGCCAACGATGGGTGCTTTGCACCAGGGCCATCTTGAGCTGATCAAGGCTTCCATGATGGAAAACGATCTTACTGTTTGCAGTATTTACATCAACCCCACCCAATTTAATAACTTATCAGACCTTGAAAAGTATCCGCGTACGCTGGAGTCGGACAAACAACTGCTGGCCGCTGCTGGCTGCGATGTAATCTTCGCGCCTACCAATACCGAAATGTATATCAAGCAAAGCGATCTGCATTTTGACTTCGGTCATTTGGATAAAATCCTAGAGGGAGAGTTTCGGCCAGGGCATTTTAGCGGTGTGGCATTAGTGGTATCTAAGCTTTTCAATATCGTGCAGCCAAATAAGGCCTACTTTGGGCAAAAGGATTTTCAGCAGTTTAAGATTATTTCCAAACTGGTGGAGGAGCTTTTATTAGATATGGTGATTTCATCCGTGCCGATTGTTCGCGAGCCAAGCGGTTTAGCGATGTCATCGCGCAACCAGCGATTAAGTGATGCAGACCGTGCAAAAGCAACTCTTTTTTATCAATCACTATTGATGGCAAAATCGCTTTTGCAAAAAGGCAATCCCCTTGAATTTGTTAAAACGAAGGTTAGAGAAAAGTGTGGGGTAGTCCAAGGAATTAAACTGGAATACATTGAATTAGTTGATATTGAAAACTTAAAGCCCTCGCATTTCGTTCCTAGCAAAACTATTTTGCTGATCGCTGGGTTTGTTGGTGAAGTTCGGTTGATAGATAACCTACTATTAGAATGAGGATAGAAGTTTTAAAATCAAAAATACACCGTGTAAAAATTACACAGGCGGAATTGCATTATGTGGGAAGCATTACCATTGATGAAAAATTGATGGACGCTGCCAATTTGATTGAAGGTGAAAAAGTGCAGATAGTGAACATCAACAATGGAGAGCGGCTAGAGACCTACGTCATAAAAGGCGAGCGAAACTCAGGCATCATTTGCCTAAATGGGCCAGCCGCGCGCAAAGCCCAAGTGGGCGATGTAGTGATTGTCATTTCGTATGCATCCATGGAATTGGAAGAGGCTAAGAAGTTTAAGCCAACTTTAATTTTCCCAACTCCGGACAATCGATTAGAATAGTTAGTTTTGGTTTCTGTGAATACTCAACTAAAATCTGTTCTTCAATACGCTGGCATGATTGCGCTCACCGCAGGATTGCTGTGGCTTTCGTTGCGCGGATTGACTGTTGGCGAAGGAAAGAGTAAAACTGATTTCTTATGGAAGGCTTGGGAGAATTCGCACAAAGGATATTTGTTGTTGATGGCGGCAGTAGCAATCATCAGCCACCTCTTGCGCGCTGAGCGATGGAAAATGTTATTAGTGCCTACTGGGAACAAGATTGGCTTGCTAAATAGTTTTTTGTCTCTGATGATTGGTTACTTAGTAAATCTGGCCGTGCCGCGAGGAGGTGAGGTTTCCCGTTGCTTTAATTTGTACAAATTGGAAAAGACACCCGTTGAAGTTTCGTTTGGAACGGTGGTAGTAGAGCGAATTATAGATGTGATTTGTTTGTTGGTGTTGATTGCCCTTTCTTTTTTTGCCGAGTGGACGAAGCTAAAATCGTTCGTGGACACACTTGATTTGGGCAAAGGCGGAGAAGGTTTTCATATTCCGATTTGGCTCTATGCAATTGCTTTGTTGGGGGTTGGGTTTTTAGTTGCCTTGTACCTATTCCGCAAAAATGAAAAATTACTAAAAATCATTAAAGGCTTTAAAGAAGGTTTGATGGCGGTATTTCGGTTAAAGAACAAAGGGCTTTTTATTTTTTATTCGCTGGCCATTTGGGGCGCCTATTTTTTAATGAGCTATTATGTTATTAAAGCATTTCCGGAGACTGAGAACTTAGGGTTTAGCGCAGTGCTTACGTTGTTCGCGATTGGCTCGATTGCCATGGCTGCACCATTGCCGGGCGGGGCAGGCTCTTACCATACCTTAGTGCCGCTTGGGCTGGTGATGCTTTACAATTTGCCGAAGGCAGATGCAGTCGCTTTTGTTTTTATTTTCCATGCGTGGCAAACCGCTTTAATGATCGTGATGGGTCTTTTATCTTTGATTGCCAGTTACTTCATAATAAAATGGAAAAAACCGCAGGAAAAATAAAATCGTTGGTGGATGCGCAAGCAATAGTTAGTGCTTGGCAGTCGAAAAACGAGAAAGTCGTTTTTACAAATGGCTGCTTTGACTTGCTTCATTTAGGCCATGTTGACTATTTAGAGAAGGCACGGGGATTGGGAGACCGCTTGGTGGTTGGATTGAACACAGATGATTCGGTTAGCAGGTTTAAAGGCCCCGACCGGCCATTTCAAGATCAAAATTCAAGGGTAAGGGTATTAGCAGCACTTCAATTTGTGGATTTAGTGGTCTTTTTTAATGAATCCACACCATTAAATTTGATATCCGAATTGATACCCGATGTTTTAGTAAAGGGTAGTGACTATTTGGCAGAAAACATCGTTGGCGCAGATGTTGTTAAAAAGGCAGGAGGGAAAGTGGAAACCATAGACTTTGTGCCGGGATACTCCACTACCCGAATTGTAGATAAAATAAAACGAACATAAATTTAAAAACTATGAATTTTGGTGCATTGATTATCGGGGGCTTTTTTATGCTCATTGGCTGGATGGTTAGTTCACGCCTGAAAAGTAAGTTCAAGCAATATTCACAAACACACTTAACAAAAGATTTGACGGGTGCCGAAATTGCACGGTTGATGTTGGCAGATCATGGCATTAATGATGTGAAGGTCATTTGTGTGGAAGGTCAGTTGACAGATCACTACAATCCGGCAGATAAAACCGTCAATCTTAGTCAGGAAGTTTATCATGGCCGCAATGCTGCTGCTACCGCTGTATCATCCCACGAATGTGGACATGCCGTTCAGCACGCGAAAGCCTACGCTATGCTTCAGCTGAGATCAGCGATGGTTCCCGTTCAAAATATCAGCGCAAGCGTGTTGAATTTTATGACTATGGCGATGATCTTCGGATCGATTTTCTTCCAGAGCTTTCTTCCCATGCAAACAGCCATTTTAGTTATTATCGCTTGTTATGCGGTCTTTTCGCTTTTTGCCTTGGTAACATTACCCGTTGAATTTGATGCTAGCAATAGAGCATTGGCTTGGGTAAAGACAAGAAACATTGTTACGCCTAGTGAATATGACATGGCTCAAGATGCATTAAAGTGGGCAGCGATGACTTATGTTGTGGCAGCCATTGGTGCGGTCACCACACTTGTTTACTACGTGATGATTTATTTGGGCATGGATCGAGATTAAGAGTAGAAGACTGGAACGAAAAGGCTTGAGGAATCCTCAGGCCTTTTTTCTTGGATCATACTTTTAAATCTTTTTCAACAACCTAACGCTCATTCAAATCAATTTAACAGCTATCATTGTTCTTGATTTCAAACGATAAAAATCCATGAATTTTGAATTAACCGAAGAACAACTTTCCGTCCAGCAAGCCGCTAGGGATTTCGCACAAAATGAATTATTGCCGGGTGTAATCGAACGCGACAACGAACAGAAATTCCCTGTTGAGCAAGTAAAAAAAATGGGTGAACTCGGTTTTATGGGAATGATGACGCATCCCAAATACAATGGAGGAGGAATGGATTCAATTTCCTACGTACTTGCGATGGAAGAAATTTCAAAAATTGATGCTTCGGCTTCTGTTTGCATGTCAGTCAATAATTCATTGGTATGTTGGGGTTTGGAGAGATTCGGTAGTGAAGAGCAAAAGGAAAAATATCTAAAGCGACTTGCAACAGGTGAAGTCATCGGTGCGTTTTGTTTGTCGGAACCAGAGGCCGGATCGGATGCCACCAGCCAGCGGACTAGGGCTGAGGACAAAGGCGATCATTACCTGTTGAACGGAACAAAAAACTGGATCACGAACGGAAAGAGCGCCAGTGTTTACATTGTAATTGCGCAAACGCACCCAGAGAAAAAACATAAAGGCATCAACGCGTTGATTGTTGAAAGAAGCATGTCTGGTTTTGTGGTGGGAAAGAAAGAAGATAAGATGGGCATTCGCGGAAGCGATACCCATTCGCTCATGTTCACCGATGTGAAAGTGCCGAAGGTCAATCGAATTGGCGAGGATGGTTTTGGTTTTACGTTTGCGATGACAACACTAAATGGTGGACGCATCGGTATTGCCGCACAGGCTTTGGGCATTGCATCAGGGGCGTATGAGTTAGCCCTGAAATATTCGAAAGAGAGAAAAGCATTTGGCAAGCATTTGTCCGAGCATCAGTCTACGCAATTTAAACTAGCCGACATGGCCACTAAAATTGATGCTGCGCGCTTGCTGATTTGGAAGGCAGCTATTCTTAAGGATGAGAAAAAAGATTTTGTAAAGGCCGCAGCAATGGCCAAACTTTTTGCCTCACAAATTGCTCAAGAAGTGACTACTGAAGCCGTGCAAATACATGGTGGTTACGGCTATGTAAAGGAATTTCATGTAGAGCGCTTGATGCGAGACGCTAAAATCACCCAGATTTATGAGGGAACCACAGAGATACAAAAGATGGTAATTTCAAGAGAGCTACTCAGGTAAAAGAGAAGAGGCCTTCAATAAAATTGGAGGCCTCTTCGAATTCAACTAGTCAATTGTTGTTAAGCGGTGGCTGTTGAAACATCTTCAGTCTTTGTTTGTTGCCTGAGGATAACAGTTTTCTTGGCTTTGTAGCCACAATATCCACACAAATAGTGTTTCACTATTTCGCCCTCTACAGTATCTGTTGGATTTCTTGTGATTTCTTCCTTCACCACTTTAAAGGTCTGGTAATTACACTCAGGGCATTGAATTGCGTGCAAGTGACCAGAATATTTCTCGATTTGAATGTGACCTGTTTCTTCATCTTTCCACACATCGTAGTCTACTGAAAACAAATTTTCCTCCGCTTGCATCCCCTCATCCAAAAAGGCGTCTTCTTCTTCTTCACTTAATAACTTCATCGGCTTGCCAGTTTTTGGTGAAATCCGTGGCTTGTAACGCAATGCCTTAAGCCTTTTTTCAATGAGAAAAGGATAGTAAAATTTAAGCAGGTTTTGAAGGATTAATGCAACTATCAACCCAAACGCGATAGTCACGAAACCCCTCACGAAAAACAGTACAGGGCTGAATTTTTCGATGCCCGAGTTAAAATAGAAACAAAGCCCTATAACTAGCACAATTGCGGCAATCCAAAGTAGTCTGATCTCATGCCTGTTGATGAAATCGTACTTGTTTTTATTTCCGTTAGTAGTGGACAATTTCAGAAAGTAACCTATTGCAATCAGCACGGCAGCCGCCCAAAATACATAGCCGATATTTGCTGCCATATTGTTCCAAGCATCAAACTTGTGTGGGTCAACTTCTTCTAGCTCAATCATATTTATGTGTAGTTATATTTGTTGTAGGGTCGAAAGTAGTGTATTTTAAAGAACTATCATTTCAAATATATAAGAAAAAGGCCAAATCGCATTAAGTGGGCTTTCAAAACCCAAAAAAAATTATTTGGTGAACCTCACATTCTATGTATCCGGAAATCAACAATGGCTGCCAGCGCATCGTTTGAGCTTTCAAACATTCCCATGTGACCAGTGTCTTCCAAAGGTTTAAAAATTGCAGTTTTTGCCAAAATAGCAGCTTCAATTGAGTTTTGGTGAGGGATAACTAAGTCGTATATGCCAGATAATATCATCAGGTAACTGCCTATGTTTTGAATAAAATTTTCGCTGGTCGGCCTTTCCTTCATGGCCTGAGTGTACCCCAAAAAAGTATTGATTGGGGTTTTAAGAGCCAATTCCTTTACAAAGGTGAGTTTCGGGTGGTTTTTTTGGTAGAACAGTTCGGGCACAAAACTCTTAACAAACAGCTCTATTCCATGTCGTTGAACAAAACCAATGGTTTTGTCACGATTGATTTTTTTTTCCTCGCTGTCGGCAAAAGGGGTAGAATGAAATAGTCCTATTCCCGAAAATAGGCCCTTACTTATTTTGGCCATTTCTAGGGTGACGTAACCACCCAACGAGTGGCCTATCACAACGGGACTGGCGATTTTCAAAGAAGACACCCAATCCACCATCTGCCTTCCGATATCGTAAATTGAAAATGGTTGGGTTGGCAAATCACTTTTTCCAAAGCCTGGCAAATCGGGTGTAATTACTCTGAATTCTTTGGCCAACTCTTCCGCAAATCCATCCCAAATTTGATGTGTCTCGCAGAAGCCGTGGAGTAGTATGATGGTAGGACCCTTGCCCTGATCTTTGTAAAAGATACTTCCCACTAAGCTTCAGAACTCACCTTCTCCAGCATTAGTAATACGGTTTTTTCAATGCCCCTAGGGTCAAATCCGCACTCAGCGTGAAGCTCCAGTTGCTCGCCATGCTCAATGATCCGATCGGGCATGCCCAACCTTTTTACTTCGCTGTTGTAGTGATGATCAGCCATAAATTCCAGAACGGCACTACCTATCCCGCCTTCCACACAGCCATCTTCTACTGTGATTATTTTTTTGTGCTTAGAGAAAATTTCATGAAGCATTTTCCCGTCCAGCGGTTTTGCAAAACGCAGATCGTAGTGACCCACCTCAATGCCTTGTTGCTCCAGCCGCTCGCAGACCTCCACGGCATAATTGCCAATGTGGCCGATCGTAAGAATGGCTAGTTCTTCCCCTTCTCTGATCTTTCTTCCCGTTCCAATTTCAATTTCCTCAAAAGGGGTTTTCCAATTAGGCATTACGCCCTGCCCACGGGGATAGCGAATCGAAAAAGCCTTTTCTTTTCTTGGTAATTGCGCGGTATACATCAAGTTTCTCAACTCCTGTTCGTTCATTGGAGCTGCTACGATCATATTGGGCAAACACCGGAAATACGCAATGTCATACGCCCCATGGTGGGTGGGGCCATCAGCCCCCGCAAAACCAGCACGATCCAAACAAAAATTAACAGGCAGATTTTGGATACACACATCGTGCACCACTTGGTCGTATGCGCGCTGCATGAATGTGCTGTAGATGTTGCAAAAAGGAACCAGTCCTTGGGTAGCCAAACCAGCCGAAAAAGTAACCGCGTGCTGCTCTGCAATGCCTACATCAAACGCACGGGTAGGCATTTCCTTCATCATGATATTCATGGACGAGCCCGATGGCATGGCTGGCGTAATACCAATTATTTTGTCGTTGCCCTTTGCCAGTTCTACCAACGTGTGACCAAATACATCTTGGTATTTTGGGGGTTGAGGCTCGTCATAGACTTTTGTATGAATTTCCCCGGTAATTTTGTCAAATAGACCAGGGGCATGCCACGTGGTAGCGTTACCTTTTTCGGCAGGGCCATAGCCTTTGCCCTTGGTGGTAATACAATGAAGAATTTTAGGGCCTTTGATCTGCTTGAGATCTTTGAGCACGGCCACCATGTGGTCTACATCATGGCCGTCAACTGGGCCAAAATAGCGGAGGTTCAGCGACTCAAATAAATTGCTTTGGCTAAGCAGTGTAGATTTGATGCCTGTCTCCACTTTTGAGACAATGTCTTGAGCACTCTTGCCGATGGAGGAAAGTTTCCCCAACAAATTCCAAACATCATCCTTGAGCTTGTTATAAGTTTTGGAAGTTGTAATGTCAGTTAAGTAATCTTTTAAAGCGCCCACATTGGGGTCTATAGCCATACAGTTGTCATTCAGAATGATCAACAGATTAGTATCTGAAACGCCTGCATGATTGAGACCTTCAAAAGCCATTCCTCCCGTGAGGGCGCCATCGCCTATAATGGCCACGTGCTGTTTGTCCTCCAGTCCTAGGTATTTGGAGGCTACTGCCATGCCCAATGCGGCTGATACGGAAGTCGAAGAATGGCCTACTCCAAAAGTGTCATAAATGCTTTCTTTCCTTTTCGGGAATCCTGAAACGCCTTTGTATACCCGATTAGTGTAGAATTCATCTCTTCGTCCGGTCAATATTTTATGACCGTAAGCCTGGTGGCCAACATCCCAAACCAATTGATCATAAGGCGTATTGAAAACATAGTGCAATGCCACCGTTAGTTCAACTACGCCCAGGCTGGCTCCAAAATGCCCTCCATAAACGGATACATTATCGATGATAAAATGTCTCAGTTCCTCACACAACTGTACCAACTGTGCCTGATCCAATTTTTTTAGATCATCAGGGCTATTGATGTTGGCCAGTAGTTTTCCGGGGGTAATCAGCATGGCAAAATCTTAATTAATAATCGCTTTATCTATAAACAGCTACTCAAGGTAAGTGTTTTTGAATGTTTTTGAAGCCTTGGAGGGCAAATTTACGGATTTGTAAATAAGAACCATTTTATCATTGCTTTGGATTAATTTTACCCTCCTTAAATTTTATGGAACAACAACCTTTTGAAATTCACTTACCCTTGTTTGAAGGGCCTTTTGACTTACTCTTATTTTTCATTGAACGCGATGAATTGGAGATCAACGACATTCCTATTTCAACGATCACCAACGACTTTTTGGCATACATTCGCCAGTTAGAGACCGTGAACATTGAAGTGGCCAGTGAATTTATTTTAGTGGCCGCCACGCTCATGCGCATCAAATCCAAAATGCTGCTGCCACGGCCTCAATTGGATGAACGGGGCAACGAAATTGATCCGCGCGAGGAGTTGGTGAAGCACTTGATGGAGTATAAAAAATACAAATCGGTGGTGGAGCAATTCCACAAGATGGAAGAGACCGAATTGATGAAGGAGAAGCGCGGTAACTTGATGAAAGAGCTGAAACAATTGGCAGAAGTAACCAATGTGGAAGCCGAACTGCAAGACGTAGATCTTTTCAAGCTCTTATTGGTGTTTGAAAAGGTGTTGAAGCGTCAAGAAGAAGAAAAAAACAAACCTGTACATCAGGTTATTCAATACCCTTTCACCATTGAAGGACAGAAAGAGTTTATCTTAAATGAAATAACCACCAAGTCACGCGTTCCCTTTATTGAGCTATTCGAAAAAGCCCCCACGCGCATAGCCCTTATTTTTAATTTCTTGGCTGTCCTTGAGATGTTGGCTAACGGCATGATTTCAATTCAGGTAGGTGAAGGGTTCAATAATTTTTGGGTGATGAAAAAGGAAGAGGTGGAGGAGGCTGCGCAGTAACTATTTATTTCGCAACATTATCTACTAGCCCACCCGTCAGCCGAACTAAGTCAATGCGGCTGGAAAGGGCATCAAAAATAGCGGCAAATTTTTCTAGCGCTGCAGAGCGATAATTTTCTTGCACGATCCGCAAGTCGATCGCGCTTAGTGTTCCGTTTTTGTAACGCTCATTACCCAATGTTAAATTCAATTCTGCGGCCTGTACTTTGGTTTGGGCAATGGCCACCAACTGTTTGCGCAGATTGTAAAGGTCAACCGAAGCGAGTAAACTATTTTCCAATGAGAGCGTCAGTTGATCAGTAGTCAGCATGGCAATTTTTTCTTGAATCTGCGCATTGTCGATCGTTCTACGCAATTGGCCTCCATTAAAAAGGGTGAACCGCAATGAAAGGTTTCCATAGACTCCATACGCGTTACCTGTTTGCGTTAAGGGCGTAAAAGCCTGTTCGTTTACCGTTTGATAAACCGGCTGCAGTGGATTACGATCCAAAAAACCGACTGTGTTTTCAATTCGGTTTCCCGTGTTTATTCGAAAATTTGCATTGAGTTGATCTAAACTTCCAGTTGCCCCTAAGTTGAGAAGTAGCGAGGGTGACAAGTTTGCTTGCGCACTGCGGGTGGCATTGTGGAATAGCTCTTGGCTAATAAATTGATTCCTCAGATTAGTGTTGGAGCTAACCATCTTAGCTCGCAGGTCTTCATATTTATATACTTCATCTTCAAACTGAAGTGGGTTGGTAAGCTGGTACGTTTTGTTGATATCGTTGTTGAGCAACACATTCAAATTGCGTAGTTCATTTTTTAAGATGATCTCTTGTCGTAAAACATTGGCCGAGTCTGTCAGGTAATTGTTTTGCTCTTGCAACACATCAAATGATATAGCCGAGCCGAGGCTTTTTTTCAACTTCACGTATGTGTATCGCTCTTTTGAAAATTCGCGATTCTTAATAAATACCCGCAACCGTTCATCTTCCAAATTGGCCTGATGGTAACCCAATAGGATGGATTGGACTGTGTTTTCCATCACAAACGTTGCATTGCCCTTGCTCAATGTTTCCAATTGCTCCAATCGTTTTTTTGAAATCTGCACAGCAAAGCCACCGAACAAAGTAAACTGGACATCTAATTGACCCAGTACGTTGTTTCCAACGTTCCGACCCGCAACGGCAAAGGGGTTAGCCGGCTTTCTCTGCACAACGTTGTTGTTTTGGACGGCAGTTAAATTTACTGAAGGCAACAAACCGGCTTGTCCCCAATTGTTGTTTATGGTAGCTGCCTCTACATTCAGCTTTTGAATCTGCACCCCAAAATTATTCTTCAATCCAATTTCAATAGCATCGGCAAGGCTAAGCGCTTCTTGGGCATTTGCCGTTGAGGGCATTAACGCCACAAGCCACAGGCTGCAAGCTACAAGCTGCGCTCTCCCGGCTTGAATCTTGCAAGCCGAAGCCTGGAGCATGAATTTAAGATAATTACAAAAGGAATTCATCAAACTAATTGGAACGGATATGACGGATGTGTTTACTGCTGATGTATGAATAGATGGCGGGAATTACAAACAACGTGAGGATGGTGGCAAACATCATTCCGCCAATGACGGCAATTCCCATGGAGACCCTGCTTTCAGAACCAGCCCCTAAAGCGAGAGCAATTGGCAAAATTCCTAAGATCGTTGAAAGGCTTGTCATGATGATCGGGCGGAAACGAGATACGGCTGCCTCTTTCACTGCTTGGAGCAATGGAATCCCCAGTTCTTTTCGCTGATTGGCAAACTCTACAATCAAGATTCCGTTTTTGGTTACTAAACCAATCAGCATGATAATCCCTATCTGGCTAAACACATTCAGTGTTTGGTTGAAGTACCAAAGTGAGATCAATGCTCCCGCCAAGGCCAAGGGCACCGTGAACATGATCACCAATGGATCTTTAAAGCTTTCGAATTGACCCGATAAAATCAAATAGATGATTGCCAAAGCGATCAAGAAAGCTAGGTAGATGCTGGAAGAACTCTCGGCAAACTCGCGGGAGGCGCCATCCAAACTAGTGGTATAGCTTTCGTCCAAAACCTCTTTTGCAATTCGTTGCATCTCCTTGATGCCATCGCCTAATGCTACCCCTTTTGCCAATTGCGCTTGCACTTTGGCAGATGAATAGCGATTGAAGCGGAACAATTGTGGAGGGCTGCTACGCTCATCAAACGTGACCAAGTTATCCAGTTGAATGAGTTCTCCGCGTTTATTTTTTACGTAAAGTGTTTTCAAATCCAATGGTTCATTGCGGTTGCCGCGCTCTACTTGCCCGATGATCTGATATTGTTTTCCATCCATTATGAAATTTCCAAAACGCGAACCACTTAGCCCCAACTGCAAGGTTTGAGAAATATCCAACACATTCACTCCTAAATTTCGAGCTTTGTCGCGATCAATTGTGATATTGATTTCAGGTTTGTTGAATTTCAAATCCAAATCCACAAAAGAAAACAGCGGACTGGCCGAAGCCTTGATCATAAAATCAGGCAGTACTTTTTTGAGTTTGTCGATGTCTGCCGCTTGAATCACAAACTGTAGCGGAAAGCCACCCCTTCTATCGCCAATGGTTTGTCCCTGCGTGATAAACGTTCTTACGCCCGTGTACTTTTTTACTTGGCCTGTGACGTCATCCACAATTTGTTGTTGCGTGCGATCTCGGTCTTTTGGCTCTTTTAAAATTACCCTAACAAACCCTGAGTTCACGCCAGCGGTTCCAAAACCAGGAGCTGTAACGCTCACCATACCACTTTTTTCCGGGACTTCTTCGCTAATAAACTGCGTGAGTTCTTTCACGTTGCGATCCATATATTCAAACGTGGCTCCTTCTTGTGCTTGTGCCTGCAATCTGAATTCACTACGGTCTTCCAAAGGAGCTAACTCAGACGGAGTGATTTTCCCTAAATAATAAATCAAGAATCCCGAAAGTAAAATAACCACAAAGCCTAACCATCTGCGCTTCATGAAACCTTCTAGTGCCGCTGCATAGGCGTCTGTCAAGCCAGTAAAGAAAGGTTCTGTTTTTCGATAAAGCCACGGTTGTACTGTTCTGCGTTTCAAAATTTTCGAACACATCATCGGAGTGAGCGTCAATGAAACGAAGGCCGAGATTGCGACCGAGCTCGCAACTACTAAACCGAACTCGCGGAACAATCTTCCCGTAAGGCCTTGCAAGAAAATCACCGGAAGAAAAACCGCCACTACCGAAACCGTGGTAGAGATTACTGCAAAATAAATTTCGGTCGAACCTTTGCGCGCGGCCACTTCGGGGTCTTCGCCTTCTTCTACCTTCACGTAAATATTTTCTAACACCACGATGGCATCATCCACCACGATGCCGATGGCCAGTACAATTCCCAAAAGAGTGAGCACATTGATGGTGAAGCCCATCAGGTACATGACGAAGAAGGAGCCGATCAACGAAATGGGAATCGTGGCCACGGGAATAATGGTCGTGCGCCAATCGCGGAGAAAAATAAAAATGATGGACAGCACTAAAAAGAATGCGATCAAGATTGTTTCGCCCACCTCAAAAATGGAAGCTCGAATGTACTGCGTAGAGTCGTAACTCATTTGGTAACTCATATCCTTTGGGAGGTCGCGCTGTATTTGATCCAATTTTTTATAAAGCCGGTTGGCAATGTCAATGTTGTTGGCGCCCGGCTGAGCAACGATCGCCAAGGCACAGCCCGGTATTCCATCTCTGCGCAAAATAGTTCGTTCGTTCTCTGGGCCTAATTTAGCGTAGCCTACATCGCTAAAGCGAACTACATTATCACCTTGATCTTTGATGATGAGATTATTGAAATCTTCCTCACTCGTTAGCCTTCCCATCGTGCGAACTGTCAGCTCTGTATTTTGGCCTTCCACCCTGCCCGATGGCAGTTCTACATTTTCGCGGTTGAGCGCTTGTAAAATATCAGAAGGTGCCAACTTCAATGAGGCCAGCTTGATGGGATCCATCCATAACCGCATAGAGTAGCGCTGCTGCCCCCAAATCTGCACCGCACTTACGCCCGGTATAGTTTGAATGCGCTCTTTAAACATCACCTCGGCAATGCGAGAGATTTCCAACAGGTTGCGCTTGTCGCTTCGCACCGTAAGGAAAATAATTGGGCTTGAATCAGCATCGGCTTTTTCTACCACAGGAGGATCCACATCTTGCGGCAACCGGTTGAGTGCGCCCGATACTTTGTCGCGCACGTCATTTGCGGCTGCTTCGATATTCACACCCAATTCAAACTCTACGGTAATGTTGCTCCGGCCTTCGCGGCTGATGGAAGTGAGCGTTCTAATTCCAGGCACACCGTTGATGGCATCTTCGAGCGGCTCTGTAATTTGCGATTCAATCACATCTGCATTCGCTCCGATGTAACTAGTAGAAACTGTAACCACGGGAGGATCAACACTTGGGAATTCCCGAACGCCCAAAAAGGAAAAACCAATCACACCAAACAAAATAATCACCAGCGACATCACGATCGCTAATACAGGGCGATTGATACTGGTGATGGATAAGCTCGCCATAAATTTATTTACGATTTTAAGAACTAGGAAGTACGATTTCGTCCTGCTGTCACCCTTAATTTATTTTTTGAATTTGAATATCAATTCCTTGCCGCAATTGAAGGATGCCAGTAGTTATCAACGTATCGCCCGCACTTAATCCCGACAACACCTCCAACGAATTCTCAGTTCTAATACCCGTTTCTATTTTCATTTCTTTCGCCTTACCGGCTGAAAAAATAAATACCTTCTTTCCTCCTTGATCCGGGATCACGGCTTCGGTTGGGACCAGCAACGCATCGGGCAACGATTCTAGGATCAATTCTACTTTTACAAATTGACCGGGCAAGAGGTTGCCACTTTTGTTGTCCGCTTGGGCGCGGATTTTAAGCGTGCGGGTTTCTTGATCAATGCGCGGCTCGATGGCATAAACCTCTCCTTGGTAAACAGTCAAGTCATTCTCCACTCGACAATAAATTTTTTCCCCAGGTTTTACTTGCGCGCTATAACGCGCGGGAATTGAGAACTCAATTTTGGCAGGGGAAATATTGTACAAGGTTGCCACGATCGTAGTGGGAGAGATATACGCGCCCATGCTCACGTAACGTAATCCAATCACGCCATCAAACGGAGCTTTGATGCGTGTTTTCTCCAATTGTGCTTCCAGTATCCGCACATCGGCTACGGTGGTATTCAGTCGGTTGAGTGCATTGTCATACTCCTCTCGGCTAATGGCATCTTTTTCTAACAGCTTTCGCTGACGAAATTCGTTGTCTTGATTCAGCTTTTGATTGTAACGTTGCTTTTGCAGTTGCGCTTTGATGTCATCGTTGTTGATTTCCAGTAACAAGCTGCCTTTTGTCACGGGCTTTCCTTCTTGAAATAAAATGGCAACGACTTTACCCGATGACTCACTTTTTAATTCCAGCGATTCATTGGGCAAAACAGAACCAGTTATTATCAATTTGTTGTCCAGTTTCGATTCTTTGACAATCAACGCCTCTACCAGAAGTTTTGGCTTCGCTCCTGCGGCCACATTGCCCAGACCAGGGGCTTCCTTTGTTTTGAACAAACCTAATTTAGGCAGCGCTATCAAAAAAATAACCACGAGAACAACGGCTGTGGTGATCAGTGTCTTTTTCATCTATTCCGTAACCCTCAAAAAATACTTTCAGTTCAGTTTAAAAAATTGTTGATGCAAGGAAAGAACTTGTCGTAGGATCAACTCGGTTTCATCATTGTGAATGATCACATCCGCCAATTTCATTTTTTCTTCTTCCGGCATTTGTGCACGTATTATTTTTTTTATGTCGGCACGCGAACGCTGGGGATCTCGCAACATCACCCTCTTTATCCTCAACTCTTCGGGCGCAGTCACCAAAATCAATTTATCTAATATTTTGTATCCACCCGATTCAAACAGCAACGCTGCTTCCTTTACTACATAGGGAACTTCTCCCTGCGTCTTGATCCAATTTTGTGTATCCACCGCCACGCGAGGGTGGACCAATTCATTCAGCTTTTTTCTCTTCTCTTCGTTTTGAAAAACCAGCCGACCGATGTGCTCGCGATTCAACTCACCACTTTCATCGTAAGCCAAATCTCCAAATTCCTTTTTGATTAGCTCGACTAGTATTCCGTCAGTGGTCATTATACTTTTCGCTCGGCTATCGGCATCGTAAATGGGTACGCCCAAAGATGAAAATATCTTGCAAACAAGGCTTTTGCCAGATCCAATGCCACCTGTAACGCCAATTTGAAGAGGTCTCTTCATTTGACAGGGGGCGTCATTTTGACACTATCAATTTTTATCAATTGCAAGTAGGATGGCAATTTTGAAATACGGGGCACGTGGATTTCTAAAGACCCGACTTTGCCAGATGGAAGGATTGCGCTAATTCCTTTTGCCCATTCCTTAAATTCTTCTTCACGCCTTGCCGGAATTCGAAACCAAGCATCAACACTGTCAGCGAAAGAGAATTTTTTCAATTTACTAGTTAAGGGCAGCCGTGTTTTCACATCGATTACCGGGCCTACCTCAAACATCACCTTTACTACTGACGGATTGCGTGTGATGCTCTCTCCAGTTACGACTACTTCCATATCATCATTAAAATTTTGGTCGACCGAATTACCCTCAATGATTATAGACAACATGTCAGGCAAATTGTGAAGCACACTTTTGGGGCCGTCCAGCGTAATGGAGTCGGGGAGGACTACCACCGGACTAATACGCCCATAGCCTTCTTTGAATGTAAAGTTCGAGAGATCAACCGCTATTTTGTACTTGTGAAAATCCTTTTCATCGATTTGTATTCGCAAGGTGTCGGTCACTAAAAAATTGATACGAAGTTTTCCTACTTGAGGTTGAAACATTGATTGCAGGGACGAAGCCACAATCTTTTTTACTTCCAATGGATGTTCTAGCGTAATGGTGAGCTCTGGCAGTTTTAATCCCAATTGGTTTCGAAATAGATCCCACCCGTTTCCGCTCACGTGCATGTTGACCTGATCGGGTAAAGCGTTGACGGGTATGA
>Ga0226658_10000068_pt1 | contig 40327 bp, 61 predicted proteins | sample OliLak19BULKMAT1_FD_169091 | JGI IMG/M metagenome (GOLD analysis project Ga0226658, IMG submission 169091) | Freshwater microbial mat bacterial communities from Lake Vanda, McMurdo Dry Valleys, Antarctica - Oligotrophic Lake LV.19.BULKMAT1 (v2)... | ecosystem: Environmental > Aquatic >... | reverse complement strand
GCTGCCGACCGTGCTGCCGACCATGCTGCCGACCGTGCTGCCGACCATGCTGCCGACCGTGCTGCCGACTCTGCCGACTCTGCTGCCGACCATGCTGCCGACCATGCTACCGCGTCCGGTTTGTCACCAACCTGCACGCGCTTCCACAGGTCTATAACTCCCCTGATTGCTTTCCCTACAGCCTTGTCTTCTTGAACCTCTTTAATGTTCAAGGTGTCTTCAAGTATGTAGACAATAAGATTAGCCGGAACCAGTGAAAGGTCTGCGCCAACGGGGATAGCTTCCAAGAGTCTTAGAGGGAACTTCATAGCGTCCTCGTTTGGCATTATCTCAAAGAGATAATCCTCAACGTGTGCGATAGCCACAGGAATACCCAGCTCTGTCTCGTATCGAGAGTGCTCGTCGCCTTCAATGGTGCAACCAACCGCGCAACCCTTTCCGTTTCCCCAATACTGTCCCTTAACAATTTTGTCTGCTTCGGCGTGTGCCTTAACACGAGCAACGTACTTCTCCTTAATTGCGGCACTTCCGTGGAAGGCACGCATTGCTTTCATTTCTGGTGTAGGAATCATGGTGTTAGGTATTGTCTTTAAACGTCTCCCTTTGGTATGCAAAGGAAAGTTCTTTTTTAATCTTCACCCCAAATCGTGCTTCTGCTTCTGCAACGGTGATTTCCTCTACTGCTGGTACTTCGCCTTCGATGGTGTAGCCCCGCTTTTGTAGTTCTTTCTTTAGGTACCAGACCGAACCTACCTCAAAATCATTAACCTGAGAGATAAGAACTGCCTCATTTAGTACCGCAAGCACCATTCGCCTGTCTCCACCACTGTCCAAGATAATATCCTTCCACGCGAGAAAGTTCCATGTGGGGGTGGCTAGTTTTAGGTCTTCTACGGAAGGGTCCGTGAAGTCCCTACTTAGAATCCAAGAATACTCGTAGCCCAGTTTGTCGTCTGTTATGCCGCCATTCTTTTCATTCTGGCAGATGAAAGGCATTCCGTTCTCGTCAATACTGATACGAGCGTTTGTAATCGTTGTTCCGTGTATCGTGCAGGTAACGCGGTCTCCATTTTTGAAGTTCATATATTCTGTTTGTATCCACTCACTAATAATGCCTTGCTAACGCCCCAGCTTTTTACTCTGTAATACAGTGTGTGGCGACTAACATTTAACAGTCTGGCCCACTCTGGGAGAACCATCGTCCTTTCATCAAATGATATGTATTTGTTTTTTGACGTGTTCGAGTTCTGTTGGAAGTAATCCTCCCATTGGCAGTTCTCTTTGAAGTATCCTTTCAGGTTGTTTATTCTGCCGATGGACTGTTTACCCTCTGGCTTCTCCCCCATGTCAGCCAGGAAGTTTTCAAACTTCTCCCATCTTTTGCACACATCTATTCCAGCACCCCCGTACTTCTCGTATGACATGTGCTTCTTATCTCGACACCTCTTTTTCATGTTGCTCCAAGAGTAATAAGTGCTTGTTTTAAACATGCCATGCTTCGTTTTTGTCTTCAAGAAACACAAAGAGCAAAGTCGCGCACGCTTGTCCTTGTCTCCACCACACAAACACTTGTTGTGTCTGTACGCATTGTGTTTGAAGTTCATAGTGTTATTTGTTATTCCGCTACAGTAAACTTCCCGTCTTCGTAAGAGACCCTTTCGTACTTTTGGCTAATGTTTGACCACATAAGGCCGCGCTCCCAAATGCCACCCCTCCAAGCGCCGCGATCCCAAATGCCGTCATACCAAATGCCGCGCTTCCAAGTTCCGCCCTCCCAAATACCGTCCTCCCAAGTTCCGCCCTCCCAAATGCCATCCTTCCAAACGCCGCCCATCCAAATAAGATGGTCGTTAGTGATGTCAATGACTGCGTCTTCAAAGGAAGCGTCTGCTAACCAAGGGAACTTAGCGAGTGCTTCTGCTATGGTGCCTCCTATTATTGTTTTGTATTTCATAGTGTTGGTTGTGATTAGGTTTACTCTTTTAGTATAGGGTAGATTTCGCGCGGATTCTGTCATTCTCTGCGAAACTGTGGATAACGCTCCCTTCCCTCAACCCACCACACCAACATACAGGGAGAGCAATCACACCCGGTGGATTGAGGGAAGGAGGCATAAGCCTCCCCTTCTTTAGAACGTCCCGAAGACGTAGAGAACGGACACTCCTAGCGCACCTATGAGTACGAACTTTTCATACCCACTTGTGTCCCTTGTCTTTGTGGCGACCAAGTAGATAGCGTGGCCCCAGAGGTAGAACATTACAAGGCCGAGGAAGATTTCGAAGATTTCCATAGTGTTAGTTAGTTAGCCTCTTCTATAACTTCCCTAATAAGACCGTTAAGGTTTCCGTTTTGGCGTTTCTTTGTAAGGGGATAACCCTCCTTGCGAAACTTTGCTGCTATCGTAAGAATGGTTTGGTTTGGAACACCAAACTTTGTTGCTAGTTCTGCTACTGTACTGTTTTCCCAAAGTGTCAAGAAACCCTTAAGCTCTTCTTTCGTCCACTGTTTGTAGTTTTTCATATTGTTTTATTTATCTATTTATTAACTAAGTTGATGTCTCATCATTTCTGAAACCAAGGTCGCATTCTTTTTTGCTAAAAGAATTGTTTCCAAGGTTCGTTCAATAAGTGCTGCTTGCTTCTGTAGAACCGCCCACTCATCCATTGCCTCAACTTTTACTTTAGCTTTTGCCGCTGTGTCTCCTTCTCCCATGAAAGAGGCCTTAAGTTTTGCCATTGCTAATTTGCGGTCAATAAGTTCTTCCTGTTCTCCCTGCAGAAGAACATTTAGTTTTGATGCTGCGTTCATCCACAGTTCTGGCCCTACGGTTTTACCCTGAGAAGCCCACTCGGCAAGTTTGTCAATGATTGTTCTAACCGTGTTTTCTTCCATAGTTAGATTACTATTTGTACTTCACCTCTTTCTGCGCGTTTCTTCGCTTCGTCAAACCACTCAACAAACTTTTCAAGGGAACCAAAGGTGAGCTCTGGAAAACCCTCCCTTGAATATTCTGTGAGATTCAACGGTTCTTTGCCTTCGCGAAGCACACGTATATGGCCTTTGATACTTATCATGTGGGTGCCTGATTATTTTTAGAACGGAATATCCTCTGGGTTGATTTCTTCATTAGGGTATTCGATGTTCGTACCAGCAATGGTAGCAGGCGACCCTGGGGCTGCGAACTGGTCACGTGCTGGGGCCTGGGGTGCAGCGAGCTCAGGTGTTGTTACTGGTACAACAGTTGCATATCCACCCTCGTCGTCCATAACCTTAAAGCCTTCCGCGTAGAGAATAACCATAATACCAGCCTTACCTGCCACACGAACTTTTTCAGCATGTGCTTTGAGCACCTTGCCAATCCACAAGCGACTGTCATCACCGAACGCATCAATGAGTCCTGCGATGGTTGGCTTGTTAAGGTCGTAGTTCTGCGGCTCGGCTGCACCTTCTACCTTTACCTTCACTGTATTGCGAACATTCGGCTCACCTTTGTAGGTTTCTTCAATCGGCTTTGATTCCGTAAGAATTGCAAACTTCTGGCCATTGTAGACCGTCGACTTGTCAAGCCACGGGCCACTCGTTCCTGAGGATTTTGTATACAGCATATTTGTGTGATTAGTTGATTGTTAGAACTGCTTCTGCTTGACGCGCTGCATCAATGTCTACTGTAAGCCCGTTTGTCGCTTGGTTTGTACGATAGAGCGTCACGCAGGCGAGGAACGCCTTCATAAACATTTCATACTCGTACATAGCCACTGCTTCAAATGAACCGTCTTTTCCGAATCGTACGACCGACAAACCTTCGTACGGCTCGTCTCCTTCAGCCTCTGCCATCCAACGGTACGCAGAAACCTGAAGCCAATAATCCATGCCGTAAATGCCGGAGCTGGTTTTGAAGTCACCCATGTATCGCTTCCCGTCGGTGCCGATATAACCAAAGTCTGCTGTACCAGCAATGAATAGTTTCAGATTGTGAAGCTTGCGCTCGGAGAAAAGAAACTGTTTTACGTTAAGCATGGTCCAATCAACAAACGGCTTGATAGGACTCTCGTCTACATGGGAGCGTGGCATTCCGTCGTTCTCGTTAATGCAGCCTTTTACGTAGGTCTCCACCATTGCGTGATAGTCTGTGCCGTGCTGACCAGCCTCTTCTTTCTTTGCACGGTGTGCAAGACGGGCAAGCTTGAACTCTGGGTACTTAGCATCAAGCACTTTGCACACTTCCGCATTCACCTTACCACCGTTTGCTTCCTTAAGTGATTCAAGCTCTTCAGTAAAGCCGGGCGGTGCTACCATAGCATATCCCGCAGCAGCAGCCAGATTGGCACTCCATTGAATAAGAGCCGGCTTCGCAAGCACGTCAAGCGCGGTTGTGATGCCAGTCATCGGTCGGCGGTCGTGATAATACTTGTGATTCTCTTCGTCGAAATAGAATCCTGTGTCTGGCACGTAGTCTGGTATTTTTCTTGCGTATCCCATACTAGATTGTGCTATCATTAGTAATCTCCTCAACCTCTACGTAGCCAGTTTCTTCTGTAGTAGGCGCTTCTTTACCGTCCCACTCAAACTGCTCCCACGTGCCGTTTTCCTTCTTACCTTGAAATGCTTTTGTCATAGATTTATATATTTATTTTTATAGTCGCACGGCAGTAATAGTCATTTTCTCTAGCCGTTCACCCCTAAAGAGTTTGTGGCATTCCCTAGAACCTTTCCCAATCGCTGCGTGAAGACTGGTAGCTTCCATTCGAATCGCTTCAAGGTCTTGTTGATAGGACTTCCCTTTGCGCCTTACATTTCCTGAGAGCAAGTAGTAAGCCATGTCAACGGGATAGATGCATTACTGCCAGTGCAAATAAAGCCATAACTGCAATTGTTATAGAGTGAAACATTCCGGCAACAGAATGAACTTCTATTGCTGCGATTGCAATAACTGCAATAAGAACTATACTTGCACATATTTTGAGTGTTAACATACTAGAAGATATTTTTGTTATCTAGCTGAAATAAAAAGCTTTTTTGCTTTGTATCTCCGAATATAATCCAGCCCATAAGCTCTTCAGTCGACTTCATTTCTACGCTCATCTTTTCTCCGAATGTGGTAATGAGAGGATTACCACGTAGAATCTCTACTTTCAGAAGAGGTGTGAAGTTTCTCATACAGAGTTTAAGTATTCCATATACTCTTCACGGTCGAGACCGTCAAGCTCTTTCTCTTCTTCGACTTCCTCATCGTCATCATGACGAGTGAAAATACAATACGGATTCACTAATGCTCCATTCATATATTTATTTATTTATTTATCATCGACACTTGTACATATTATCACGGTATGCACACCAAGTAAACACCCTAAATGTCCAAGTGTTGACAGCAAGTTATGACACACTATAGCGCAATAGGAATGTCTTTCATTGTCTCGCCCGGAAAATAACCCGAAAAACCGTTTTTAATTTCTCGAATAAGAGAAGGGTCAAGGCCGCATGCTCGGTCATATGTATCAGCTGGTAATTTCAAGCGGACCTCTTCAGTCTGTGTGGTTCGCTCTATTAATTCTTCCATATGCAGAACCTGGTTCTCGTACACATGGGCATTCGAGATTGACACAGTTAACACTCCTGGAATAAGTGATAGTTTTTGTGCAAGAATATGGTTTAAGAGAGCAAATCCTGCGATGTCAGTCGGGTGGCCAAGCGCCATATCATTTGACCGCAGTACCAAGTGAAGACTCAGCCTTCCTTGAATCACGTTTAACGTGAACATTACTGGACACGGTACGTTCTTCTGTGGAATAGTAAGGTCGGTTGAAGGGTCCCACATCATCACTACCCCGTGGCGTGATGAGGGGTCCATACTTAGCTTCTCCATTACATTGCCGAGTTGGTCAACGCCAAACGTACTACGCCACCGCATGCCATATGCTGCTGTCACGGTGCCATCTGTCTCTGCAAATGAGTCCCATATCTTTGTGTGTTGCGACAACCAGTGGAGGTCTTTGACACCTGACAGCATCCACATTATTTCTGGTATAAACGACCAAGGCATCTTCCTAAGAGAAAGTAGGGGGAAACCCTCTTTTTCAAGGTCAACTCGTATAGTCATTCCAACCTCTGCCCGAACCGCGTGGTTTGTGCGTTGATTAAGTTCGGGTGTTTGTTGAAGAATATGACGGACAGTGTCCGTATACTGTTTATCGAATCCTGTCATATATTTTTTCCATATCATCGCCCACTGTGTAACGAATCCATTCCATCTTGCTTGTTTTTAACGCTTCTTCGAAGTTGTGCTGAACACTTGTTATTTGGTCTGGGGAAAGAAACTCTTCTTTGTCTACAATAAAGCGTTCCCTCAAAACAGCGGCATTTGCTTCACAGTATATACCAACAGAACCGCGCTTTGCAAGTAATCCTTCAATAACACGTTGAATGTTTTCTTCTACGGTGGTTTTCTCTCTCATGACCGGTCCATATGCCATTTCCGAGAGATGCATACGGTCCACAATGCAAGATTGGGCAGTAACCACAAATTCAATGTACTCTACGGAAGGGTCTTGGTATGCGCTAGGTGCCGAGAATTTTTTGATTGGCATTCCTGTTTTTTCGGACAGAAAACGCGCAAGAGTACTTTTCCCTGTTTTGTCAAGCCCCTCAATAATAACGTGTCCCATATATGTATTTATTTATTCTGGTAGTTCCTCTTCACTTAAGTCAACCGGTCTAGTCCTTCCAGCACGCTCGGCCCTTCGACGGTAGCGCGCTACCAAGAGACCAGCCCGCTCCAGCAACTCAACACCCTCTGTTTTTGGATGCTTTTCTGAGTATACCACACGCTTAAAACCGCTGTTGATTATCATCATTGCACACTTTTCACACGGCATGGTTGTAACAAACATAACTTTGTTACGTTCTAGTGAACCACATGCAATAAGAGCGTTCACTTCTGCGTGAAGGCAGCAGGGGTCTGTGCCCGGACATTCTTCATCCACACCCGCCGCGCGGCCATTGTATCCGTTACCAAGAACCCGACGCATTTTCCAATCAGTAACAACACAACCAACTTTATGACGTTTGCACTTTGAACGCATAGCAAGCATCCTGGCTGTTGCCATCCAAACATCCTCCATTCCTAACCGTTCTGCACGGTCATCGAGCATTTGCCCGATGTTTGATTTACCGGCCCGAGCTTCCATGTCCATTGTTACCACGCTCACCTTCGAGTTCATCCGCCTGTTCGAGTGCCTCTGTTGAAATACAAGACACAACTAGCTGTGCGACGCGGTCGCCTTTTTCGTAGACTACTTCTTCATTGCTGTTGTTACAGAGTGTAAGATGCACGTCGCCAGTATACCCATGGTCTACAACTGGCCCTACCGACACAAGACCTTTTTTACCTTGGCTCGACCGCTCTATCACAAAACCAGCGTATCCTACTGGAATCTCAAAACCTACACCTAGATTTATACGGCTTGAGAATCCCTGAGCAGGAACAGTAAAACCCTCCGGTGCGTAGAGGTCCCAACCAGCATCTGTTTCATGAACCTTTGTCGGCATAGTGCCGAACTCTCTAACTCGTACTTTCATACAATTATTTGACGCGGCTTATGTGGCCACCCTTAACTGATACTAGACGCTTTTTTGCAAGCTTTAACACGTGCCGGCGGACGGTTTCACGGCTTAAACCAACCCTTTCTCCAATGCGGTCATACGCAAGAACTTCTCCATCACAGAAAAACTTTTGAATAAACTTAAGAACCTTAACTGTAGACGGGTGCATCTCTTTTGTCATGGATTTGTTTATTATTGACTAAAATCTCCTCTGCGTGTAGCCTCGATGAACTCCAGAATTCTTTCTCCTTTGACGTACATTCGTGTGCTTTTTTCTTTCTGGTCAACCATTGGCCTAAACACTTCTTTCCACCTCTCTTCCTTTAACGCTTTTGCAATAGTCATTGCGCTGCGCCAGGGTAGAACATTCATCTTCATAAGCTGACGCACTGAGTAATAGCGAGCCGGTTCTATTTTGTTAGAGTCCATTGTGATTCATTCAAATGCGAGGGTTATTGAATAATATGTACATTATATCCCACCTCCACCTATATTTCTAGGGGGAGTGTTGACAACTGTTGGTGGAAGGTCGTGATACCCCTGTTCTATCTTCCACGCTTGTGACAATGCTTTCTTGTTTTCTGTGTCGTAGCCCTCTGTCAACATCTGCCACTCCCTGTTCCCTTGTACAGCATCAAATACGATGTCCACCAGGGTTCCATACTCGACCGTGGTCAAGCTTTTGTACCTTCTCTTGAGCATTCCTACTAGCACCTTGTATTTGTTAGCTACAAGCCTTCCATCAGGTCGCTCATCGAGTATCCTTTGAATCGTCTCTTTTCTGTGATTATGCTTCATACTGTACATTATATATCATATTGTGCACAAGTTATGCACAGGTGTTGGTAACTCTCCCTTGGCTCTGTTGTATAATGGAAAAATGTCGCGGGGGGTTTAACCTGGTAGGCGACGGTAAACATAGGCCAGGGCTACATTCCGATGGCTCAACGTGGAGACGTCAGACGTGTGGAAGAACCACTTCCTTTCTCAATCCTTCACAAAGTGTGCGGGGGGTAAGGGGGGTGACTCTTCCTCAGGTCTTACATGAAGACATCATTTTAATACACACGTAACCATATATTTATGTATACAGAAGAGAAGGGATCAAACCTACGACCTATATCAGAACTTGCAACACTCTTTGGAAACAACATACCTGTAGGAAAGAACGGTAAACCACTCAGCGAGCGAGCACACTTGGTTCGTTATTTTGTTGAAAGAGCTCAGGACAGGAAAGGACTGATGGCAGCGGGTCGTGTTGGGTACATGCTTTCACATATCAACACGCCAGACCTTTATGGTTTTAAGAGTATTCTAGAATCCGAAGTGGGGCGGCCGTGGCCAGAGGAAGCAGGTCCTAAACCACAGACGCATGAAAGATGGAACCGTATATTTTGGGCGCGACTTCGAGGATGAGACCTATACCATTAAAAATGCGGAAAGAAATGGCTGACGACCCTTTCTATTCTGTTTGTGTTCACGAATCAGTTCAGTGCGGTGGTCGAATAGAGTTCGACCACGTATTTATTTATGCAGGAAAACAAGTGAATGAAAAATGGGCTATACTTCCAACATGCCACGAACACCACGTACACATAACGCAGTTTCGAAAAGAGTCAGAAAGAATAGCAGTAGAGAGAGCAACACCAGAGGAATTGTCGAAGTATCCAAGAAAGAATTGGTCACTGTATCGCTGACTACCATGCCGCCGACTACAAACTCCCTGTATCACGGTTTTGGAGCTCGTAAGCACGTCGCACCTAAAGCAAGGATAGCTAAGGATGCTATGTCATGGGAAGCACGGTCGCAATATAGAGGAAGCCCATTAGTGGCTGAACTCAGAGTACTGGTTGCTTTAAGGTGGGGCAGTAGAAGAAACCATGATGTAGATAATATCAAAAGTCTACTTGACTCTATGACAGGAATACTATGGGAAGACGACGGGCAGATTGTTGACTTGCGTATTACTAAAGTATACGAGAAAGGAAACGAAGGATTGACCTTGACTGTGTGGCATGCATAGGAAAAAGACCGGTTGACCCGGTCTCCTTCCTACTTGTTTCCATGTTGTGGAACAAACACTACTTGTCTAAAAATGTGTTATAATAATAAACTGTTTGTAACTACCTTAAACCAAGCAGGAGTATAGTATAATAAGTAAAGTCGAGCAATGATGGGGGCTACATGATTTCGGTCTGATGCCCAATGGGGGGCTTTCCAATTACTACTTGGAAGCATGGTCCCTCATCATCGCTCGACCGCGCCTGGGGGGATGACAACAAAGAATGCCTCAGCGTGATTTAGGGATAAGAACCTAAGTCGCGACTGCCGTATTGCTTTCCTACTTGGTTCTGCAGAGCCATGTAGGACATTCCAAGCGAAAGCTAAGGAGGACAAATAGGTTTCTTGCCTTTTTGTATCTCCCCACGTGCGTTCAACAATGCGGTGGAGGAGCAGTACCTCGCCTGACTCATAATCAGAAGACGCTCGTACAATAATTCTGGCCCGCATTACATGGTAAGAGTATAAGAGAAACAATGGTATAAAAAGGCTGAGGCGAACTATAATGCCATGGCTAAGGAATGGAATAAAACCCCTGGGGAAAAGCTTTATAAAGACAAAGACAAGTTTAGTATAAGCTACTGCTACCATAAACCAGAAAACAGAGAAATGGTTCAAGGAAATAAAGGTTTGCCACGATGTAATAAGTGCGGCTACTGTGTGCCATTCGCGTATGACAACTAGGTATAGTGTACAATATGTGCGCGCTCAAGAAGACGAAATATTGGTTCCTGCATAGTACAGATAAGACTGGTATCATCGCGAAACAGAAGGCGCACTTGGGGAGTCGTCTAACGGTAGTGACTCTTGGTTCTGGACCAAGCAATGTGGGTTCGATTCCTACCTCCCCAGCAAGTTATGCACATACTAACAGAGTTACCAACATATTTAATGAAGGTATGTGACATAATGCACGCATTACAACCATAACCGGACAAACGACATGGAACCACAGGAACCTTTTATCTTGGTCGCATTAAGTGATAAGGAAGCAAAAGGAGTATTAGAAGCATTTGAGAACTTTAAGGGAGCACATGGAGTAGACCTTAACGCAAGGCCACTTATAAGTGATAATGGAACAATAGGGTGCGAAGTGCGTTTCTTTAGGAAGCAGACATTTGTACCAAAGGTTGAAGGGTTCCAGCAGGAAGAGAATGGAAACGAACCCCTCTCCGCGTAAACTAGAGAGGATAAAAGGATACAAGATAAAGCGTAAAAGAAGTGGTCCCGGCAAAGGGTTGACAGTGAATGAGAGAAAGCTCGCTGACCTCGTTGCTAAAGGCACTTCACCGAGGGAGGCCGCATTCGAAGCGTACAATCCATCCAATCCTACGTCTGCGTCTGCAATTGCGTGCGAAATCCTTGCTAAGCCAGATGTGAGAGCATACCTAGAAAGTGTTGCTGGTGAAGCTGCAGAAATTGTTATGAAGCACGCAAGATATGGAAAGTCTGAAATGGTATCTCTTGTTGCGGCAAAAGATGTACTTGACCGCACAGGTTTTAAAACACCTGAACCGTCGAAGGACCCAAATCAAGGAGCAACGTATAACTTCATATTCTCAGAACAAACGAGAGGCGAGGTTGCTGAAATAGAAGCACGCATTAGAGCAAGATTAACTGGAATAAACAATGATGAAGAGATTGAAGAGGTTATGGAAACTGAGCAAGAAGGACCCGGTTAAACTCCAGGCTCTTCTTGACATGCCTGCTTCAGTAGAGGCAGCTCTTCCTGACGCGGATGACACGGAAGTTCGAGGGGAGTTCTTTGCTGAGGGAAGTAGTGCAGACTTTAAGCAACAACAGAACGAAGACTCAGGAATCGCAGCGTGGCTCGACCGTATTAGAAAACTATAACTAAATAACTTATATGACATTTCTTCTTGTAGCAATCTGGTTGGTGGCAGTGTTTTTCTGGCCTACTTTTAAGACCACAACTAATTATTACGAAAAGCCTGCTATGGTTCTTGCAACTGCAATTATTGTAGCAGCACTTATTCTGGTTATCTGAGATACGAGCACACGCCACGACCGCTTGTTGAGGACCACCACCACGTCCGTGAACTGATAGAGACGCAGGACAGAAGAGCAAGTGACCGGGAACTGCACAGGGCACATGAAGCGAGTAAGAGTGATCGAACAAGAGAGTTAAAGACTGTCAAACTTAAGGACACGCTTCCGTTCTGGTGTAAGTCTTGCAAGGTAGACTTCATGGCAGAGACTATCCGTGAAGATGAGCGCGACTGGGGCAATCCTGATGAGATGGTGTCGTTCTATAGAACCAAGTGTCCACTAAACCATCGTTGTATTCGCCTAGCTCTCGACAAGTATAAAGATCCGTACTTTGAACTTTCAAGGAAGGTTGCCGCTGATAGAGGCAAGCACGCAGCAGACATCCTACAGCCGTTTGAATCAGGTTACGAGATGATGTACTCACATAAGAAAAGAAACGCATGAACATATTAGGAGACCGTGTGCTACTTGAGCGTGTTGAAAAAGATACCAGTGGTGGGTTCGCAGAGGTTAAAGCTATTGACGACTTTACAAGCAATGGTCGTATTGTGCAGGTAGGAGAGGATGTAGAACACATAAGCCTCATTGAAGGAGCTGAGGTTATCTTTGCAAAGTTCTCTCCAGACACACACACAGTCTCTATTGAAGGGAAAGAAATGAAGACAGTCGCTGTGTCAGATATAATTGCTATTCTTTAATATGGCAAAAGAAATACTTAAAGGAAGAGAAGCAAGAGAGCGAGTGAAAGCGGGTGTAGATCGAGCAGCTGATGCAGTTGCTCCTACACTTGGTGCTGTTGGTATGACTGCTCTTATTGAGTGGCCTGGACTTGACCCGGTTACAGCAGACGATGGTATCACTATCCTCCGCAATTTAGAGTTCACTGACCCCTATGAGAATATGGGACTCCAACTGTTGAAGAAGGGAGGTATGCGAAGCTCAGCAGAGGGCGGTGATGGTACTGCCACGACGACCGTGTTGACTCAAGCGCTTGCTTCAGCAGCGTTCGAAGAGGTGGGTGAAGATAGTTATAAGATACGAGAAGTACGTGAACGACTTGACGCAGGACTCGTTGAAGCATTAGCATACTTGGACACTCTGTCTGTACCAGTAGAAGATAAAGACATCGAGCGTATCGCTGAGGTGTCTTCCCTCGATGCTGATGTTGCAAAGCTAGTAGCTGAAGCAGTCCGTACGGTTGGCAGCACGGGAGCTATCACGGTAGAGAAGGGCGCGAAGCTTGGATACTACTTAGAGACAGTGAGAGGGCTACGCTTTGAGAAGGGTCTCATCTCTCCGTACTTTATCAACGACCACGAGAACACACAGACTGTTCTTACTGACCCGTACATTATCCTCGTGGACCGTACAGTGTCACTGAACGAGCAGATTATCCCACTCTTGACTGATATAGGTATTGGTACGCACATCTTACTTGTTGCAACTGATGTTCAAGGTATGGCTCTTGCTTCACTTGCAAAGAACGCAATGCAGGGCATAGCCACTATTGCTTGTGTGATGAACCCGTATAACGCATCACCCGCCAGAGACTTCCTGTTTGATCTAGCAGCGCTTACTGGAGCGACTGTCGTGTCAGAGGAGAAGGGTATGCGACTTGAAGATATGCGTAAAGATGTTTGTGGTCGGGCGGAGAAGGTCACAGTGACACGGGACAGGACTACTATTATCGGAGGTAAGGGTAATCCAGCAGAGCGTGTTAAAGAGTTGCAGACCAAACTAGAGAGCACTACATCTGACTTCCAGAAGGGTGAGTTGAAGGACCGCCTTGCTGCTCTCACAGGAGGTATTGGTGTCATACGTGTCGGCGTCTACACTGACACAGAGTACAACGCAAAGAAGTACAAGTTCGACAACGCTATCTCTTCAACACAGGCTGCGATGCAGGAAGGCATTCTCCCTGGTGGAGGTATTGCTTTGATGGAAGCAGCAAAAGGACACTCCGACTCTATGTTCAGTAAAGCAATGGTCGCGCCCTTCAATCAAATGTGTGAGAACGCTGGCATGGAGAATTGTAAGAATGTAGTTTTTGAAAGTGCAAAAGGATACGGGATTGACTTTGTCACAGGTAGTATGGTACACATGATGAAGGTTGGTATTGTAGACCCTCACAAAGTTGTACGCACTGCATTAGAGTCGGCTGTTGCTATCACGAAGCACCTTATCAGCTTCGAGACAGCTATCACTGTGGTAAAAGATACTGATGGCAAGACAGCATAAAACAGTTAAAGAGAAGCAATACTTCTCCATCCTTCAATGGTTGACTGAGGAGGGTGTTGTGTCTGAGAAGGGGGAGCCGTTTGATTGGAAGAATCGACCGTTCCTCTTAGATATACTTACTGACTTCCATCCACTTCAGGTTGTGATGGCGTGTGCTCAGGTAGGAAAGTCTGTAACATTCTCACTAAAGACATTGTTTGCCGTTAAGCATTTGCGCTTTAACGTCATCTACACGATGCCAACTGAGTCTGATGTGAATGAGTTTGTGGCTTCGAAGTTCAACAAGATACTGCAAAGCAATCCTTCGGAGTTTCGTGGGATGGCAACAGATAACGTAGACCGCAAAGAGTTAAACAATCGCTTTGTGTTCTTCAAGGGTACTGTGTCTAGCACTGCACCTATTTCAACGTCGGCAGATGTACTCGTGCATGATGAGGTGTCGCGTTCTAATCAGCCTGCCATTGAAGTATACAAGTCTCGTTTGAAGGCAAGCCCGTACAAAGGTCGCTGGTTGTTCTCCAACCCAGGACCGGAGCGAGACGAGCTTGACCTTGCGTGGCAGAAGTCTGACCAGAGACTGTGGACAATCACCTGTAGCGCGTGTAAAGAGAAGCAGGACCTCGTGTGGCCAGACTCTGTAGACAAAGAGCAATGTAGATACAGGTGCAGAATGTGCGATGCAACCATAACTGATGAGGTGCGGAGAAGAGGAGAGTACATTGCACAGAGCCCCGGCTCTAAGATACATGGCTACCGCATCAGTCACCTTATGTGTCCAGACATTCCGCTTGAAGATATTATCGAGGATGCTGAGGGTGACCCTGGGTACTTTGCTAACTTCGTACTTGGCCTACCGTATACTCCTGGTGATTTGCAAATAACAAAGAGTTCTATTCTTGATATCTGGACACCGCGCTTCTCTGACATTGATCAAGGACCTCGCTTCCTTGGAGTAGATGTAGGCAACATGAAACACTATGTTGTGCGCACACACGGAGGTATCATTAAGATAGGTCGCTTCACTAAGTGGGAAGATCTCGACTCTATTATTGCAACGTGGAAACCTCAGGCCGGAGTGATTGATGCAATGCCGGACAACACTGCATCAAAACACTACGTTGACAAATACCCGTTCATGGAGATGTCTTTCTTCAAAGAGAATCAGGATAATCCTCAAACTATTATTTGGCGTGGGGAGAATGACCGTACTGGTATTGTGTACGCACACCGTGACCGTGCAATAGACCTCATGCTTACAGAGATGTTAGAAGCAAAGTGGCTTATTGCTGCTCCGGCTGACCGTGACTTCGGTGATTACATACGACACTTTGAAACACTGCGCAGAGAGAAGGTAACAAATAACAAAGGCATCGAGAGGTACATCTGGGCATCTACTACTGGAGTTGACCACTACGTTTTTGCATCACTGTACGCGTGGATGGCAACAACAGGTGGAGGTGACGGAGCTTTCTTTGGAACAGGGGGTGGTGGTGAAGAAAAGCCACATGCTATTGATGTAGACAACGTGTACGACCCAAGTGAACTGTTTAGGTCAGCTAATGCAGAAGGATATTCTGACGGGCGCTATGGTGGATAAACTTATACCAATCTATATACCAGACGCGGAAGCAAAGCAGTTTCTAGTCTTCCAGGAACGGTTTGAAATTTTTGAAGCTATGGAAACTAGTGGAGCTTTTGATGTTATGTGGGGTAAGGTAACACTTAACTTTGCAAACAAGCAGCTCCAGACCATGTCGGTAGAACACGTGCATAGAATTAAACCCGTATAGTTACGCACAGGTTAACACTGTACACAACTTAATCAATAATTTATAATGTATGTGTTAGCTCTATACCGGACATACGGCGGAGATTCCCCAAGGGGAGTCTTTGCCCTTTTTCATATACAACCCCTAAATGGCATCACTCGACATTGCAAAACTAAGTCCTGAATCACAAGCAAAGCTGGTTGATAATCGGTGGTCGTCTTCTGATGAGCTTTGGGAAATAGTAAAGACTACATACGAGAATAACACTAACGTTTATTCAAACAAAGGCAGCTGGCTTGACGCTATCCCTTATACCCGACAGCAGTGGACTGTTATGGCCAATCGTGTTTTTGTAAACACAGAGGCAGTTATCAACTCACTCATTGCTAATCCTCCTGGTATCAATATTCTTCCAGGTCGCAATGGTCCCGAGGTTCAGGACTTTGCTATGGGGCTTGAGAAGTTCATGAAGAAGAAGCTTGTAGACCGCAACCTCAAAGAGACGATGCGTAAGGGACTACGCAACTTGTACTTCGCACGCCTTATTGTCATCAAGGCATTTTGGAATCCTATAATTGATGATTTTGATTATCGTGCAATTGACCCACGTAAAATACGTGTAGGAAAGTATTCCACTAAAGAACAGGACACAGAGTTTGCTATTGAAGAGATTGAAGATAATCTCTGCGCGCTTGTAGAGCGCTTCCCTGAAAAGAAGGGTGCGCTTATGAAAAAGTTTGGGTTTCTTGAGACTGAAGAGGGAGAGCAGGATATGTATGTAAAGAATCCTGACGTCACATACAAAGAGGCGTGGATTATGAATCATGTCATCTTTAAGTTAGACGATATTGTTCTAGGTGTTATCCAGAATCCCTATTGGGACTGGAAGGGTATTCTTCTTACTGAAGAAGAGCGTGCAGGACTTAAAGAACTTCAAGGAGAGGCCCGTAGACAGTTCCTGACACCAATTAAACTTGAGCAGCAGCAGCGCAGAGCCGAGTATGATATGGCAAACCAGGCCGGTGAGTCTGTTGGTATGGAAGGAGAACTTGAGCCAACTAGCGATGTTCAAGCACCACGTGTGTTTACGCCGTACTATTTCAATTATTTCGACTCTCCACGGAAGCCATACATGTTTGCTACTGTGTTCAATAATGAAAATAGCCCTATCGGTCGCACAGACATGATTGAGCTTGCTTCTACACTCCAGCGTGGTATCGACAAGCGCAAGATGGATATTGATGAGAACTGCGAGATGGCTAACGGTATCCTTAAAGTAGATGCAGGAACCATGGGCAAGTCAGATGCTCAGCGTATACGTTTTCAGACCAAGGGTATTGTCTGGGGAAAGAATGTAAAGGACGGAGTGACTCGTGAGACTGGCACAGCACTACCTCAGATGGTGTTTGATGACATGGTTGACTCACGTCAGGAGATTGATAACATCATGGCCGCTTCGTCTGCGTTTCGTGGAGAGAGACAGGGACAGGAGACCAAGGCGGGTCGTCTTGCTCTTATTCAACAGTCGTATCTTCGCCTTAATGAGTTAGTACAGGTTGTAGATTACATGTATGGCGAATGTTATGGCTGGGCAATGCAGCTTTCAAAGAGTCGTTACACTGAGTACCGCAAAGTTTCATGGCAGGGAGAAGAAGGGGACCTCGAAGACATGGAAATAATCCAGGATGACTTTGAAGAGGGCCAGGAGGTTATCATTATTCCAGGCAAGACGCTTCCTGTGGATGATGAGTTCAAGTTTGAGCAAGCACAGAATGATGTTATGAAGGGCATTATTTCGCCGGTGGACTACCTAAAGATTGCTCAGTACGATGACCCTATTGAGATGGCTAAAAACAGCGTTGTATGGACCATGAATCCAGCACACGCAGTAGGTCTTACTCCAGAAGAGCTTGCAGAGATTGCACCACCAGCTAAGGAGGAAGAAAGTCCTGTAAGCACGTCTATCAAATATGAAGACCTCCCACTTGACGGACAAATACAACTTGCTGCTCGTGCTGGCTTGCAGCTTGACCCCGCCGTCGCTATGGCTGAGAAGCAGGCTGATGCAAACAAAGAAGAAGCGGGTGCGGCGCGCGAAGACCAAAGACAGGACAAAGCGCTTGCTTCAAAGGATAACCAATCAACACCATGAGCTTAACTGAAAAGATGAATGAGATTATTGGATTTGTTCCTGCAAAAAAGAAAAGAGCAGAGGACAAATTGCAAGCGGTTGGTAAACAAATACGAAAGAACGTAGACCAAGGTCAGACAGACCTAAAGAGTGGAGCAGCACCGTATTACGGTTCTATTAACCCACTAAAAGGAACTATGAATGCATTTAAGAAAGGTTAGTTACTAACATGCCGGATGTTTCCGGCCGTCCGTAAAGACGGTAAACTACTATTAGCTAGCTAACTGACTAAGCGGACCGAAGCAGCCACATGGCCAAGCTAAGGGAGGGCAGTCAAGACATGCAATGGACCCAGAAGAAACCCTCGACGCATCGCCAAGCGAGGCCACACCGTTAGAAGAAACGGAAGCCGATGCAGCGATTGACGAGACAGGAATGGATGCGCCTGATACAGATGCACCAGCGGAAACCACCCCCGCAGCCGAGGATGAGCTCTATGAGCTACCAGACGGCAGAAAAGTGGATGCTGCTACTCTTAGTCAGGAATGGAAAGAGAACTTCATGCCGGAGTTCACTCGCAGGTCTCAGGACCTTGCAGCCTTCCGACAAGGACAGCAGCGCAGCCCGGAACCAGCAGAAGCAGACCCGCTCAACGACCCGGATTACATCCCAACCACGTACGGCACTCTTGCTGAACAGATTGAGCAGCGTATCCTCGGGGGTATGCAGGCTCGACAACAGGCAGAGCAAGACGCACGTCAGTCTCTCGAAGATAACGCGGTTGCACAACTCACTGAGGTGAAGCAGAGTGACCCAACAGTTAACGAGGGAAGGTTGTTGCAGCACGCAATGAAGTACCAGTTCACAGACCTCCGCCTTGCACACGCAAGTATGAGGGACACGGACGCGGCCGTAAAAGCCGCAATGACGCACACAAAAGATAATGGAACCGCTCGTATAGACCCAGTGTCTAATCGACCGGGAGCAGCAGGAGCTACGCTTAATCCAGATGCTTTTGCCTCGTCAGTGGATTATCTTCGCGCGCTTAAAGCTCAGGGGAAGCAGTAGCCTTCCGGGTCCATTACAGGACTTGACAGATTACAATCATGATATTTAACGCAGCAGTCACAACGACCACCCGCGAGAAAATCCTGAAGAAGGTTTATGACCAGGTTACCACAGGTACTCCAGGTCTCATGACCTTCCTCCAGCGCCAGGACAAAATCCAGGCTTGGGATTCAGGTACCAGTTACAAGTTCGCAATCAAGTACCAGGACACCACAAACGGTGGAAACATGGGAATTGCAGACCGTCTTGATACTGACCGTCAGAATGTTCGTGTGCAGGCCAACTTCAACTTGAAGGCAACCAACAAGCCAGTCGTTGTAGCAATTGCAGAAACGACTGCAAACATGGGAGATGAGCAGATTGTAAAGCTTCTTGATACTGAGTTTGATTCACAGGCTCAGTCCCTCTTGAATGTTATGGGCCAGAACCTTTACACGGGTAACGGCACAGGTAACGATTGGGATTCTCTCTCAAACGCAGCAGCTGACTCTACATTGTTTGCAACGTACGGCGACCTTAGCCGTTCAACGTACACAGCGTGGAGTGGTTACTACCTAGCAAGCACTGGTGCACTTACACTTGCGAAGCTTGCAACAGCAGATGATGCAGTAACCATCGGTGTTGATAGTCCAGACCTCGCTTTCACAACGAAGGCAATCTGGTCAACGTATGAGTCTCTTATGACTCCATCGGTTCGTGCGAACTACCAGACCAACGGTTTCCCAAAGATGAATGCATGGGGTGGTGTTTCGAACACTCCAGGACAGGGAGGTGGTCAGGGCTTCGTATATCTTGCCTTCCGTGGTACGGGAGTTGCTAAGGACGAGCAGGTGCCGTCAGGACGGTTCTACTTCGCAAACTCTAAGGGCTTCGGCTTTGTTGGATTCAACTACGAGGATGCAGACATCATGACCGCAAACTTTAAGCAGACAACCGACGCGGTTCCTGCTGGAGTTCCAGGCAACGTGAAGTCAACTCGTGGATTCCAGTTCCGCAAGATGATGAGTCCAGTTGACCAGCTTACAAAGGTGGGTTACCTCCTTTATGCTGGTAACTTTGTCGCTGTAGAGCCACGCCTCCAGGGCCAGCTCCGTGACGCATCTTAGTAGACACATAACCGAACACGATTATGATTGAAGACGAAAAAGTAGAGGAGGGAACTGTCGAAGAGGAAGAAGTCGTGGAGGAATCCGCGCCAGCCGGAGAGGCTGCTTAGTCGCCTTTGACCCTACGTAGAGCGTAGGAGAGGGAATAATCAAAAAGGACATGGCAACACCAGGAACACAAAAAATAGAAGACAATCTACCAGTAGTCAAGTTTAATGGTGGTATTCAAACGGCGCTTCCGATTGAGACTACCAGCGATGCGACTGTTGGAGGAACTCTTGCAGTTACGGGAGTAGTAACTTTCACAGCTGCACCAAGTGGACCAACCGCTCGTCTCGTTACAAACAGTGCGCTTGTCGGTGCAACTGTTGTTCTAACAGCCGCACAGTCAGGACAAGTATTCAACAACCGAGCAACAAGTGGTAGTACGTCTTGGACGCTGCCGACTGCAGCAAACGGTTTGTGGTATACCTTCACGGTTTCCAGTGTAACGTCAGGATTCACTGTCACAGGTGGAACCATTGTAGCTAAAGCATCTGCTACAGGTGCAGCTATCTCTGGCACAACCCTGACTAACACTCAAGGAACAGCCGTTGTAGGAGACACAATTACTTTAGTTTGTGATGGCACAAGCTGGAGAATGGTCTCTCAAAGTGGCATCTTCGCAGCAGCATAGTATTAAAAATTAAGTGGCGCAGCCACGAACTGGGGAAGGTTAAGAGCCTAAACCTGAAAACAAAAACATGAACACAATTAGCTTCCAGTCCGTCTATCAGACAATCACCGCCCGTGGCGAGTTTAAGCTCGGGCAGCGTGCGTCGACTCCAGACGGTCGTGAATGGCAGTTCGTTAAGAACGGCTCAACTATCGCAAACGGCAATATTGTCGTTCCAGCGACTGTTACCTCGACTGACCTATGGTCTTCGAGCACAGACCAGCAGGGACGTATTGTATATCTCACACGCGCAGCATCAACCATGACGCTTGGCGCGTTTGAGGATGCAATCGGCGTTGTAGATGATGGTACTGGTGTCGGTCAGACCTTTAAGATTCGCACGAACGACGCAACAACTCTCACTCTTTATCCTGAGACTGCACTTGGCACAGCACTCGCTGTAGCTGATTCAGACCTCACGTTTATCGGTATGTCGGATGTTGTTATCGCTGCTGTAACTTCAAAGGTTCAGATGACACAGGGTGCATTCCAGTGTGCAGCAGTATCGGGCGACTACGGATGGACTCTCACCGAGGGTGATGGTCGTGCAGTCGCTGGTGAAGTGCTTGTTGTAGGTAAATCCTTTGTCTCAGGAGATGACACCACAGGTCAGGTGGTCAAAGGTACTACGGCCAAGGGTGGGTTCGATGAGCAGGAACTTGGATACGCAATCGTTGCAAATGCAGCTGCAGACCAGGGTGCTCTTGTGCGCTACTTTATCCGCTAAGGAACTGTAGCTTCACGCCGTTCACAGCCTCACTACGGTGGGACTGTGCGGGCGGGAAACCGCGGAGTAGAGGAAGGCAAGCCCTACACCATTACAAATGAATCTACAAAAATGGAAAATACCGCAGAACAAAATATAGCGAATGACTACAAAGTCGTTTCCTTCCATAACGCAGAGTCGTTCGATTTCACCCACGAGATGGGCTGTATGTACGACGGACGTCCGGTGACGGGTTCGGAAGGGGTGCTAGGACTCGGAGGAGGTGAGACAAAGATGCTTCCGTTTCACGTGGGCTTTCGTATTGCACGCAATCTCGCTAAGCAGACACTTATGCGCAAGTCTGGCGACCGAAAGCAGCTTGATGCTCAAGGTCACCCGATAGTAGCAGCAATCTGGGATGATGCAGCACTTGAAAGTCTTGCGCGCTCGTATATTACTGAGATGTACTCAGAGGATAAGCCAGTTGCAAAGACTCAGACTGACGTTCTCTTTGAACGCATTCAAGCACTTGAGTCTCTTATAAAGGGTCAAGACGCAAAGAAAGAAGAAGTCTTAGTTGCTAAGGAGTCTACTACACCAGCCCCTGAAGAGGTTGTATTGACATTCCAAGACAAGCAGCAAGTGCTTCTGGAACTAGAGAAGCGTGGCATCCCGCATGACAAGCGGGCTAGTCAAGATAAGCTTGAGAAACTTCTAGCTTAAGCAAAGGCCCGCGACGTAAAGAGTTTACTGGAGGCAGAAACCAGCGCGGGCGAAAGAAGATTATCAGAAACCAACACACTATGGAAAACCACCCAAAAATCGTGAACGTAGATAGAGAACAGATGAAGACTCTGGAGGCTCTCGCAAAAGCCACCATGGATGCTTCAGAGGCTCAAAACAGACTCCAGGAGCTCAAGACTGAAGAAACTGAGTATGTTGCAGAGCGTGAAGGAAGGGCTGCAGCTGCGGTAGACCGTGTTGTGCAGGAATCTGAAGAGGTATTAAAGCAAGCCACTGAGAGTTATAGAGCAGCTACAGAGATTGCAGGGACTGTTGCTGGTTTATCAGCAAGAATAAACGATGTTGTTCTGCGTGTAAGGAAAGTTATGGAACTCTTCAACGAAAAAAGTCGTCTTTGGGAAGCACGGACCACAGTTACCGAAGCGCGATTACTTGAAGTAAGACGCGCAGGAGAAGCAAGAAAGTTAGTTCTTGATGGTCAACAGAAGAATCTAGCCCAAGAAGAAGCCCGGTTGGTCGACTGGGAAAAAGATTTGGCTAGTCGTGAAGACGCTCTTATGAAAGACATTGCTGAACTAAATAAAAACTAATATGGCTGACGCACTTAAAGACGGCAACTTTGTATCTACTATCATTGTGGAGTCTTCTACAAATGCGGGAGTCATTGTGCGTTTGAAGGGCGACCAAGCGACAGGCGCTTTGCTTGTAAAAGTGGTCGCATAACATTATGGCAACAGAAAACGCAATTAGAGACCAGAACCACGTACCAACTGCACTTGCGGTACTTAACACTGATACCGTACAAGGGACTAATCTTGTGCGTATTAAACTTGTAGAAGTAGACAGCGGTATGCTTGTTGATTCAGCAGCAGGTATTTCCTTTACAATGGTTCCTATTGATCCTAGAGATAAGAACTACGTTAATTGTATGACGTTTGAAGGCAGCAATGGCCTTGTATATCCGTGGGTGGCCACTTCTGCGGGTGCAGTATTAGTAGACATTACATAAAACAGCTATGGAAGCATCACCACGAGACCAAAACCACGTCCCAGCCCTCATACTGGAATCTTCCACAAACGCAGGGACCGTTATTTCAGCAAAAGGTTCCGAAGCAACCGGTCGATTGTTGACCTCATCAGCAGCTGGTGCGGGTACAGTAACGAGTGTTTCAGTAACTTCTGGTAATGGATTTGCTGGTTCTGTTGCGACAGCAACTACCACTCCAGCAATCACTATTTCGACGACCATTACGGGTATTCTCGAAGGTAACGGAACCGCAATAAGTGCAGCTTTAAGTACCGGTTCAGGAGCAGTTGTACTTCAAACTTCACCTACGCTTATTACTCCGCTTCTTGGTACACCAACCTCTGGTGTTCTAACAAACTGCACAGGTCTTCCTATTATTGCAGGAACTACTGGAACTCTCACTCCAGCACGGGGAGGCACAGGTCAAACTACTTTTACAAAAGGTGATATTCTTGTCGCTCAAGACGCAACCACACTTACGAAGCTGCCAATTGGTGCGAACGGTCAGGCCCTCTATGCAGACTCTATAGAAACTACAGGAGTTAAGTGGGGAACTCCACCGACGGCAGGCTCGGTTACTGTGGGCACCACAACCATTGGTTCTGGTGTTACTACGCGTGTCTTGTATGACAACGCAGGAGTGCTTGGTGAATACACTATATCAGGAACTGGCAACGTAGCAATGACTACAAGTCCAACGTTTGTAACCCCAGTTCTTGGGACTCCCGCTTCAGGAGTTCTTACAAGTTGTACTGGCTACGCAATGTCAGCTCTGACTGGACTTGGGACGGGGGTAGCAACATTCCTTGCGACCCCTTCTTCTGCAAATCTCCTTGCAGCTGTGACGGACGAGACAGGAACTGGAGCACTTGTGTTTGCAACCACGCCTGTGTTCGTAACCAACATAACTACTCCCCTCATTGTTGGAGGTACAGCAGCAGGTTCAAACATAATCTACAAGTCCACCACGGGAGCAGGTACAGCAACAGGTATTGCCCATCAGTTTATAGGAGGCACAGACGGTGCAACGGTTGCTGCTAGTATTCTAAACAATGGAAACGTCGGTATTGGTACTGCCTCACCCGGCTACAAACTTGATGTTGCAGGAGACATAAGCGCAACAGGAAAGTATCGCGTGGGCGCAACACAGATGGTCTACCTACCAGACCAAACCAGTTTTGTCGGCTCATCCTTCTATGGAGATGGCGGTGCTTCACTTTCGTATGTGTCAGGCAGCGACGGACGATACAACACTGGAGTTGGTCTTGGTGCCCTCTTCTCAAACACCACCGGCTACAGCAACTCTGCACAGGGAGTGAACGCCCTCTACTCCAACACCACGGGTTACCAAAACTCCGCACAGGGATACACCGCTCTCTACTCAAACACCACAGGCTCCAGCAACTCCGCGCAGGGAGTGAACGCCCTCTACTCAAACACCACCGGCTCCAACAACTCTGCGCAGGGATACGCCGCTCTCTTCTCAAACACCACGAGCAACAGCAACTCCGCACAGGGAGTGAACGCCCTCCGCCTCAACACCACAGGCTACAGCAACTCTGCACAGGGAGTGAACGCCCTCTACTCCAACACCACGGGTTACCAAAACTCCGCACAGGGATACACCGCTCTCTACTCAAACACCACAGGCTCCAGCAACTCCGCACAGGGATACCAAGCTGGCCGCTATATTGCTGACGGCACAACCGCTAACGAGACATCAGGAACCTCTCTGTATCTAGGAGCAAAGACGAAAGCCCTCGCTGACGGAGGTGCCAACGAAACAGTTATTGGCTACAACGCTATCGGTGCTGGCTCTAACTCAGTGACGCTTGGCAATACGAGTGTTACGAAGACGTTGTTGATAGGTGCGGTAACAGCAAACGGTGTAGCCGTACCGACCATTTCAAGCACCAGTACAATCACGAATAAGCGCAACCAGCCTCGTACCGCAAGCTCTACCACAGCCTCGACACTCACACCTGACCTGTCGAGTGCGAACGTTTACTACCGCACTACTCAGACCGCTACTCTTACGCTTGCGGCTCCTATCGGTACGCCTGTAATCGGAGAGACTATCGCTATCTATGTGGACTCGGTTGCTGCACAAACACTCACCATAAACGCGACCTACATACCATTTGGCGCGGCATTCCCTGCCACAACCACAGCAGGTAAGACGTTTATGCTCGTAGCCCGATTCAATGGAACGGATTGGAAAACAACTTGGGCATCAGCAATATAAATATGGAAACAATTCTTAACTACACAATATAATGGCATACACTATTGACGCTTTAAATCTCACAGGCGGTTCACAGTCTGGGAATACGACTAGCACTGAGAGTGTTTCTGTTGCGAATAATGGGTCGCTTGTTGTGGTTGCAATTTCCTCCGCTACTCAGTCAGACAATCACGGAACTCCTACTTTGGGTGGAGTGGGTATGACACAGATTGAGTCTAAGATTTCAGGAAACAACCGTGCGTGTACACTTTGGTATACAGCAAACGTGGCTTCAGGTACTATTGAGCTTTCAATGTCCCCGATAACGATTTATAACCGGTACTCTTGGGGTTGGGTCGTGGTCGCTGGTGTAAAAACTACAAGCCCACTAGATGTTTCAACATCAGGTGGAAATGAAACTGGAACAACACGCACAGGAACACTTACCCTCGGGGTGGCAAATTGCTTAACACTTCTTTATAACTTTAACCTTTATGATGCGGGGACAAACTCGACAAAAACATTCGGAACAAATGACGATGCTAACTTATTTCACAACATTTCAGACAAATCATCTGGTTCGTTCTCAATGACTGCGACTTTTTCATCTTCTAAGGAGAACGCTTTTATTATGGTTTCCTTTGCTCCAGCAACTGCAATAACCAACATCCCAGACGCTAGAGTATTCTTTATGTAATCACTAATATGTACACAATCCCACCAGAGCTAGAGTTACACATTCGCGAAAGCCTTGATAAGTGGCGTGAGGACAGTCACGCAAAGTTCTCGCTCAAGTGGGTAGAAAAGGCTTTCACGTGGACGCTGTACGCAGCTGGAGCCGTAGTGATCGCGGCCACAATCAAGTCCATCGCGCCTTTCCTATGACAAAAAAACGCTCACTGTTTGTACTGAACTTGGCAATCATATTTGCTGGTATCCCCTTTTTGTTCTGGTACTACCACATAGATGGTATTTATATGAACCCAACGATTGAGTACAAGAACGGAGTAGACCCCGCGAACTTGAAGCTGGAAAAGCGGGATTACAAACGGGGTGAGGTTGTGTCATTCCATACCGCGTTCTGCAAGACTCGCCCTGCGGAGGCTTCTATTCAATGGGTGCTCTCAAACGGGGTGCTCACGATATACGCTATAAGGAGAAACAACAGCGTTACGGAGGGTTGTTATCCCGAAGGAGAGGGGACAACACTTCTTCGTATTGAAGAAATACCTAATGACGCAGAGTTTGGGTGCGACCACTTCTTCTCTGCCACAGTCTCAAGAGATATTGGTGGAGAACGTATTATTACCAGCGGCCTACAAACAGAGAAGTTCTGTGTAATTCCATAGTTATGCAAATTAAAATAATCTAATATGGCTGATAACTCAAAAAATGAAGAAAGAGAAGTGCTTGAAAATGTTGTAAAACAACTTGCTGAACTTCAAAAAAAGACAGAAGAGTTTTCTGCATGGAAATCAGCAAAGGAAGGTCAGCAGCTTTCTTATCCACTTGATTATACTTCGCAAAGTATTATTCAAGGATTTGTGTCTGTAACTGGCCCATCTTTTTTTGGTCTTGGTGGAACAAAAGGCTTTGGTATTTACTACGGGACAGGTACACCTAACGGAGTAGTTACGGCCACTAAAGGTTCCCTCTTCTTAAACTATACAGGTTCTTCGACGTCGACCAGAGCCTATATCAACACTGACGGAGTAACAGCATGGACGGCTGTAACAACCGCGTCATAATTTACTTATCATGATAAAGCAACCAATTACACTTCCTCCAAACCGTCAGTGGTCTCAACAAAACAATGGGAATATTTTCGGTTCAGTTTACTCTTCAAGAAATGTTAATTTTGAAGTGCCAGGCATCGTGTCGCTTTCTCGTCGTATGCACCCAATACTTAGACAAGTAGTATCAGGCGCTGGCACTGACCTTGGTCGTGTGCTCGCGGTTGTATACGGAGAGTTTGGAGCGACTAGGGATGGCGGTAGTTCAACAGAGCAATATATTGTGGTTACAGATGATGAGCTTTTCGTGCTCTCTGGTCTACTTACAGGCATTGGTGTTTTAACCAATGCAGGAGGACCAATTATGTCGGACTACTCAGATGGTATTTCGTGGAATGATGGTTTCTACTGCACAACTACTTCAAATCTTTCTAAACTTGTTAGTGGTACTTGGACAAACTCTTTGATGTCGTTAAATTCAGCAGAACCACATCCACTTGAAAAATCTGCCTCTGCTAATTATCTTTTAGTAGGAAACGATAATGTTTTGAAAAAGCGCACTACAGCAGGAGTAAACTCTGATGCTCTTACTCTTCCTGCCAACTATCAAATTGTATGGATACGTTCTGATTACTCTCGAACATTGATAGGTGCAAGAGCGATAGATGGAACTAACGCAGCAGTGTTTGAGTGGGATGAAGTTTCTCCAACATGGACAAACAAATACGACATTGATTGCACATGGCCATATTCAGGTTGCTTCCGCAATACTGACTTTTTTGTGGTTACAAATGATGGTAGACTGTTAAAGTTTAACGGGGGTGGCTTTTCAGAAGCAGCCCAGTGGCCAATACACAAAGCCCTTACTGGTTATTGGGATGGAAATGAAACTAATCTTGTTTCTAATCCTGTATATCAACGTTCGATGGGTGTAATAAACGGAAGACTTACTATTAATGTTAGTGGAGGTGTTGAGTATGGACAATATTCTGCTGAGTTATATGAAAACTTTCCTTCAGGGATATGGGATTTTTCTGAAGAGACCGGTCTTACGCACAAGTGGGGACAAACAGTAGAAACAGATAATTCTGATTATTGCCACTTACGCTTCGCGTCAGGTGGTGGAGCAATAGCGCAAGTCTTTGTAGAAGACGGTCCGCCAGACCCAACGGATGGTTCAGTGCTTTTGACCGGAGCTCGTCTTGATGGTGACGCTGATACTGCTTACTACACTGTTTCAACGGTTATATCAGGAGGGAAAAATGTTGGTCAAATTACTTCAACACGAATTGAAACATCAGACATTGCTGATGATGCAAAGAAAATATGGTGTAAGTACCGCGGGGTCTTCTCTGCAGATGACAAAATAACATTCAAATATAAAGACGAATGGAAAAACGGATTACCATTTGACACGGGCAATGAGTACATCACGTGGACTTCAACAACTACATTCACTTCTGCTTTCACATACTTTCAGTATGCGTCTGTGGGGGACGAGGTGACTATTACGTCAGGGCCAGGCGCTGGTCTTACAATGCATATATCAGCCATCTCAGTGGCGTCTGGCACTTATACCGTAACACTAGATGAAGCTAATCCAACAGCAACAAATGCAGATACTGGTTATTGTATAGTTGATAATTTTATTAAACTTACAGAGACCATAACGTCTGCTGACACCCAAGGATACAAAGAGATAAACATTCCTCAAACGAATCCACGCACATGGATACAAATAAAAGCCGAACTTAAGGGGTCAGAGTACGTCACAATAGAAGAATTGCAACTTGTGCCGGCTTCCGACATAATCGCTCAGCCATAACACCATGATTACCTTCACACAACTTCTCGATCAGTATAAGGTTTTGACAAGAAATACTACCACAGCTAACGACACGCTTGGTAAAACACTCATTAACGATAGCATCCGTACTATCTGCAATTTACAAGGCGGTAAGTTACGTTTTTTGGAAGCAACTAAAGACTTAACTACTGTCGCTAACCAGGAAGCATATCAGATTCCAAACGGTTTCCGTAAGCTTATTGATGTTATGGCGTATTCGGACAGCGGAGCAAGCTCCAGTTCAACAATCTACTCTCCTGAGATGGTGTTTGACCCAACAAAGTGGAAGCTTATCCTTCAGTACCGCTATGGAACTCAAGACGTGCCGTACTTTGTGTATGTAGAGCGCACTCGACTCCTCATTCAGCCAATTCCTGCAACAACAGGAAATCTTATCCGCTTGCGTGGACGACTTGAAACTTCTAATCTTACACGTGCGGATTACACGACCGGTTCTATTGTCTCAATAACTAGTGGAGCGACTGCTCTTGTGGGAACAGGGACATCATGGAATGCGTCAATGATTGGTTCGTATATTCAAATTACACCGACATCTTCCGCTAATGGTGGTGACGGGTACTGGTATGAAATAGCCGCCGTACCAACCACAACCACCATCACTCTCTCTAAACCGTACGAGGGAACCACTATAGCTGCCGCAACAAACGCATACACAATTGGTCAAGTACCAGTCGTGCCGTCAGCCTATCAGCCCGGTATCTTGTGGCGGGCAGTAGCAATCTACTGGCAGCAACAGCAGGACCTTGCTCGCGCAAAACAATACTGGCTTCAGTATGACGGAGGTGTGGAGTACGGGGAAGCGAAAGAATATGGAGGTCTTATGGGGGAGATGCTCGCTAACGAAGGAGAAACCGAGGAAGGCGCGTATGTTCCACCATTTGGTTCTACGTCTAACCTGCCTCAGGCTCCGTATTATCAACCTTATCAAAACGCCTCAGGCTTCTCATAACATTATTATGGCAACAACAACCAATCCATTCCAGCAGTTCATATCAGGTCTTTTCGGTAATTTATCAGGAACGTCTGCAAACCCAGCTGCTGCCACCTCTTCGTACGCTGGTCCGTATGCACCTGGTAAAGCTCCGTCACCTAGTGCTGCGCCTAAAGCTGGTTTTAAGGGAGCGAACGCAACATACATTAATCAGTATGACGCAATAAACTCTAAAGCTGCAGCCTCTGGCGTTCCGTATATTCCTGCTACAGCAAAAGGTGGTGGTATGTCTGTCATGCCGACATACACCTCTGCAGCAACAGGTAAACCAGCAGCTTCCGGGTCTGGTGTCATAAACCCCAAAGCGAGTCCTGGCTACGTGAATCCATTAAATAATCCACAGTCAACCGGGTCTGCTCCATTATCTGCCCCTCCATCGTCAGGCTCTACAAGCACATCAAGGGTTTCAACTGGTAGTTATGCTCCAGCGGTAGCCTCCGCACCAGCTGCACCAGCTCAAGCGCCTATGGGTTCTCCTTCTGGCTTCTCGTATGGTTCTCCTTCAAACAGTGGTGGGGGCAGCGCGATGTCTTCAGGGGGAAGTGACTATCGTAAAGCATATACAGATATGCTTGCTGGGATGTATTCTAAAGACGACCTTGAAGATGCAAGCGGGTCTCTTGATAAGCTAAGAAAGCAGACAGCAGACGCGCAGCTATTCTCCCGCGAAGAAGAACGTAGAATCCGCGAAAACGAACAGGGTCAAGGTATGAAGACTTTCTCTGGTGACCTTCGGGAGAACACGCGTAAGTCTACTGCCGAACTTGCTGACCTTGCTATTGCTTCTGCGCCATTCGATGACTACATCAAACAAGCGATGTCAGCTTCTAAAGAACTCTATGGTATCGGCCGTGATGAGGACACAACAACATACAATCGTGGTCGTGATGCAGTTGGAGACGCGCGTAACGTACAAGCTGACGCTCTTCAAGAGAGAAAGTTTAACGAAGACGTCCGGCAGTTTGGCATGAAGTATGCACTTGAACAACAGCAAGAAAGTCGTATGGCTTCTACTGCTATCAGAGAATCTAAAGCAACAAAAGACGATTACATTGGTGAGTTTGCTTCTGCATTCTCTCCAGGGAAAACAATGGCGGATGGTACACCAACTACTGACCAAAACGGTTACATTACTCCAAAAGCGTTCAAAGCTGCTGCAAGTGAAGCTTCTCAATACGGCATCTCCCGTAAAGAGTTTATTGAAATGTTTGGCTCTCAGCTGTATGCTGACAAAAAGGGTATGCCAGATAGCCAGTACGGACTAACAGCGGTCGAAAAGAAACTTATTGCAGGCACAACAGAATAACACTATGTCATTCCTTGATGAAGTTAACGGAATTACGTCTAAAAAGACCACGACAAGTTCTGGGTCTTCGTCTGGTTTTCTAGGCGGTATCCGCCAACTGGACGAACGTGAACAGAAGTTATCTAAATTAAAGGCTGAAGCAGAGACTGCTGCGGCAGAGTCTCGGCGCTTGAACAGTCCCGCTTCTTTGGCAGTGGAAACTGTTAAAGGTATTCCAAAGACAGTATGGCAGGGAGCTAAAGCTCTCGTAGACGACCCGATGCGTGTTCTTGCTACGCCCGTTATACGTGCAGAACAAGCTATAGCGGCTTCAGCAGGTCGTGCAATTGGTGGTGACTTTGGCGGAAGACTAGAGCGTGCTGCTAATCAACCAATGACTCTACCTTCTGCGTTAGGTGGTCAGGGAGGGACTATCGAGCCACAGCGTGGGTTTGATAACGGTGGAGCTGCGCAGATAGCTGGCGACGCTGCACAGTACGCGGCAACAATATATACAGGAGGCCGTGCAAAACCACTTGTTGATTTGGCCGGCAAGGGGTTTATAAAGCAAGCTGCTATTCAAGGTTCAAAAGAAGGTGCAATAGGAATGGGAGGATATATGGGTGGAGCAGAGGCTTCAAGAGAAGGCTCAACAGCCGGTTCTATTGCCATGGAATCAGGTAAGGGTCTCGCTCTTGGAGGATTCCTCGGAGGTGTGCTTGGAGGTGGTGGCGCGGCTCTTGCAAAACCAGGAGCGTTGCGTGCAGCTGCAGAAGCGGAAGCAACTAGAATGCGTCCGTTACCTGTACGAGATGATGGTTCACCAGGAGGCTCGTCTTCTACAGCAAAAGATTTGACTGAGGATGAGTTTATGAAGGGGCAGGGAACGCCTTTGTATCATGGGACAAATCAAGACTTTAATGCCTTTAGTAACGCAAGTCGAGGTAATTCAACCAAAATGGGAAGTGCCAAACGTGGCACATTCTTTACTGATAGTCCGACAGAAGCAAAATCTTATGCTGACTTTGCTGACAGTAACCTCGTTGCAAATGAAAAAGCATTTAATAAAGAAGTGAGTAGACTTACCAAATTACAGGCAGAAGCAGAACGTAAGGCACAGATAACAAGAAACCCAAGTGACTGGGAAAAGAGTGCGGGTTTAACTGAACAGTTAGAGAATTTCTACTTAGACGAAACAAGGGATAATGTTGTTAAAAATGCAAAAGTAATAGAAGCATACGCAGACTTAAAAAATCCAATGGTCTATGATTTTGCAGGAGCTGGGGCAAAAGATTCAACATCTGGCGGTATATCAGAACTAATAAAACAAGCAAGAAAAAATGGGAATGATGGACTAATAATGAAAAACATTGTTGATGACCCAGGAAAATCTGGCATACCAACTACACATACAGTTGTTTTCGATTCTAAGAACATCAAAACCACCTCCCAACTCCGTGCAGAGTATCAGGCTACCAAAAGTGTACCGGCAGAGGGAAATATAAACATCCGCCGCATCAAACAACTACCAGTCACGGGAGGTGGTCGTGCGCGTAACGTGCCAATCAATCGTGCGCAGGAACCACACCTTACAAATGCGGAAATGCCGACTATTAATATGGGGGCTCGCACAAGCAAGAGTGACCTACCTACTATAGACCTGGACGCCCCTGCTCCAATCATCAAAGCCGGAAACAGAGGTAGTGTTCGTCCCGAAGTACGAACCAAAGCCGGAACCAAAGCCGACACCGGGTCAGACTTCACATTTGAGTCAATAGGGCCACCTAAACTGAGCCCTCGGGTTCCAAAACCAGCCCGTGCGGAGACTACTGCCAAGGCCCCTAGGAAGGCATCAGAAGGCCTTAAAACTCCCGTCAGAAGCCAAATTACAGCCCCTACAGGCAGGCCTGTAACGATGGATATTCCTAGGAAAACAGCCACTGTTCCTGTCCGCGAACCAAAAGCAGGAGAGGCGGTAACAAAACCTAAAGCGGCAACGGACATTAATAAGAAACTTGCAGCAGCAGGATTCGACCAAGTGGATGAGGACCTCATGCCGGGAATTGCTTCTATTAACAAAGCAGACCAAATTGAAAAAGTTGCCCGCCTGCTTGAAGATGTAGAGGCTTCTAAGAAAATGGCCTACGGAGAAATCCCTATGCCAGACGGCGTTGCGCCACAAGTATTGTTTAACGCAGTTAAGAATCGAGCTGTGCAGGAAGCTGATGGTGTAACGCTTCAGAGACTTGCTACTTCTAAGATTGCAACCGAACGCTCTCAAGCTGCTCAAACGCTTGGCTCGTCAGGTTTCAACAACGGACCTGCTGATGCAATAGACGCAATGCAGGACATTACAAAAACTCGCACAAAGGCAGCAGAACGTAGAAAGCAACCGTCCGACGCGAAGAAAGAAGTCAAGACAGAAAAGGCTTTCATTAAGAAAGCTCAAGCGAAGCGAACATGGGACGACGTTGTAGACGGTTTGACCTGTTAATATATCTATATGGCATCACTTACTTGTATTCCGAAGAATGTAGCAATGGCTCTCAAAACTAGACTTAAATCTGGGGAGATTACCCCTGCAAAACTGGCGGACATGACTTCAAAACAACGACACGACTACTTCACTAAGTTTCTTGATGAAGATTACGCAACGTCTGTAAATGCGCTCTACGAAGCCAAGACACTGTTAGAAGACCAACAGCGCGGACTTATTACATGGCTCGAAACTATTACAGGCCTGAAACCTGAAATCAAACGAGCTCTTATAGATAGGGTTAATCGTATGGACCGGGCTCTACTTACTCCTGAAGCTGAAGAGCAATTCCTTGCTGACCTTGCTGCAAAAAGATTGGGTGTTGGAGTTACTGAGCAGGAAGCTAACGCAATTGCTAAATTATCTAAGCAGTACCATGACGCTGTTGCAAACGTACCAAAAGGCTCTCCTAAAGGAAGTGCTGAACGTATCGAAGCAGGGGCGACTCAGGTACGTTTTGATAACTATGTAGCTGAATTAAAACGTGATGCAAATGTACGAAGTATTAAAGACTGGAAAAATCAACCCCTCCGTTCTGTTGGTGGTAGTATTTCGGATATTGGAGGATTAGCAAAGTCTATCAAAGCGTCGCTCGATAACTCCTTTGTGTTCCGTCAAGGATTTAAGTCTATGTTTGCTCACCCTAAACTGTGGGCAAACAATGCAGCAAACTCTTGGAAAATCATTGCTCAGCAGCTTGGCAAGAAAGGAACAAGCAACGATGTAGTTAACGGAATAAAAGCCGAGATATACGGTCGAGAAAATGCTTTGAACGGTAAGTACAAGAAAATGGGCCTTGACATTGGAGGAGTAGAGGAAGCATATCCAACCTCTCTACCTGAAAAAGTCCCACTATTAGGGCGAGTGTATAAAGCATCACAATCAGCATTTGAAGGCACAGCCTACCGTCTTCGTGCTGACATTGCAGATGAACTTATTAAGCAGGCTGAACGTGCAGGGAGAGATACAACTGAAAAGAACTTACTGAAATCTATTGGAACCTACACTAACAGTCTTACAGGTCGCGGAGACCTTGGAAGAGTTGAAGATTTTTCAAAAATCTTCAACAACCTTTTCTTCTCTCCTCGTTTCTTCAAATCCAACATTGACTTTCTTACGGCCCACGCATTTGATAGTAAAATGGACCCAATGCTTAAGAAGCGTGCTGCTATAAATCTTATGAGGGCTATCGCAGGTGTTGGTTCAGGTCTTGCTCTGGCCAAGGCTATAAATCCAGACAGTGTGAACTTTGACCCAACCTCTTCTGACTTCGGAAAGATAAAAGTAGGAAACACCCGCGTTGACGTAACCGCAGGTATGTCTACATTCATTATATTGTTTGCTCGGTCAGCCGACGTGATAACTCGCGGGTCAACACAAGGTGAAGTACGGATTGGTGGCAAGAAAAGTTACAACCGAATGAATCCTCTTGGTTCACTCTTTGGTGCTTTCCTAAGTAACAAACTTGCCCCTCTCCCTGCTACCTTGCGCGACATAGCAGGAGGCAAGACGTTCGGCGGCAGTCCAACGAATCTTAATTCAACCGAAGGACTTGCAAACACTGCAGTGAATCTCTTTGCTCCTATCCCTATTACAAACACGCTAGAACTCGCCGAAGACCCGGATAGTATCGGACCGATACTTGGAACTATGCTTGACGGCTTAGGTTTTGGAACTAACACCTACAAATAACATGCAAAAACTGCAACTTATATATCCTGCATCAAAAAGCTTAATCACTCAGGGTTTTAGTGAGAATGCCAACATTTCATACGAGCGAGACGGTCTGATAGGTCACACTGCCGTTGATTGGGGTATCGACTGGGGAAAGCCAATCATCAACTGTGCAAAGGATGCGCTGTGTTATTCCGTGATGAACCGCGACCACCAAGACCCCATGAAGTACCGAGCGGTCTTCACCATCGTGAACGCAGACAACGGTTACTCGGAGTGGTCAGAGGTCTCCTACGGCCACCTCAACGAGATAACCGCCGAAGTGGGAAAGACCTACCAACCCAAGGACACTCTCGGCACCTGTGGAAACACCGGCACCGTCTTCGCTGGGGGACGAGAGGTGCTCCGAGAAGAGAAGCTCAAAGGAAGCAAGGCAGGTAGCCACCTTCATGGCCCTCAGGTCAGACCTGTACTCCGCGTGAAGAAGCGCACCAGCAAGAAGCAGTACCTCTACGACGGCTCAGGCGCGTTGAAGATTGACGGATACTACTTTGAAATCATCAACTATGACAACGGCACGGTAGGTTGCATCAACCCCGCTCCCTTCCTCGTTGATAACGTGACGGCGGGTCCGCTCTTCAAACGTGACCTCTACATCGGGATACGGGGCGACGACGTTCGGGACTTGCAGAAGTACCTGAACCAGCAGGGCTTCCGTGTTGCGCTTTTCGGAGTCGGGAGTCCTGGGTACGAGACGGACACTTTTGGTCACCTTACCCAGCGTGCTCTTATTAAGTTTCAACGGGCCAAATGTATTTATCCACCGTTCGGGTATTTTGGCCCGATTACACGTGATATAATAAACAATGTATGAGTAAAACAATCTTGGGTAATATCGTACAGCTACTTGCTTCGATACTGACTATTTATGGTGTCGCCGACTTATCCTCACAGGACCAGGAGGCTATTATCGTAACTATAGGTATCGTTGGACAGCTTGCAGGATTCGCTCTTGTACAATACTCGCGTGTTTCAGTAGGGGATGTAACTCCCGTGCTTGGAATCCGCAAATAACTGAACGACACGCTTAGTACGGCTCGACACCCGAACGGCTGAGGATGGAAGTAAGACGTGCGCACTGACCGATAAAACAGACTCTCAAAGGATTTCTAATAGGGTTGATTCTCGCAGCGATTCTTTGGCCGATTATAGCCAAGGCTTTCGCGGAGAAAGAGAACCCACTTATCCACAGTTCAGACCCAACTGGCCTCGCGCTGGTGTCTACTCGTGGTATATTTAGTAAGTCAGCTACGGCTGATATCTCTGCGGGCCTGCATGTAACCCCTGATACGTCAGGGGTTCGTGCGTATAAGCCCCCAGAAGCCCCAAAACGGGCCGTGGTGCGTAGTGTAGACGCTACACTGGCTCGGATAGCTATCTGCGAATCCCAGGGCAACCTACACGCAAAGAACCCCCGGTCTACTGCCACGGGGAAGTATCAGTTTTTGAAAGGTTCTTGGAACTACTACGGCACTAAACTCTGGGGGTCGGTAGAAGGGAAAGATATCTTTTCGGAGGAAGACCAGGACGAGCTGGCCAAGTATGTCGTATCTATAAACGGCTACAGAGATTGGAACGCCAGCAAACATTGCTGGTCTAACTAGGATATTAACAGTGCCTAGAGCTATCTATGCGATATAATTCCTTTCAGAAAAAGGGAGACGTACAATGAATTACCGTGGCGACCACATTCGTCCACCCAGGCTTCGGCCTCCCGTTCATTACCGTTAATGTCATGGTGGTGTTTGTATGCACATTCTGTGAGAAGCGGAGAACGGTTAGAGACGTTAGCGAGATTGAGTGGGCTGCGGAAGAGGAACCTGTGTGCGACCTGTTCTGCTACCTCTACAGGCAGATAGACACACACAGGGTTGTCCTTTTCCCAGCACACCCTGGTTTACAGTAGAGAAAGGCAGGTGATTCAAATCAAACAGCGGCACTAGACCGCGACAACAAACTAAACCCCCACTGTTATGGTGGGGGTCGCTTATCTAAACAAACGATTAAACAGGAAGACCGCACCGAAGATAATCGCTGCCAGAAGGAGCAGGAAGACAACGATTATTAACAGCGCGACAAACGGCACAAGGAAAAGGCCAAGTATGAACAAGAGAATCGGTAAGAATGTTTCCATATAAGTATTGTTATTTATCTACTTCTCTGTCAGGCTTGCTGCGGCCTCCAGTGCCTCGTTATGTATTGCGGCAATATTACTTGCCTGACACATACATCTACAGCGTGGCTTCTTCAGCCCCCGTATCCTCTCTGCATTGGCAGTGTTCTCTTCTTGCACTACCTCATAAGCAACTCTAGCCATTGTTCTGCCGTTAGGACTGGTGGGGTCAAATGCGCGTGTGTCTTCTCGTGTTTTGTATCCGAACTGCGGCGCATACTCTTCGTAGAGTTCATGAAATCGTCGCGCTAGACGATACGCTTCTGGGTATGCTTTTTCTATATCCTCCAACGGCTCAGGCTTGTGTTCGTTCATTGGTAGAGCTTTAACCTCACTCTCAGGATACGTGGTTCCGTCCTTAAACCGCACCGCATACTGGTGTTTCCCATAGAAATCATCGAGGAATTCACAGTCTTCGAGATTTCCCGTGTTCGGATTATTTGCTTTGCCTAAATAGTTGCTCATACAGTAGGGGTGTTATGGTCTTGAAGTGTGGCGAGGAGGCCTTTTTCAATTCTGTCTTGTAGATAATCAAGGGCTTCGTTAGACTCTTCTCGCATTCCTCGTATCTCTTCAATTAACCCCATCACCCTCTCCCTCTCTTCTGCTATGGCTTGTGTGATTGATTCGGCAATAAACTTTAGTTCTTTTTTACACTGGCAGGTTCCTTTTTCTTTGCATAGCCCAAACTTTTTGCAATATTCTTCCTGTCGTTTTTCTGTGTAGTTCATAGAGTAGGGGTGTTAGGTAGCTCCTCTCGTAGGCGCTTTGCAAACCTTCCGCTCGGAAGTGAGAAATCAATCCGCATCATGTCTCGCCCATCTTTGAAGCCCTCGAAGTATATCTCGCTCTCCTGTCTCTCTGTGGCGTACCCTCGGTGCTGAAAACCATTAACGAGTTCAGACAAGCTCGATATTTCTTCGGCTACATTTAGTGCGACGATACGCACCTCCTCAATGGTTTCTCGGCGAACATCTAGTAATGCTTGTTCAAAATGCTCGGCAGGTTCAGACCACGGGAGCATTAGACCGTCGTTCTCTGCTCTAGGCACTAAGTGTATGTGCAGATGATTTACGCTCTGCGTGGCACTTTTCCCTTTAGAAGTAATTAGGTTGTAGTCTCCGCCTCTCTCACCCGCCACAAGACTAGCCACTCGCATCACTTCCCCAGAGATGTCTGCATTGTCAGTGAAAGAACGTGTGTGGACTTTTGGAATAACCAATAAATGCCCCTTCACCACAGGATTTAATGGCTCAAACACCAAGCAGTTACCGTAGTCAATCACTGTGCTTTTTATTTTCTCCGTATCACAGAAGACGCACTCACTCACCTTCGCAGTGTAAATCATACTGTTACCGAACAGCTTATTTATTTCCTGCTGGCTTGCTAGTTTAGGTTCGTTATTTAATTCCTCTAATGCTTCTAGCTTTTCTTCCATAGTGTTTTTGTTAATTGTGAGCTGCTAGCTACCAACTACCGTGTGTCATACGCAATAGTAGGTTAGGTTCGCAGTGATAGTGTCGGGGATTTTCATGGTGTTTTGTTGTAATCCTTCTGGTCGCGTGCAGGAGTAATCTCCCCTGACACGAACTGAATAGTGGCACCGCTCTTTATGTATCGAACCTGCCCCGTCTTTGGGTCGCAAACCTCTATAGCATGTGGGTGATACGTGCCCCCCTGCTTGTTCATTTCCCACATACAACCGTCTGTGATAATGAAAAGTTGTTCAAGTTCTTTTTTCATACGCAATAGTAGGTTAGCTCCTTAGAGTGGAGAGGTTGGTAAGGAACTCTTCGCGGCATTCGTTAAACTCTAGTCCTTTCGGCCAAGGAAGAGGACCGTGATACATCTCTATTCTCCTCTCAGTGGGCGCACACGCCTCTGCTCTATCGAGTACGGAGTCTATGAGGGTGTCTAACCACACCGCGTCCGACTCACTTACTTCGTGAAAACGCTCATTCATTTCTGCACGAGCCTCAGCACGAAGGTCTTGTAGGTTCTTAGTCATGGTTGAGTGTCTTATCGAGGAAGGTTAATGCTTCTTCGCTTTGCAGGTGGAGAGGGAGAGCGAGGTTCCACTCAATGAGATGTTCTTCCGGTAGCCAACGCTCCCAGCCTTCCATCTCCCAAATATTACCTGTCTCATCAACCGTATACCTTCCGTAACCATACTTATCCCCTATCGCCCTGAGAACGTCGGCGAGGGTGATGTCGCGGCCTATGATTTCTTTAATGTGTTTTTCATCAAAGTAAGTAAGCGAGCCACCAAGTGCGAGGAAGTCTGAATTAGGTTCTCCGTTCTCTGGAATCCAACACCTTCCTCTCCTGTCTTCTAGGAGATTCACGCTTGCCATGTAGTTTTGTATAAACAGCTCACACCCAAACTTCAACTCAACTATCTCAGGCACAGCCTTAATAACAGCAGCACGGACGCGTTTAAGGGTGGTGGTCATATCTAATTCTTTACAATCACGTCAGGTACTGGAGCTTCAGAAAGAAATCGTACGAGAGTATCCCCATAACGCTTAGCTGCTGCCGACCGTGCTGCCGACCATGCTGCCGACGCTGCTGCCGACTCTGCTGCCGACCGTGCTGCCGACCCTGCTG
>Ga0226658_10000064_pt1 | contig 40907 bp, 33 predicted proteins | sample OliLak19BULKMAT1_FD_169091 | JGI IMG/M metagenome (GOLD analysis project Ga0226658, IMG submission 169091) | Freshwater microbial mat bacterial communities from Lake Vanda, McMurdo Dry Valleys, Antarctica - Oligotrophic Lake LV.19.BULKMAT1 (v2)... | ecosystem: Environmental > Aquatic >... | reverse complement strand
CTTTTACGTATGGCCAGGATTTTTCTACCAATACTTATTGCGGGGCAATGGCGCAATTCAAGAGAACAATGTGGGCTTCTTAGTTTGGGTGGCCTACAATTTTGATTTCAGTAAAAAATCTGAATGACCAGATTGCACTTTTCAATCTGGAAATTCAGGGATTTAAATCGCTCACTTGCAAACGGTGAAAAAATTTTAAACTTATATTAGTTTTCAGCGTTCCCCACTATCAATAACTCCATCCCTTTCTATACTCTCTTTTTACAAAAGCATTTGCCTCATCAAAGTTAGTGACCTTCATTGCGGTGCCATCCCAGAGCAACTTTATGCCTCTGCCAGGGTAGTCGAATTGATCCGGTTTTTCCGTTCTGGCTTTCTGCACGTCATAGCTGCGAATGGCTAAGTTGCCCATCAATACCGTTTCGGTCAGTGGCCCGGCAATATCGAAGGGGGCACTCAATTCTATTTTTCCGTAACCCGCTATGCAGGCTTCTACCCATTGCACATAGTGGCCGGGGTCAGGGCCACCCGGAACGCGTTGAATTGTTTGGGGCACCACAACTTCTTGGTTTCGGGTGCGCGGCAGCAGCGTAGGGTTGGCACCGTATGTGCCGCACATCATTTTTCCTTTTGTCCCAATAAAAATGCACCCGTTTCCACCATCACCCATTTGTTCGTTCGGCCCAAGTTCTTCCGGCCGCTCAGGTTTAATTCCGCCATCCATCCAATGTAGTTTTACCGCTGCTTTACCATTCCTTTCCGGGAAGTTCATCGTGACAAACGATGAAGGCGGTCCGCTTTCGGGAAAGTAACCACGCTTAAATTCGCCTACATACACACTTCCCACACTGGCTGTCACATCCGTAGGATAGAGCAACTCCAACACTCTGAAAGGTGGCTCAATCAAATGGCATCCCATATCACCCAAGGCGCCAGTGCCATAGTCCCACCAGCCTCGCCAATTAAAAGGAACCAGTTTTTCGATGTAGTCTTTTTTGGGTGCGGTACCTAACCAAAGATCCCAATCCAATTCTTTTGGTACTTTTGCCTTTTGCAAAGGCCATGCAATTCCTTGTGGCCACACTGGTCGATCTGTCCAGCAGTAAACGGTATGTACCTCTCCAATAATACCTGCTTTATACCAGTCAATCAATTGCCGCACGCCATCGCCACTGGCACCTTGGTTTCCCATCTGTGTTACTACCTTATATTTCCTGGCGGCTTCGGTTAATAGCCTTGCTTCAAAGATGTCGTGTGTCAATGGCTTTTGAACATAGACGTGTTTACCCAATTGCATGGCTGCCATTGTTTGAATGGCATGATTATGATCGGGTGTTGAAACCGACACCGCATCGATGTGTTTATGCTCTTTGTCGAGCATCACACGGTAGTCTTTGTAATAGGTTGCTTTCGGAAAATTCTTTTTTGAGCCTACCGCTCGCCTGTCGTCTACATCGCAGAGGAATGAAATTTCTGCTTTGTTGCTTTTTGCAAAATTAAACAAATCACTTTCCCCCTTTCCACCTGCACCGATGCCCGCGATGTACAGTTTATCGCTTGGCGCTACATAGCCTTTGCCGAGAACAAATCGGGGAAGAATCGTAAATGCCGCAGCAGCGACTCCCGCTGTTTTAAGGAAATCTCTGCGGCTAGTGATGTTGGCTTTTTTTAACGGCATATCTTTATTTTTATTTTTTTTGAGTTATAATATTTCTTCTTTGTACAATAAACTATTTAGTTCCATTTACAGCTAGCTGTCGGAGCTCCACCTAATAACCAATAACTATTAACGAACAACTACGCTTCAAACTTCACACTTTCATCCAATGTACGCTGGTCATACTTCAATCCAAACTGGTCAAGTACATCTTGCGGCACGCCATCCCATTGATTTGGTTTATTACCTTTGTAGCCAATATCGGCAATACCAATTTTACTTGTGTAAAATCCAGTGGCCGTAAGGTCTCGTAGCAAATTAAAAAATGCAACGCCTTGCGTCATTTCTGGTTTGGCCTTATCGGGAAAGGCAATCTCATCCACCATTTCAATTTGCTGTGCTGAGGTACATTCGGTAAATACTTTATTAAAATGTTTCAGGCACTGAAGATCCAGCCATTTGAGTCCACCGCGTAAAGGTGTTTGATGGCGAGGCATGTCTTTTACAATAAACTCGATAAATTCAGGCACACCGGCTTCGGTGGCACTACCTGATACATCATCTTTTGGAATAATGATGTCTACTAAAATAGTGATCGTTGCCATTTCATGGGCGTCAAAGAATTTTTCCGCAGACACTTTTTTAAAATGCTCGATCTCGTTAGGCTGGCGGTCAGGCCCTCCGTTGATCTTTGAAAGGTCCGGTGTTTCTTCCTTTTTCTCGGGTGCACATGATTGTAGCAATACGCCAGTAGCTACGGTGCCGATGGCAAGGGTTTTTAAGTATTTTCTTCTATCCATATTAGTAGTAAGTAGGGAGACATAAGTAGTAAGATTTGATTGTGATCTCTTAATACTTATGTCTTGTGTCTTGTGTCTTATGTCTTATGTCTTATGTCTTATGTCTTGTGTCTTGTGTCTTGTATCTTTTTATAGATTCTGCTTTTTCATCTCATCAATAATATACTCACTGGCCCGCATCGAAAGTGCCAAGATCGTCCATGTTGGATTTTTATCTGCTTGTGACACGAATGATCCGCCATCTACCACAAATAAATTTTTGCAATCATGCGCTTGATTGAACTTGTTTAGTGCAGATTTCTTTTTCTCGTTACCCATGCGCACAGTGCCCACTTCATGAATGATGCGACCCGGAGTCTCTAATCCATAATTTTCTTCAGCACCCTTCACGCCCCACGTGATATCGCCACCCATCTTGTGAATGATCTCTTGAAAGGTGTCTTGCATGTGCTTCGCTTGTTTGATTTCGTAGTCGCTCCATTTGTAATGAAAGCGTAATACGGGAATGCCGTATTTATCTACCACGCTTGGATCGATCTCACAATAATTATCTTCACGCGCAATGGCTTCTCCTCTGCCAGCCATTCCAAAACTCGCTCCGTAATAATAGCGGTAATCTGATTTGAGTGATGCACCATACCCGCCAGCAGCTTTCATTTTGCCATCGGCTCCAGGATATTTTCCATTGATGCCCTGAATGCCCCCACCAAAACCATAGCTCGGCATGTCCATTCCACCCCAATACTCGATGTGATAGCCGCGAGGGAAATTCAATTTTTTATTGTCCAGCCACCACGGAGAATACAAATGCAAACCGCCTACGCCATCTTCGTTATAGCGCTTGCGATTGAATAATTTTGGAAGCACGCCACCCATAGCCACTCCTGTAGAGTCATGTAAATACTTTCCAACCACATTGCTGGCATTAGCCAATCCATTGGGATGGAAAGACGATTTGGAATTCAATAATAACCGTGCCGACTCGCCTGCGCTGGCCGCCAAGATTACCACTCGTGCACTCAGTTGATATTCTTGCAAATCATCCTTGCTCACATAAGACACTCCCGTTGCTTCGCCTTTTTCATTGGTCAACACCTCACGTACCATCGCATTGGCGATGACGTCTACGTTGCCAGTCTTTACGGCAGGGTTTACCAAAACTGAAGAGGACGAAAAATCGGCATGCACGGTGCAGCCGCGATTGCACTGGGCGCAATAAAAACATTTGCCGCGCTCGTCATTTATTTTTTGTGTAAGAATGGATAGGCGCGAGGGAATCACCTTTACGCCCAGTGAGGTAGCCGCATCCTTTACAAATAGCTCATGTAGGCGTGGCTTTGGCGGAGGAAGGAAAATTCCATCAGGCTCATTATAGATGCCTTCTTTTGTTCCGAACACGCCAATCAGTTTATCTACTTTGTCATAATAGGGAGCAACATCTTCATAGCCGATCGGCCAATCTTCGCCCAGCCCATCGATGCTTTTACGTTTAAAATCGTTGGGGCCAAAGCGCAGGGAAATCCGCCCCCAGTGGTTGGTGCGTCCGCCCACCATGCGTGAGCGAAACCAATCGAACTTGGTTCCCGCTTTTTGGGTGTACGGCTCGCCTTCAATTTCCCAACCTCCATAGGCCGCATCAAAATCCCCGAAAGGGCGGAAGCTAGTGCCTGCGCCCCTCCGTGGCGATTCGTAGGGAAATTTTAGCTGAGTTACATTTTTAGCAGGATCGTACAGCGGCCCTGCTTCTAGCAATGCTACTTTTATTCCGGCTTTCGCCAATACAAAGGCAGCCATTCCGCCACCCGCACCAGAACCCACGATGCATACATCGTATGTCTTGGAAGATTTTTTTATTTGAAGATCAGGCATGTGTTTTCAATGGTTTTAAATGTAGCTGATCTTTTTATAAATAACTACTGTGAATGAATCAGCGGTCTGATTTTTTTATAGACGATAAAAAATATCTTTTTGATAAAGACTTAATACATTTGGTGGTACTAACCTACCTCCGCTATGAAAAGCCTTTTTTGTTTCATCTTTTCGTTTTTGGTGACATCTGTTTTTGGTCAAACCATGCTTGAGCAGATTATGAGCCACCCCATTGAATCAAACTTCGCGTCATCAAAAGACGGAAAAAATATCGCTTGGGTGATCAACGATCACGGCAAACGAAACATTTTGGTAAAGACGGGAACAGACTTGCCTCGTTTGTTAACCGACTTTCAGCAAGATGATGGACAAGAAATTTCTCAACTCACCTTTTCACCCAATGGACTCAAGTTGCTTTTTGTACGAGGGGGCGCAGCAAATCGTGCCGGGCAAACTCCTAATCCAGCCAGTTTGGTCAGCGTAGTAGATCAGGCCATTTACTTCAAAGACATTGGTAACAAAGGCGCACCCGCAAAAATTACCCAAGGCAGCAGCCCCGTCTTTTATCGAGATGGATTAAAGTTTTTGTTTTCCAAAGCAGGACAGATTATGGAAACTGGGATGGAGGTAAATGCCACACCTACTCTTTTGTTTGCAGCGCGAGGTTACAATAGTGATCCGAAATTTTCACCCAACGAAAACGAGGTGCTTTTTACTTCGGATAGGGGAGGCCACAGTTTTATTGGTGTTTATAGTTTGATCCGGAAAACGATTACGTGGATTGCGCCTGATGTCACCAACGACCAATCTCCAGTGTGGTCGCCCGATGGAAGAAGTGTTGCATTTTTTCGCGCGCCCGGAACAAAAATTGGAGAGTTGAGTAATTTTACAGAGGGGACTAAATTTTCGATTGTTGTTTCAGAAATAGAAAGTGGCCTCACCAAAGTTGTTTGGAAATCTCCTAGCAGTGATGAAGGCTTTGCTCAGAGTTTTCCTAACCCGCTTAGATGGACTGCGGCCAATCGAATTTTGTTTTATTCCGAGCATACTGGGTGGTGCCATATCTTTTCGATGAACCCGGACGGAAGTGAAGTCAAAGACATTACACCGGGCGATGGCGAAGTCGAGAATTTTGTGGTGGATGCAAGTGGGCAAAATATTTATTTCGATGGAAATCGTGAAGACATCAATCGCAGGCATATTTGGAAATCTTCTGTGATGAATGGAAATCCAACCGCGATGACCGCAGGCGAGGGGATTGAAATGTTTCCCGCTGTTGGCGGCAATGAGTTGTACTGTTTTAAATCCACGTTTAATTCTTCCAAGGTATTGGCACGAATAGACGAGGGAAAGAAAGTAGCCGTGCAAGTCTATCCGCAGAAGATGATAGCCTTTAGTCCTGCCCAGTTTGTAAAGCCCGAAGCCGTTACCTTCAAAGCTGCCGATGGCACGTTGGTTCATGGACAATTGTTTATCAATCGTTCGGTGTCAGGCAAACGGGCCGGAATTTTGTACATGCACGGTGGGCCTGTGAGGCAAATGTTGTTGGGCTATCATTACAGTGATTATTATATCCATTGCTATTCGGCCAACCAATATCTGGCAAATCAAGGCTATGCTGTATTGTCGGTTAACTATCGCGATGGCATTGGCTATGGAAAGAACTTTCGCCTGGCGAAAAACCAAGGGCCGCGCGGTGCGAGCGAATACCAAGATATAGTTGCTGCTGGAAAATATTTGCAATCCTTGCCAGAAGTTGAACCCGCAAAAATTGGTTTGTGGGGAGGATCCTATGGCGGCTACTTGACTGCGATGGGCTTAGCGCGCAACCCCGAATTGTTCAAAGCGGGTGTTGACTTGCATGGTGTACATGATTGGTCCTTTGATGGGCAAGATGCTACCAATGGTTGGGGCATTCAAAAATCAGAAAGTGAGTTAGCTAGAAAGTCTTCTCCTGTGGCTGATCTTTCCAAATGGACAGCCCCGGTGTTGATGGTGCATGGCGATGATGATCGCAATGTAAATTTTCAACAAACCGTTGACTTAGTGGAAAAACTTCGCGCTAAAAATGTTGCTGTAGAATTATTGGTGCTACCCGATGAAGTACATGGCTTTTTGCGCTATGATAGCTGGGCAAGGATTTTTACGGCAACGAAGGATTTTTTTGATAGAAAGTTGAAATGATATGTTGGATGAAGCCAATATTGAGTTAAACAAGTTTAAACTAAAGAATAGAATTTATGATTTAACAAGGGTAAAAATTGACCTACCTGAGCATCGTAATCACTATTTCAAGGTTGAATTTGATATGATACAATCATTGTTGAAGCATCAGAAGCAATATTACGATCGATTAATTTATTTCGATTTCTTGCTTCATCAGATCAAGAAGATCGAAGGGAAAAACCCGAAAGATTTTAAGGACTACTTGAAAAAACTGAGTGAGGATGGCCAAAATCCAAAAGGGGAGCTATTTGAGATTCTAACCTATGCAAAGTTAATCGATAGGGGTATCCAATTTAGCAAACCTAAAAATAACCCAGATTTTGTTTTCCCAAACTTTGGAAATGTTGCAGTGGAATGTACTTCAAGAAATTCTTCTAAGGATGGATTCTATTATGATTCAATTGCTCAGACGATCCTAAAAAAAGAAGAAACTGGTTTGAAACAGAATTATGCGAATGATCGTACAGCACTTCATATCGATATAACTAAGTCTGTTTATAATTCGTACTATTCTGATGATTTTTTAGATGAGAAAATGATAAATTGCGTCTTAGATGATTTGATTAGTGAGGTATCTTTTGGTTCAATTTGTTTGATTTACTATTCCTACTTGGATGACGGAAAAGGATATGGGCAACCTTTTATTCGTTATAAGAAATCAGCAAGTCGAAATCTGGTTAACCTCCACAAGAAGATGTTTTCACTAAAAACAATTAAAGGTGTTCAAACTTTGAAGCCCTTCTTATAGGTTTATGAAAAGTAAACTCATCGTTCTCACCGGTGCAGGTATCAGTGCCGAAAGTGGCATCGCAACCTTTCGCGATTCGGGCGGATTGTGGGAAGGGCATAACGTAGAAGATGTAGCCACGCCCGAAGGTTGGAGGCGCAATCCCGAGTTGGTATTGGAGTTTTATAATCAGCGAAGGAAACAAGGATTGAATGCCAATCCCAACCAAGCGCATAAAATTTTAGCCGAGCTTGAAAAAGATTTTGAAGTCACTATTATCACCCAAAATGTTGATGACCTGCATGAGCGTGCAGGCAGCTCTAAGGTAGTGCATCTTCATGGGAAGTTATTTGAATCGAGAAGTTCTATTGATCCTTCTTTGATTTATCCCGTGAAGGGTTGGGAATTGAAACTAGGTGACGTGTGTGAGAAAGGCTCTCAACTCCGGCCCAACATTGTGTGGTTTGGTGAGGCTGTGCCTATAATGGAGGTCGCTTCTATTATTGCCTCTACGGCCGATATTTTTTTAGTGGTTGGCACTTCTATGGTGGTGTACCCTGCGGCAAGTCTCATCGATTATGTGCCTGATAAAACTAAGAAATATATTATCGATCCGCACAAGCCGGATATTTTTCATGTTTTAAATGCCGAGTTTATAACTGAAAAAGCGAGTGCGGGAATGGCGAAATTCAAAGAGTTATTAGTTGAAAATTAAAAGTTTAAAGTCTTTCACTTTCAACTTTCAACTTTCACTTTCGACTTTCAACTTATTTTTTTGTTAAGTCAACTAAAAACTTCTTGAATTTCTTCGTGTTGAAATTAGTAGTCCCCACTTCCTTTGCTACAATTTTCCCCTCTTTATTTATCACGAAAGTTGTTGGGATGGAGGGCACGTTCAATTGTTCAGATAAGTAGCCAGAAGGCATGTATACCGGAAAGGTAAAACCCTTATCATTAATATATTTTACTACTTTTCCTTTTGCATTGTCTTTGTCAATGGAGAGCATCACAAAAGCAATATTTTCACTAGCAACTTCCTTATACAATTCGTGTATGCCTTGCATTTCAGCTTTGCATGGCCCGCACCAAGTGGCCCAAAGATTTAGAAAGACAACTTTTCCTTTGAATTGATTGAACCCGATTTTGTCCTCATTCAAATCTTTGATGGTAAAATCATAGTTGAAAGCTTCGCTTTCCTTGGTGTCTACGGACGCATCCAACAAGCCGGTTTCCATTACTACTGATTGCGTAGCAGAAGAAAAACCACTCAGCAAGCCAGTTACCCTTAGGAAAAACAGGATTGCAAAAGCCCCTAGTAAAGTGAACAATATTTCTTTTAAAATTTTCATTTTGGCTTAGTTTTTGGAGACCACGGCAAATAGATTTTAGCAAATGTCCACAATTTGATAACTTCGAACGAATAAACATTGAAATGAACAAGATAGTTGCTCTGCTGCTTATTTTTTCCGTATTTTCTTTGCCTGCTCTAGGGCAGAAAGTGAAATACAAAGACTTGATTCTTTTGTTAGACCACGGGCAATACTCGGATGCGGAATCTCATTTAAGGAAATATTTAAAGGAAAATGATGACAACCCAAGTGCCTACATTTTCATGGGCATTACTTTTCAGGAAAAGGCAGCGGGCGAAGATGTTTTGAAACAGACGGAAAAAGTCATGGCCCACTCCGATTCAGCGGCCCTATTTTTCGATAAGGCTTCAGTTATCGTTACGGAGAAAGAACTTCGAAGGAACGATGAATATTATCAGATGTTTAGTAGGAGAGACCCCAGAACAGGGGAATTTGGTGTTAAGATATCGGACGTTAAACTTCAATTAGAAACTCGCACCAAAGCCGTCAAAGAAAGGAAGGATCAGGTGAGGGAACTGAGAAAACATTTTTTAAAAGCAGAGGAGCTTTATGCGAAATGCTTGTCAGCATATAAAAGCATTCAAGTGAAGTATGAGTCAAATAACGATTTGTATCTCCTATCGGATGATTTTTTGTTAGCTGACTTGAACAAATTAATTCAGACTTTTGACTCAACAGTAAATGTATTTAATAGCTATAGATCTGTACTAAAGCAAATCGGGAAAACAAATTACAACCAATTGTTGGATTTACAGGAGATCATCGAATTAAAAAGGGATGGAGGGGGTGCTGCGGATTTTATGGTGGATGACGTGAAGATTTGGGATTATAAGAAATGGGCAAAGGCTTGCCTTGAAACAATTGAGAAGGTCATTGTGCCATTGAGAGATAGTCAGATTAGCTATGATATATCGTTAAATAAGCTGCGCGCTAAATTGCAGAAGGACTCAATTTCCGTTCTGGCAGACGTTGCTCAACTCGAAAATCAAACTCTTTATACTCAATTGAAAAAGTATGATGAGAATCCCCTGCCGATTGGCGTGTATGAGATGGTGAAAGCCGAATTGAGATATCAATCGGACCTGATCTTACACAAACCGAAAAAAGACACTAGCAATATTGGTGTTCGCCTTTCGCATTTAACTGAGGAGCTAAAGTACATTAGCCAGCTGGATAGTATAGCACTTAGTTTGTCAAAGCGGGATGCCCAAAAAGATAATCGGAAGTACGGCCATTTTATTACCAAAACCTACGGAACCCATAGTGTTTTGATCAACACCATAAATACGACACTCGAATATGCGAAGCGCGAGCAACTCAAGAAACAAGTTGAGTGGGAAAATACTATCCAAGCAACGAAATGGGCGATTAATGGTGCTGACTCCATTCCGCTATTCTTTGAACAATCGCGCGAGCTAAAGTACAAACCGCTGGTAATTGTAGATGAGAAATTTACAATCGGGCTATTTTTCAAGGATTCATTGGCAACGGGTTATATTTATTCGATTACGCCCTCCAGAATACCTGATATGAAAGTAATGTTTCCAGTAGATCAAAAAAGTTTCAAGAAACGCAATTTCTTAGCTACGAAATGCCTTTCGGTAACAGATATCCCAGGGCATGTTTTTTTCTCTCTGATTTACTCCGAATCTAAATCAAATGAAAAGTTCCCAGTGCAAATTTCAAAGATTTACCGCTCGGATGGTTTGGCGTGGAGTAATTTTTTTAAGTTTGATTGGCTGCCCACCGAAATGTCTTTCTCGCCAGCTACCGGTGAACTTTCAGTCAAAGTTTCTGCCAACGGTGAAAGTAAAATGATGGTGATTGACAAAAACGGGAAGCAGGTTCAGTAGTTGAGTTAACGCCAAAAGCGGTGTTCGCCAGTGTTGGCTGTGTCATGTATTATTTTATTAGAACCCTACAAGTATTTTTTTAAACCCTGCCGGCCATTTTATTAATTTTACCCGGCACCTAATTTCCAGTTAACTTTCTCCAGTCTTGATAGCGCATTGTCATGCGGGTTTTCATTTTTTCATAGTTATCCCAGCTATCAACAACATGGTAAATACTCGGCAATTGCTTGACTAGAATTTCGTCATAATCTGCCCTGTAAAGGCCGCCACCGTAATAATAATAGGTAAACATATTTCCAGCCCGGCTAAAAAGTTCAAAGCCCAGATACCCATCCCATATTTCGCTTAAAATGGTGCAGGAAATTTCCCTTCTTTTAAAACGAAATATCTGACCGGATGCTTCTTCCTCAAAATATTCGGAGTACAAATCCACGTCAATGATCCAACCGAGGTACATACCAATATGAACATAGGCTTGCTCAATGGGCAGCGAATCGGGGAAGTTGCCTAGAAAGTGGGTCTTGGCATTGTCGTAAATTGTCTTTTGAATTTCAACTTTCTTTTCCATGGTTCAATTTTAGGCAAAATAGTTGATAAGAAGAGCTATTTGGTAGGATTGGCGTAAGGTTTTAATTCAGAAAGCATAATCTTGTTGTTCTTTCGGTTAACGTCCGCCATTCGCTGAGACGGATCTATTTCTATGCTTTCCACTTCGCCCATTTTCTTGCTGACAGTCAATGTGTAAGAAGGATTTACCCACGGCCACGGATCAAGTACTTTTCGGCTTGTGACGGGGTTTTCAGAAGTTTTGTTCCCCAACAATTCATTCATTGAAATATAATAAATTTGCTTACTGCCGTCTTTAAAAGAAACCAGCAAATCGATTGGCATCGGAAATTCGCCAACTCGATTTAGTTCCACCAAGGTGTTGCCGTCATTTTCGGTAATCATCCCAATTCCATAATCGATACGTTTTGTGGTATTGATCCAGTAACGCAAATACCAATGTAGTTGTAGCCCTGAAACTTTCTCCATTACCCGAATAAAATCATTTGGTTCGGGGTGCTTCATTTTCCAAGTAGTGTAATAACGTTTCATGCCCTTATAAAAATTATCTTCACCTATCAGGTACTTGAGTTGTTCCAGAAACACGGCTCCCATACTATATGCCATAGTGCTGTAGGCGCGGTTTGTGTTGAAGTGATCGGAATGTTGGTTTGCCGGCTCTTGCAATCCACTATTTACCAAGCTGAAATAACTGTTGTAACTGCTTTGATGGGGTGGCGCTGTTTCGTTTAAGATCGCTGCCATAGCCTCGCTACTGGCGAAGTCGGTAAAGCCTTCATCCATCCACGCGTGCAGGCTTTCATTGGAGGCCAATGTCATTTGGTACCAACTGTGTGCTACCTCGTGCGCCATGGTGCCGCTTACTCCTGCTAAACTTCCTTCGCCCAAAATAAGCGTGCACATTGGGTACTCCATGCCGCCATCTCCCCCTTGAATGATGGAATATGTTTCGAACGGATATTTCCCAAAATGTTTGTTCAGATATTCAAATACCTTCACGGCATACTCCTGCATTTTCTTCCAGGTCTCGATAGTCTTTTCATTCTTTTGATAAAAGAAATGAAGTTCAGGGCCATTGGGCACTTTTGCTGTGTCATGGGTATAGTCAGGGTCTGCTGCCCAAGCAAAGTCGATCACATTTTTTGCGATAAAGTGCCAGGTTAAATCTGCCGATGTTTTTTTCGGTACGCTGTTAGAATAACCGTGTCCTATTTGATTCGGATTTTGAAGCACGCCTGTTCCCCCAATCACAAAACTGGGGTCGATCGTGATCTTCACATCGAAATCTCCCCAAGGGCTATGAAATTCCCGCGCCACATATTGGCTAGCATGCCAGCCTTGAAAATCATACTCGGCTATTTTCGGGTACCATTGCGTCATCGAATAGGCAATTCCCTCGCGGTTGTTGCGCCCACTTCTTCTGATTTGATTGGGAACTTGTGATTCAAACTTCATGTCAAATACTGACTTCGACTTTGGGAGCATCGGCTTCGCCAAAGTCGCCTCTAGGATAGTGCCAACAACTTGGTAGGAAAGATCTTTGCCATCTTGTTTTAGCGAAAGGATATGTTGGTATCCGATCTCATTGTCCTTGAGTTTGGAGATTCGATCCATCACCCGTCTATCAGGATCCGGCAAGTTCCGCGAGCGCACATCCATCATGCTCCCGGGTTGAAAAGCATTAAAATATAAATGATAGTAAACTTTGGTCAGTGTATCGGGTGAGTTGTTGTAATAAGTGAGTTGTTGACTTCCCGTTAACTTGTGGATGGCTACATCCAATTTCACATTCATGGTGTATTCCACCCGCTGTTGCCAATAATCTCGTTGCGCGAATGCAAATTGAATAGACAATAAAAGCACTAAAGTCAATACCTTACCTTTCATAAAACTCATGTTAATTGAATGGCAAAGTATTCAAAAGATGGTAGGAACAAAAGCCGTTTTATTTTCCGGCCGATTTTAAGTTGATCAATTTGGAGATCGTGACTCCCGTGAAGCTGTTTTGCGGTAAGGACGAACTTTCTCCGGGCAAGGCCACCGGCCAATTATAAGTGTAGGCAACCGTTAACGACCAATTCTTCTTCGTAAATCTTAACGGAAGCGTTAAAGCATAGTTCATAAGGCCAAACTTATTTTCGTTGAATTGCGTCACCAACGGCAATCTTCTAGCAGATCGAATTACTGTTTGTTGACTGAGTTGAACGGAGGTAATAGTTGCACTTCCAAATAGAACTTGGTAGGAGGGTGTAAATGAAATCCGATCCAAACCAATAAAATTATATTTCCGCAAAGAAACTACAATTCCGGGCGCAAGGCGATGTGCATCTTGCCGGCCAAAGTAATAAGAGTAGTCGATCCTTAACGTGATGGGTTTAAAATCAATGAAATTGGTAAAGCCGAGCATGTTCGTTAGCGGTGTTTCAACATTGATGTCGCGGTTGTTATAGATCAATCGATCATACGTGGCAAGAAAAGAATAGTGCTTTGAAAGCATTTTCAAGTAGCCCAATGAGGCAATGGACAAGTATAAATTAGGATTGTATTCTTGGCTCCAATAGGAACTTAAATCTAGAAATAACCCAGTCTTATGGTAATAGGATGCGCCAACTGATGCCCCGTATTGATTTATACCAATTGTTCTTCCTGCCGAGATAATATTAGTGTTGAAGCCAGCGCGAATTGATAATGAGGAGCTTACTTCAACCTGCGATTTCAGTAGACTATCAATCATCGTAAAGATTGACAGTGAATCAGAATAGCTAAAAATAGAATCGAGTTGAGCGAGCGTAATTGAATCTGATAAAATTGAGCTTTTTTCACGCGGAATAGAGTCATGCACTTGAGCCTGGGTTACAAAAACCATTGCCATCCATAAGCTCTGGATGGCAATAAAAGCCTTTGTCTGAAAACGCATCTAGTTATTTTTTTCCCTCGCTCGTTGCTCAAGCCTGTTTCGAATGTTGTCGCGGTTTTCCTTTCTCATCTCCCGCATATCTTCGCGATCTTGCAGACGTTGAAGCAACATTCTTCTAAACTCTTCTTCTGCCTTTGGCAAGGTAAGCAGTTGCCGGGCAGAAATCACTTTTAGTAATCGGTCGGAGTAATTTTTCTCCAAATCCAAATTTTGTTGTTTCAATTGCATCCCTAATTTTATCAATTCCTGATCGCGATCGGCCTTTGGCTTAGCAGGATCTTGGATTCTTTCTGCCTCCCGAAATTGCTTCCTCAAGTCCATTCGTTGCTCTGTAAATTCGCGATATACTGGCCAAAATTTCTCTGCCTGCGCAGGAGTCAGTTTTAGTTTTTCTGAAATAAGTGCGATCCGAGCCACATTAATTTTCTCCAAGTTTTTAGGATCTTGTTTGTCGGGTAGGTTCACGTCCTGCGCGCCCAAGCCAAAGATGCAGGACAGGATAAGAATGGTGAGCGTGATTTTTTTCATATCGTAAACTTAAAAGTTAAAATCATATTGTTGGACAATTTCATTGAGCGAGTCGGCACTAATTTCTTCTTGAGGTTGATAGAGTTTGGTGATGGCTGCGTTGGTAAATGAAACATTCTCTAAAATTTCTTCCGTAGTGATATCATCCGATTCTAAGTAAGCCAACAGCTCTGTAGTGGGCACTGAATCGAGGCTTGCAAAAACATCTTCCTGTTTTGATAGTTTATTGAAAATGGCCAATGAAATAATCCCCACCAAAAAAATAGGAACAGCAAGTTTCAACACAAAACTAAAATCAGGCAGCCAAGAAGACTTCTTTTCACCCGATTGAATTCTTGCCTGAATTCGCGTAGGAAGGTCTTCAAAGTATCCATCTGGTATCTTAAATGACTGTTTTTTTGGTATGTCTTCTAAGCGTTTCATTTTACTTTTTTTATTTTAGGACATCTCTAAAAACCTTTGTGTTCTTCACCTCAATCCTTTCCCTTCTCCATCCCGATAGCTATCGGGAGAGAAGGGTGGGCGGAGTTTTTAGAGAGGCTCTTTATTATATCTAAGATTAATTTTTCGTTGCGAAGTTTAATCATTCTGCTAAAAAACTCTCTATTTTTTTTACGGCATGATGAAAGCTGGCCTTTAGCGCTCCCACACTTGTTTTTGTGATGTCTGCAATCGCCTCATAGGGCAAATCGTCAAAGTACTTCATATTGAATACAAGTCGCTGTTTGTCAGGAAGTTTAAGGATGGCTTTTTGAAGCCTTTTTTGAATTTCATCACCATCAATGTCCATCGATGAATCAAGTTTGGCCGACAACTGTTCGCCCACATCTTCCAGCGACAAAAAGAACCTTTTTTTCTTTTTGTTGAGGTGGCTGAGACATTCGTTGGTAGCAATTCGGTAAATCCAAGTGAACAACTGAGAATCCTCCCGAAAACCATCAATGTATTTATGGATTTTAATGAATACTTCCTGCGTCAAGTCATCGGCATCATCATGATCGATCACCATTTTTCGCACATGCCAATAGACTCTCTGTTGGTATTGCCGAACTAACAGATTGAAGCCATAGCTTCGGGTATCTGGGTTGCGGATTTTCAGTAAGAGTTCTTGGTCTTCCAAACAGACTGACTTTTAGAAAGTTGAAAGTTAGACATTTACTTCTTGCATAGGTTTAATGCCACGACCCATCTATGACCAAGTAATTTCCAAGTATTGATTGTTACCGAACCCGTATATTTGAAAAGTAAAAGTATGAGAAAACTCTGCGTGATATGTTTTGCAATGTTGGGAGTTTCAGCCTGTGGGCCCGATCTGGATCCACAAAAGTATTTGATCAAAAGCATTTTGCTGAGCTCGTACCAAGAATATTCATTTGAATATTTGGGAAATCGCCCTCAAAAAATGACAGGTACAGATTCGATACGATTCGACTATAAGTATTATCGAGATTCAACGTCAATTCGTCAATACAACCAGGGCAAATTAGTCACTAGAGTCCAATTGGTTTATTCGGGTAGTCAGTTGGTGAATTCAAAAATCAGGTGGCAATTTGGGCGTATACATTACAAAGATTCAATCCTGTTTTCCTACAGCGGAGGCAATCTTTCTAGCTTTGTGCATAGAGGAGGAACGTATCAAGTTGTTGTGCAAAGGGGAAATGTGGTTAGTATGAAAAGAGGAATCAATGTTGTCAGTGCCTCCTATACTGCTGCGTATGATCAAGTTGCAAATCCCTTAAAATCACTTTATTGGCTAGATCATCTTATTTTGCCCAGTGGAGCCACTACAACGTTACAGCCGTTGGCAATTGCCCGTTATTTTTCTGTCAACAATATTACTTTGGGCGTGGGTCAATTGTTGGGCGTAACAACAACACAACGATACTTTTATAATTACCTCCGCGGCATTTTGCCCAAAACCATTAACTACGAGATTGAAGATGCAAAAAGTAAAGTAACAGATTTGGTTTATGCGTTCGATATCCAATATGTCAAACGCGATTCATCAGCACCCTTACCGTAGGGCTCAGTTTAATTTTCCAAGCAGATCAACCAATTGCTCATATAGTTCTTTTGAGTGTGCCGGAAAATTGGCGAAGCGCAATTGCGATTTCTTTTTTTCTCCATAGCCGTCACCGGGATTAAATCCGTGCGATGAAAGATAGGAACTGATCCGTGCGGCATGCTCGCCACAATCGGCAACGATTACTGTTTTGGATTGCGCACTTGCATCTTGAACAAAAGGTTTCATCAGTGTATGAGATGAGAGAGCTTGATATAAGATAGCGGCTTTGTATTCTGTTTCCTGCCGGATTTTTTTTATTCCTATCCGCAAAAAATCTTCCACCACACAGCTTAGGAGATAAATACCAAGAACGTTTGGAGTTTCACTGGTCTGATTTTTTTTAGCGTTCAACAAAAGAGTTGGCAAGTTGTGATACGATCCAATAGAAATCCCTTTTGCCAGAAGCTTTTCAGCTTTTTCAATGCATCGCGGGTTCACGATCCACACGCCCAAACCTGCGGGCATGCCAAATCCTTTTTGAACAGAAAAGAACACGGAATCTACCTTGGTATAATCGATGGAAGGGTATGGGAGGGAAGAAACGGCATCTAACACGATCAATGCAGTTGGATTCTTTTCCCGCACCTGCAAAATAAATTCACTAGTTAGAGAGACACCTGTGCTGGTTTCGTTTTGCGTCAGCGCGATTAGCTCAGTATCATACGTTGGGATTGAAAGGGATGAAAAATTTTGACCCAACGGTGCTTCTATCTTTTGGGATTTTTTCCCAAGCTGCAAGGCGATTTCATAATAGCGATTGGAAAACGCACCATTTACAAGATGTGTGGACGAATTCTCCACTAAATTTTGAATGGATTTCTCCCAGATTTCGGTAGCAGAGCCGGTAAAGAAAATGTGATAGTCCGATGGGATGCTGAGTAGTTCTTTCAATCCCTCCGTTGCTTTTTGGAAAATAGCTTCAAATGCCTTACTGCGATGTGAAAGAGACGCAATACCTTCCTTGAATGCTTTCTTTGCATGATCGGGCACCGTATAGAAAAGCTGAGAGGGTCCTGGGGTAAAATTGATTTGCATACTTCTTTAATAAATCGCAAGATAAAATCAAACCATTATAGAATCATTATTTATTTTTATCGCATTCGATTGTCGAACAATTTATCTAAAGGGCATTTCTAAAAACCTTTGTTTTTTTCACCCCAACCCTATCCCTTCTCCATCCCGATAGCTATCGGGAGAGAAGGGTGGGCGAAGTTTTTAGATACGCCCTAAAATTAACAACTCGTTCGTTAGAAATTATTGACAATTTGCGTACGTTTGATCCATAATTCCCACTTGGATTTGGGATACGTTTGCTGAACCTAACAATTATACAATACCGGGTGAAGCGTTCGGACAAAATCAGGCCTCAGCTCCAACTTGTTGGAGCCCTCGCCCAAAAAGCAGGATAACAGTGGAAGGTCGCGACCAGAATGCAGCCCAAAACTTGTCTTTTATGGGGTTCAGAAACCACCACCAGATCCAGTGGGTTTTATTTTTTTAACAATGTTACAAGATTGCTTGTACTTCCAGCTCATTCACGACAACCAAAGTCGATTTGTCAATCATTTCGATGATAGATCTCCAATTTTTCTCAAAGAAGATATGCAGTTGGTTGATGGTAAAGTTCCCAAATTGAAAGTGAACCACTTTAACGGGATTGTTACTTAAGATGCATCGTGTATAGAAGTCTGAATCTTTAGTGAGAATAATTAAGTTCTTTAATTGAGCGTAGTTCCAAATATTTTGATCACTCATTCTCGTGTCCAAATCGGAAACGAATTCGAATTAGGGCGAATTAAAGTATTTGAAATATCTAGGAAGATTTACATCAACCAAGAATTTGGCCATCCAATATCGTTAGGCAGGTATTCTAGGAAAGGTTTTATCCTTGTCGACCAGCAGGGAAGCAAATTGAAGGCAGGCATAGATATCCTCTCTTTCTAGATAAGGGTAGCTTTGAAGCAATTGGTCGAATGTTTCGCCAACTGCTAAAAAATCTAAAATGGTTTTCACCGTAATCCGCATATCCCTGACAACGGGCTTGCCATTGCAGATATCTGGGTTCATTGTTATCCGATTTACGAAGCTTTCCATTTATCAAATATACAGTTTTAAACCCTTTTAATACAGCACCCTAAACTTGATAGTGTTGTCAATCGCACGCATCTCCTTGATCATTTCTTTGTTGTACTCCTTGTTTATATCGGTGATTACGTAGCCAATTTGTTCATTGGTTTTCAGGTATTGACCAACAATGTTGACCCCGTTGGTTGCCAAAATATGATTGATCTTAGCTAGAATGCCCGGGACATTGTTGTGGATATGAATCAGCCGATGGGCGTTTTCTAAGATTGGCAACGTCAGATTCGGGAAATTCACACTGTTGCTAGTACTGCCCGTGTTGATGTAGTCCATCATTTTTGACGGAACAAAATTGCCAATGTTTTCTTGCGCTTCGGAAGTGCTACCACCGATATGGGGAGTCAATAGGGTGTTTGGCAGCCCTCGCAATTCAGAAACAAATTCTTCATCGTTGCTGATGGGCTCGTAAGGGAAAACATCGACTGAGCATCCACCGACTGTTCCATTTAAAATGTGTTCGCGAAGGGCTTTGACGTCCACCACATGTCCACGGCTGAGGTTTAAAAAGATAACGCCTTTCTTCATCGCTTTAAACTCCGCTTCACCTATCAAATTGGCATTAGACTCCTTTCCGTCTACGTGTAGTGTGATGACATCCGCTAAACCCAACAACTCCTTTAGCGATTTGCATTTGGTTGCATTGCCCAAGGCTAATTTCTCTTCCTTGTCGTAGTAGAAAATTTTCATGCCCAAGTTTTCGGCAATCACCGATAGCTGCGCACCTATATTTCCGTAGCCTATGATGCCCAATTTCTTGCCCCGGATTTCAAAACTTCCCATTGCCGATTTGTCCCACTTGCCTTGGTGCATTTTCACCGACTTATCAGGGATGCCACGCATTAGTAAAATCATTTCAGCGATAGCTAATTCAACCACCGAACGAGTATTGCTGAAGGGCGCATTGAAAACCGATACTCCTTTTTTTGTAGCGGCTTTCAAATCAATTTGATTGGTGCCAATGCAGAAGGCTCCAATCACCATCAACCGATTGGCATTCTCAAACACTTTTGCCGTGACCTGTGTTTTTGAGCGAATCCCGAGCACGGAAATATTTTTTATTTTCTCACATAGTTCCTCTTCGTCCAAACCGGCCGGGTAGTTCTCAACATTAAACCCTTCTGCCTTCATTAGCTCAATGGCAATCGGGTGGACGTTCTCCAATAAGAGTACGTTGATTCTGTTTTTAGGATAAGAGATAGTAGTATTCAATTTATTTAAATATAAAAATTCATCTAAACTCGGAGTGATGTGATCGGCTTTTGTCAGCACGTTTTCCCGTTCAATATTTTCAGTAAAGGCATAGAATTTATTGGCTAGGCCTGCGTGTTTAATTTCGTAGTCCGTATAACCATCTCCAATTACATACACATCGCCATTTAAGTTGAGGCGCTTCAGTTGTTCAACCTTTCCGTTGTTTGCTGAAAGTGGATTGTTTAAGTCAAAGCCGATGACTTTTTCCAACTCGTCAAAAATGAACTCATTCGCTAAAATATTTTCGGGTTTAATGCCGAATTCAGTTACCACAGGCTCGATGAATTCCCGAAACCCATTTGAGATAATATAGATGTTATCTGCATAGGTCGTAAAAAACTCCTTGTTCCGCTTAAATGATTCTGAGACCACGAGCTTCAATTCCTTAATCAAAGGTATTAGATGACGCTTTTCGGGCTGCAATATTTCCAATCTTTTTTCGATTGACTCCCGAAGGGATATCTTACCCTCCATACCCAAGTTGGTGATGTCAAATATCTTTTTTTTGATGGCCTCGCTATCTGGATGTTCTTTTACGATAATCTCAGCGAGTACATCAAAGGCCTCTACTTTTGTAAAAGTGCTGTCAAAATCGATTACGAAGTACTTATTTAATTTCATTTGTGATAAAGCGAAGACGCAATTTACTAACTCTTTTGATCGCATGAGGAGATTGGCGCGATAATCTCACTCAAATCTCAACTCGTCAAGGGCAGATTTTAATTCGCGCAAGGTCTTTTCATTTTTTAGACTTTTAGCCAATACGATTCCCCGCTCCAGTATTTGAATGGCCTTGTTTTGCTTCCCGGCAGCAACAAAAAACGTGGCCGCCACATAATAGGTTGGCAAATAGTCGGTGTGAATGGTTAAAAGTTCTTCGAAAAGATTGGCGGCCCGATCGGGTTGGGAGGTGGCCAGTTCCATGGCGAGGCCGAACTTGTTAAATGGGTCATGTGGCTCTTCCTTAATCCATTGTTCTAGGTTTTTGATTCGCTCGGGGTTCATTTCAATTTTTCGCTTTCCAACGACCTTAATTAAATTTTTATCCTTTATCTTGAGCCAAATTTAGGTTTCTATTGTTAAATGTCAGTAAATCATTTTCTTAGCCCAGTATATGAAGATTTTAGTTTGTATTTCTAACGTTCCGGATACTACCTCCAAGATCAATTTTGTAGATAACAGCACAAAGTTTGATGCCACTGGTGTACAGTTTATCATCGGGCCCTATGACGACTATGCCTTGGCGCGTGCCATCGAATTAAAAGAGGCAACTCCCGGCACCACGGTAACAGTTATCAATGTAGGTGGGGCAGAGACGGAGCCTACTATCCGCAAGGCATTGGCCATCGGTGCAGATGACGCCATTCGCGTAAACGCAGAACCAACAGATTCGTTTTTTGTGGCCTCTCAAATTGCGGAACATGCTAAGGAATATGACTTAGTGTTGATGGGGCGCGAGTCGATCGACTTCAATGGCGGAGTGGTACATGCCATGGTGGGCGAAATTTTAGGAATTCCTTCGTTGTCGCCAGTGATGAAATTGGAAATTGAAGGAACCAAGGTAAAGATGGAAAGGGAGATAGAAGGAGGCAAAGAACAAGTGGAAGCAAACTTACCCCTGGTAGCTGGCTGCCAAGAGCCAATTGCAGAGTGGAAAATTCCAAATATGCGTGGTATTATGTCGGCTCGTACCAAGCCTTTGAAAGTGGTCGACCCAACAGCCGTTGAGCAGACTGTATTGTTGCAGAAGTTTCAATTACCGGCCGCGAAGGGGGCTATCAAAATGATCAGCGCTGATAATGTGGCGGAGCTGGTCACGCTTTTGAAGACCGAAGCGAAAGTTTTATAGTTGTAAAAATAATATTCAATCATTCAATATTCAATCATTCAATATTCAATCATTCAAAATTTAACCTATGCCAGTATTAGTTTTTGTAGAAACAGGGGATGGAAAAGTGAGAAAAACATCGTTGGAGGCAATTGCTTATGCCAACAAAATGGGAAGTGATGTTACCGCCATTGTGTTAGGGTCGGCTCAGATTGCAGAATTGGAATCGCTCGGGAAATACGGTGCCAAAAAAGTACTTCATGTGGCCGATGCAAAACTAGATCAAGCTGTGATTCAAGTATACGCTTCGGTATTAACTAAGGCTATGCAAGATGAAGGCGCAGATATTTTAGTATTGGCCAATTCTTCATTGGGTACGCCTGTGGCGGCCAAAGTGGCAATCAAGACGAATGCAAGTTTTGCTTCGAACGTGGTCGAACTACCATCTACAACCAATGGGTTTGTGGTAAAACGGAGCATTTATACAGGCAAAGCATTTTCATTTGTAGAATTGAAGAATTTAAAGAAGGTAATTGCCATCAAAAAGAATGCGGCTGAAGCAAAAGAAATTGGCGGCACTGCGACTGTGGTTCCCTACCAAGTAAGTTTGAATGACGCTGATTTTAATACTACCATTACTTCTTCTGAAAAAGCAACCGGAGATATCTTATTGCCGGAGGCCGAGATTGTCGTTTCAGGAGGACGCGGATTAAAAGGGCCTGAACACTGGGCTATTTTGGAAGAGCTGGCGAAAGAACTTCGTGCGGCTACGGGCTGCAGCAAACCGGTATCAGATATGGGTTGGAGACCGCACCATGAGCACGTAGGCCAGACGGGTGTCAAGGTGGCACCTCAGCTTTATATCGCCATCGGAATCTCAGGGGCGATCCAACATCTGGCGGGAGTCAATTCATCGAAATGTATTGTCGTCATCAACAAAGATGCAGATGCTCCCTTTTTTAAAGCAGCCGACTACGGCATTGTGGGCGATGCGTTTGACATCTTGCCCAAGCTAACTGCTGCGGTAAAGGCAAGCCATTAAATTCCCAAAAAGAATTTGAGAATTTAATCGTAAATAGCTTTCCTTTTAATCGTAATTTAAATTGTAGTGAAGAAAATTAAGTTAGAAATTCTAGGGCTTTCATCAAGCCAGTCACAGACAGGTTCTTTTGCCTTGGTATTAGGCGAAGTTTCTGGAAATCGGAGGCTTCCCATTATCATCGGGATGTTTGAGGCTCAGGCCATTGCCATCGAAATTGAGAAGATTATTCCCAACCGGCCAATGACGCACGATCTGTTTAAATCTTTTTCCAATTCATTCCATTTTCATGTGGAGGAAATTGTGATTTCAGATTTGAAGGAGGGCGTATTCTTTGCTAAAATTGTTTGCAGTGATGGATTGAAAAAAACCGAGATTGACGCCCGTCCTTCGGATGCGATTGCTATTGGCCTTCGCTTTGATGCGGTCATTTACACGTACGAATCGATCTTGGCAGAAGCCGGAATTGTGCTGACAGACCAGGAAGAAGAAGAGAAATCCGAGCCCAAGGAACAAAAAGCAAAAGTCAAGAAGGAGAACGTTAAAAAAAGCGGAGATGACTATAAAAACTACAGCATGGACAAGCTGAAGGAATCGTTGAAGGAGGCGCTCGACAAAGAAGACTACGAAAAGGCAGCTAAGATTCGTGATGAGCTGGGGAAAAGGAATTAAATTTTGATTTATGATTTTAGAATATGTAAAATCAGCCATGAAGATAGCTCACTATGAGCGCTTGGAAGATGATGGTTCATATTATGGGACGATAAATGGATTTGAAGGTGTATGTGCCAATGAAGCTACGCTTGAAGAATGCAGAGATGAATTGGAGTCAGTTTTAGAAGATTGGATTTTATTCAGTGTTTCAAAAAACGCAGAACTTCCTGTCATCAACGGGCTGAGTTTGAAAGTAAAAGAAGTAAATGCCTAATGCCAACGGTTGGATCAATCAAAAGATAAGATTTAATCTGGCACTTAAAGAAGTTAGGGTTTGACGGCCCCTACACCGGAGGAAAACACCAATTCATGATTCGAAATAATCTTCGACTTACAATTCCGAACCCTCATCGACAAGATATTTCGTTGGGGTTATTGGCAAGAATACTAAAGCAGGTGGGTATCGAAAGAACCGATTGGGAAAAATTATAGAGTGATGGATTACTTCCGCGGCATTCTTGGGTTACTGTTTATCATCGGTGTTGCGTTCTTGCTTTCTGGAAATCGAAAAAAAATAGACTGGCGTTTGGTAGCTATTGGCTTGTCGTTGCAGATCTTGATTGGTTTGGCAATTGCTAAAGTTGGCTTTGTTCGGTTTGTATTTGAGTTTATTAGCGAAAAATTTGTAATGTTCCTCAGCTTCGCGCAGGAGGGAAGCAAATTTGTTTTCGGTTCACTGGCTACCAATACGTCCAACACCGGTTTTATTTTTGCCTTTCAAGCCTTGCCCACCGTTATTTTCTTTTCGGCCGTTACAGCCGGTTTGTACTACCTCGGCATTTTGCAAAAAATCGTTTTTGGCTTTGCCTGGCTGATGAGCAAAACCATGCGCTTGTCGGGTAGCGAAAGCCTTTCGGCAGCCGCTAATATTTTTATGGGACAAACCGAGGCTCCGTTGTTGGTCCGTCCTTTTATCGCCAAAATGACCCGGTCAGAATTATTCTGTTTGATGGTAGGCGGGATGGCCACCATTGCCGGCAGTGTTCTAGCCGCGTATGTCGGATTGTTGGGCGGTGGAAGTTTGGAAGAGAAAACACTGTTTGCGACTTATCTTCTTTGTGCATCAATCATGAATGCGCCAGCGGCCATCGTCCTTTCGAAAATATTTTGCCCGCAAGATGAGCCGGAGAAAATTGATTCAAATCTGACGGTGAACAAGGAACAGATTGGAGTAAACTTGATAGATGCTGTTGCCAGCGGTGCGGCCGATGGATTAAAACTGGCATTGAACATTGGCGGAATGTTGATTGCATTCATCGCCATTATTTATGCGGTGAATTGGATTCTCATTGATTTTGTTGGTGCGGTAACAGGGCTTAATGAATTTGTGGTGAGTAGCACCAACGGAACCTTCAAAGGGTTTTCATTGCAATATATTTTAGGCCAGGTATTTCGCGTCTTTGCTTTCGCGATGGGCGTAGAGTGGAGCCAGACCTTGCAAGTGGGCAGTTTGCTCGGCCAGAAAATGGTGATCAACGAATTTGTGGCGTACGTAGATTTATCTCAAATGAAAATTGCGGGTACGCTAGATGAAAAATCTATTCGCATAGCTACCTACGCGCTCTGCGGCTTTGCCAACTTCAGTTCCATCGCTATTCAAATCGGTGGCATAGGCGGTATGGCACCCAGCCGACAAGGCGATCTATCTAAGTTAGGTTTGCGTGCTATGCTGGCTGCATCTTTGGCTACGATGATGACTGCCACCATTGCGGGGGCGATTTTTTAACTCCCGTCTTCCGATTAGCCCTGAATGATTCTTTGGCTTTGGAGTTCCAGATTACCCGACAAATTTTGATTACCGCGCGCTAACATGCTCGAAGGAAATCCCTCGCTTTTGCTGGTGTTCTTCATTAGCAAACGAAATAAACACGGAGGACTGGGATTATAAATAGAAAATGTATAGGCTGGTAATAATTAAAAGTGATGAATGCATATTGGTGAAGAACCCTATATGTAGCGCAGTGAGGTAAGAATATGAACTACACTTGCTTTGATAGGAGCCAACTAAGAAAATCTGCGGGGTTAAGAATGGGAATTCCGCGAAATGGATGGAGTGCGAGCAGACCTTTATCTCCACTAATAACTACTTCTGCTTTGGCAGCTACAGCTAACTCAAGCCACATGTCATCTTCAGCATCTCGGCAAGCAACAATTCGTTCTGTCACGTCACTAGTTTTGGTTAAATTAATAAACGTGGCAATCAACTCTACTTTGTCCACATTTTGTAAGAATTTTTGGAGTTTGGGCTTTTCTAACGTAGAAGCCAGTTCTGCAAGGGTTTCATCCGATTTTACCAACTGCCCATGTGCACGTGCTAAGTCGAAGGCTTTTCTGGCAGTACCTTCGCCCATGGCCGCACTTATCAACACATTGGTATCAAAAACAAAAACCATTTATTGGTCTCCCAACAAAGTCGGTAATTCATTCAAGTCGAGCCCTTGCTTTTTGGCATATAAAGCCATATCGTCCATTACTTGGTTTATCGAGCGCTTGGGCTTTACAACAAATGCTTGGATAAGCCGCGACAGCGACCTCTTTTCATTTTCTGAGAGAAGTTCTATTTGTTCTTCAATTTCGGGCGAAAGCGGCAGCGAGATCATATACGTATGTTTTTAATAATCAAAGATAGCAAACAAATGAAAACCAACTGGCATGAATGCACGAATCGAATTTAGAAATAGACGATAGTCGAAGGTCAACAGTTCTGTCGCTTTTGCGGGTGTTCTTCACCAGCAAACGTGGTAAACACGGAGGATGGTTATTTATGAATAGAAAATGAATAGGCTAGCGATAGTTATAAATTAGAAACGCACGTTGGTGAAGAACACCAACGTGGGCGGGGGCCTCTTTGGCTACGATGATGACAGCCGCGATTGCCGGGGCGATTTTTTAGCTCCCGTCATCCAATTTTTCAATTGCCGTTGTATTTCGACTTGTGTGAATGAGTTCCAAAATTCGCACTTCAGTTTCATTTACCCGATAAATAATTTTATAGCTCCATTCAATCAAGGAACGGTATTCTTTGCCATTGTTTTGGAGATAGGGTTTCCCTCGAAAACCTTTCAGGTATATTTTTTAAACCGGAGGTGATTTTTAGGAGCTCTACCCTTAATTTTTGGGCTGCACTTGGTGATTCCTCTCGGACATATTCTATCTGCACTCATTTTCTTTTTTTGAATCTACTAGTTGACATCTTCGGTCAGCGCTCGTTTGCAACGAGTGCCCTTATTATAGTTCTAACATAGGCGCGTAAACGCGCGCTGACCGGGGTGAGTGATGAAAGGCTAGGGCGACTTTAAAATTCATCTAAAAATCGCCCCTTAATCCCCAAGTATTATATATCTTGGACCTTTGATACGCCTATGTCAAAGATATACTCAACCCTCGTTGCGCTTGTGCTTTTAGGCGCCTGTTCATCCCGCAAGGAGAAAATTCCAGAAACACCGCTTATGCCCGGAAAATCAGAAAAGATGGTGGTCTATCAAATGATGACCCGCCTATTCGGTAATACTAATGCTACCAATAAGCCTTGGGGTACCATGCAAGAAAATGGCGTGGGCAAAATGAATGACATCAACCAAGCGGCTTTACTGGGGCTGAAAGAATTGGGCGTCACTCATGTTTGGTACACGGGCATTTTAGAACATGCAGTGTTAACAGACTATACTCAGTACGGTATTCCGCTGGACGATGCGGACGTTGTGAAGGGGAGGGCGGGTTCGGGTTATGCTATTAAAGATTATTATGATGTTGATCCGGATTTGGCCGTGGATGTTAAAAATCGGATGAAGGAATTTGAGCAGTTGGTAGAGCGGACTCATCAGGAAGGATTGAAAGTTATCATCGACTTTGTGCCCAATCATGTTGCGCGTACTTACAAAAGTGACGTTAAGCCTGATGGTGTAAAAGACATTGGAGAAAGTGACGATAACACAGTTGCTTTTAAGCCGACCAACAATTTTTATTACTTGCCCGGGCAATCATTTCAGCCGCCAGCTGATTACAACTCATTAGGCAACGATACTTTCCCCACTAAGGACAAAAAATATTCTGAAAATCCTGCCAAAGTAACAGGCAACGATCAGTTTACGGCTTCTCCCGGCATCAACGAATGGTTCGAAACCATCAAGTTGAATTATGGCGTGGACATCCAAAATAACCGCACCACTCATTTTGATCCCATCCCAGATACTTGGGTGAAGATGAAAGATATTTTGATTTTTTGGGCCAATAAAAAGGTTGATGCGTTCCGTTGCGACATGAGTGAAATGGTACCGGTAGAATTTTGGCACTGGGCGATTCCGCAAGTGAAGGCCGTGAATAAGGATATTATTTTTATCGCTGAGATTTACAATCCGCAGCAATACAAAAATTATTTGGACAACGGTGGCTTTGATTATTTGTACGACAAGGTTCAATTGTATGATACGCTTCGCTTATTGGTCAACCAACGCGCACACGCAGTAGGCATCCCTCAAATCCAAGAGAGTTTAAAAGGCATGAATCATCAAATGCTTCACTTTTTGGAGAATCATGATGAGCAACGTTTTGCTTCGCCCTTCTTTGCGGGTGATGCGTGGAAGGCTGTTCCAGCCATGGTGGTTAGCGCTACTATTGATCAATCACCGATGATGATTTATTTCGGGCAAGAAGTGGGAGAGACTGGTGCTGGCGCAGAAGGTTTTGGTAGTGACGATGGGAGAACCACCATGTTTGATTATTGGGGCGTACCCCACCACCAGAAATGGGTGAATGGAGGAAAGTTTGATGGCGGGCAATTGAGCGATGAGCAAAAGCAGCTGAGACAGTTTTATGGAGATATTTTGAAACTGTCTTCCACCAATCAGGCTATTGCGAGGGGAGAGTATGCTGATTTGACAGCTCATAATTTTCAACAACAAAATATTTCTCATTTAGTAAGCGCTTTCGCGCGATGGTATGGCGAAGAGAATTTGGTTATCGTTTCGAACTTCAATGATAAAACTGAAAAAATTAAGATTATTTTGCCAGATGAGTTGGCAACTGCCATGAAGCTGGAAAAAGGAAAAGCCTATGTGGGACGTGATTTAATTCGGAGCGGTGCAGAGATAGGCTTCAACGAATCGCTCGTGGCAGAAATGGAATTGCCAGCTTATAGTTCTTTCATTTTAAAAATTAAGTAGTACATGCAAGGAAAGTCGAGAGTTATCATAGAGAACGTGCAGCCGCTGGTAGACGGTGGCTTATTTCCTGCGAAGCGAACCATCGGAGAGACCGTACAGGTCTCGGCCAGTATTTATGCAGATGGACACGATCACCTACGTGCTTGCGTATTATATAGAAAGTCAGGTGAAGATCATTGGAATACAGTTGAGCTTCAACCCACGTACAACGATGACTGGCAAGCCACTTTTAAGGTAGAAGAGCAAGGCACTTATTTTTTTACCATCCATGCTTGGATTGATCATTTTAATACCTGGTATGATGGCTTTAAAAAGAAAGCTGCGGCAAAAGTAGATGTAAAAGTGGAGTTGATGGAAGGCGCCCTTTTTTTGAAAACACTTGCCGAAAATGGCAAAGCCAATTTGTTAAACTTGGCGACCAAATTGGAAGATACCAACAAGTATCAACACGGCATTGAGTTGGTACTCAGCGAAGGCTTCGCACAAATTGTGAAAGACTATCCGCTAAAAGAAAATGAAACGCGACTTGACGAAGAGATCGAGGTATTAGTAGAGCATGCCAAGGCCAACTTTAGTTCTTGGTATGAATTCTTTCCGCGGTCAAGTTCATTTGAGGCAGGTAAGCACGGGACGTTTCAAGATTGTATTCGCTTGCTTCCCCGAGTGGCGGCTATGGGCTTCGATGTGTTGTATTTTCCGCCTATCCATCCCATAGGAAAATTGAACCGGAAGGGAAAAAACAATAATGTAAAAGCTCAAAAAGGAGAGCCCGGATCTCCGTGGGCAATTGGCAGCAATGAAGGAGGGCACAAATCCATTTTGCCCGCATTGGGCACGTTGGAAGATTTTAGAAAACTGGTTGCAGAGGCGAAGAAGTTGAACATTGATGTGGCGCTGGACATTGCTTTTCAATGTGCGCCAGATCATCCGTATGTAATAGAGCACCCCGATTGGTTTAAGCAACGCCCCGATGGGTCAATTCAATACGCGGAGAATCCACCAAAGAAATACCAAGACATTTATCCTTTCAACTTTGAATCCGATGATTGGAGGAACTTGTGGGATGAATTGAAATCGGTTTTTTTCTATTGGATAGAGCAGGGTGTCACCATTTTTCGTATCGACAATCCGCACACCAAACCTATTCCATTTTGGCATTGGGTAATCATTGAGGTGCAAAAAGTGCACACGGATATTATTTTTCTTGCGGAAGCATTCACACGACCCAAAGTCATGTCTTCATTGGCCAAGGTTGGGTTTACGCAATCCTATACTTATTTTAGCTGGCGGGTGGGCAAACAAGAAATTATTGATTACATGAATGAGTTGGTGTTGGGACCATCAAGGAATTATTTCCGACCTAATTTTTGGCCGAACACCCCTGATATCTTGCCACATCACCTGCAGATGAAAGGCGAAAATAGTTTTATGTTCCGGTATGCGTTAGCGGCTACGTTGTCTTCGAACTATGGTGTGTACGGACCATCGTATGAGTTCTATGAGAATATGCCGATCGAGGGAAAAGAAGAATATTACAATTCAGAAAAATATGAGGTGCGTCACTATGATTGGAAAAAGACCAATCGCATGACCGACATTATGAGTTTGTTAAATAAGATCCGGAAGGAAAATGCAGCCCTGCAATCTACTTGGAACGTGCAGTTCTGTACTATTGAAAACGACCAACTGATTGCCTATTTGAAAGCCACTGATGATTTGAGTAATATTATTTTAACGATTGTGAATTTGGATCCCGCGGGAAAGCAATCAGGTTATGTGCAGTTGCCGAAAGCTCGACTCGGACTTGGAGACAAAGTCAACGTGAAGCTTCATGATTTGATTACTGATGAGCATTACACGTGGACGCAGGAATGGAATTTTGTGGAGTTGAGCCCCGGTAAAATGCCGTTCCATTTATTCAAATTAGAAGTGCACGAATCGAATATGTGATAGGAATGTAATCAACCCGTTTGAACAATAATCATAGAACGTATAATCGATCATGCCAACCCCTACTGCGAAAAACGACCCACTTTGGTTTAAAGACGCCATCATTTACGAACTAAGTGTTCGCGCTTTCTATGACAGCAACAGAGATGGTATTGGCGATTTTCCGGGATTGATTCAAAAGTTAGACTACCTGGAAGACCTTGGCATCAACACCATTTGGTTGTTACCGTTCTTTCCTTCTCCGCTAAAAGATGACGGTTTTGATGTGAGCGAGTATTGTGATATCCATCCTGACTACGGCACCTTGGCGGATTTCAAATTGTTTTTAAAAGAGGCGCATCGCAGAGGGTTGAAAGTAATTACCGAGTTGGTGCTCAATCATACGTCCGATCAACATCCGTGGTTTCAAAAATCGCGTAAAGCAAGATCGGGTTCTAAGTACAAAGACTATTACGTTTGGAGCGATACGCCCGATAAATATAAGGAAGCGCGAATCATGTTTCAAGATGAGGAAGCCTCCAATTGGTCGTGGGACAATGAAGCCAAAGCGTATTTCTGGCATCGCTTCTATCGTCATCAGCCTGAGCTAAATTTTGAAAATTCCGAAGTACAATTGGAGATGATTAAAGTAGTTGACTTTTGGATGAAGATGGGCGTGGATGGATTTCGATTGCCTTCCATTCCATTTTTGTTTGAAGAGGAGGGAACCAATTGCGAGAACTTGCCCCAAACGCATGCCTTTTTAAAAAGACTTCGTGCTCATATTGATAAGCATTACGATGATCGCATATTAATTGCCGAAGCAAATCTTTGGCCGGAAGACGCGGCCCAATATTTTGGCGAAGGGCAAGAGTGCCACATGAGTTTTAATTACCCGTTGATGCCACGCTTATTTCTGGGCTTGCGCACAGAAGATAGTTATCCGATTATCGACATCATTGAGCAGACACCGACCACTCCGCCTAATAGTCAGTGGGCGTTATTTCTCCGCAATCATGATGAGATCGGTTTGGACATGGTGACGGAAGAGGAAAAAGATTATCTCTTCAAGGCGTATGCCAATGATCCGCACACCAAGCACAATGTCGGCATCCGCAGACGGTTGGCTCCTTTGTTAAACAATGACCGGAGGAAAATTGAATTACTTTATACGATCATGTTTTCCTTGCCAGGGACGCCCGTTTTGTACTATGGCGATGAGATCGGCATGGGTGATAACATTTATTTAGGCGATCGGTTTGGCGTGCGCACGCCCATGCAGTGGAACGTAAATATTAACGCGGGATTTTCGGATGCCAATCCACAAAAATTGTATTTGCCTGTTATCACCGATCCGGTTTATCGTTACGAATCATTGAACGTGGCAACTCTCGAAGAAAATCCCTCCTCGTTGGTTTGGTGGGTAAAGAATGTGCTGGCCATGCGGAAAAGGTTAAATGTTTTTGGCCGTGGAGATTTAAAATTTATAGAAAGTTCCAATGCAAAAGTGTTGTGCTTTGCCAGAACATATCAAGACCAGAAGATAATTGTGGTGGCAAACCTTTCCCAATTTTCCCAAGCAACGACTTTAAATCTGGTGGAATTCAAGGATCGGGACATCACAGAAGTGTTTAGTCAAAATCGCTTTATGAATGTGGGCGATGGGGAGTATCCAATTACCATCGGCCCCTATGGGTACTTCTGGTTTCAGGCGGACGTATCGGAAAAGAAAGATGCCACCACTACGAGTTCGGAGCTTTTTCTTTATCAAACAGATGTTTCTTGGGAAAAACTTTTTGCTAACTACAATGAAGTTCGCGTAATCGAAAGAAAAATTCTGCAGCCATTTATGAAAAAATGCCGATGGTTTGGCGGCAAGGCCAAGATCGTTAGCAAAATGAATGTCCACAAAGTCATTCCTGTGAAGGTGGAAGGAGAAACGCATTACATGACCATTATTCAAGTTGATTATGTGCAGCGATTACCGGAACTCTATTTCTTGCCTATGTGCTTCGTGCAGTCAGACAGTATGTTTGATAAGGTAGAGTACACCGCCCAAAGTGTTATTAGTCGTGCCGAAATACAAGGCAAGTCTGGTTTCATTTTAGACAGCAGTTACCATCGTGAGTTCCGCGATTTCTTGTTCACTAGCATGGATAAGAAAGTACGAATAAAAGAGGAGGGAGGAACATTGGAATTTAACTCGAGCGTGTATACAAAGCTCAACGCTGAGAAAGTCGAATCAAAAATCTTGAAAGCCGATCAAAGCAACACGGCCATTATTTACAACGATCAATTTTTCTTTAAATTCTATCGTAAAATTGAGAATGAACTCAATCCTGATTTAGAGATTGTTCGCTTCCTTTCGGAGAATACAAGCTTCCGAAACGCCCCAAAATATGCAGGGAGTATCGAGTATCGCGACACAGAAGGAAATACTACTGTCTTTGGATTATTACAGGAAAAGGTAGAAAACCAAGGTGACTCTTGGGTGATGACCATTGATTCCGTTGGCCGTTTTTACGAGCGCGTGATGGCCAAGGCTAAAAAAGAAAAACTACCTCAGCTCATCAATAGAGATGCCGTCAAATTTGAAGAAGCCCCTGAGTTGATCCAGGAATTTATTGGCCGTGGTTTTTATGAGCGTGTCGTGCGGCTGGGGCAACGCACTGCTGAGATGCACCTGGCACTTCAATCCGACAGTACCACTTCGGCTTTTGTGCCTGAATATTTTACTGCCAACTACCAGCGATCGCTGTATTCTACTTTGCGAAAATTGCTGAGAGACCGATTCAAAATGTTGGAACAGGCGATGCCAAAGCTGAATGCAGAAACGCAGAAATTGGGGCGGGAGGTGTTGGAAATGGAAGACCTTATACTCGAATGTTTTAGTTTGATTTATAAGACTCGGATAAATGCAATAAAAACGCGCATTCATGGAGACTACCATTTGGGGCAGGTACTTTTTACCGGTAAAGACTTTGTGATTATTGATTTTGAAGGTGAACCTGGTTTTAGTTTTAGTGAACGCAGATTAAAAAAGAGCCCGATGAAAGATGTGGCGGGCATGATGCGCTCGTTCCACTATGCTGCCTTCGGAAAAATTCTGCTAAATGAAAATTATCGCGAAAAAGATATCGAGTTTTTAGAGCAATGGGCAGAACAATGGCAGCACTACGTGAGCCGGTTTTATTTGGGTGCTTATTTGGAACGGATGGGAATGGAAAAATCACTCTCTTCTGAGAACGAAATTTTGATTCGCACTTACTTGGTAGAAAAAGCTGTTTACGAATTGGGTTACGAGCTAAATGGCCGCCCTGATTGGGTAAATATTCCGTTACGAGGAATCCGGTATCAAATAAAGAGATATTTAGAGGCGAAGGAGTTAAATAAAAAGAAGAAGTAGAACTTTTAATTCAACATTATGGGTAAAAAAATAGTCTCTAAAAGCATTGCAGAAGAACCGGATCAATTTAGCCTGTTGACTGACTTTGATATTCACTTGTTTAGATCGGGCAAGCATTTTAAGCTATATGAAAAATTGGGTGCACATTTGAACAAATTCAAAGGTGAAGAAGGAACATACTTTGCCGTGTGGGCGCCCAACGCGCGCGTGGTTTCCGTAATTGGAAATTTCAACCAATGGAACACCAAGGATCATACGCTAACTCCTCGTTGGGATGAGTCAGGCATTTGGGAAGGATTTTTTCCTGGCATCGGAAAAGGCGAAGTTTATAAGTATGCTATTCATTCAAACACAGGTGAGTACTTGGAGAAGGCAGACCCGTTTGCTTTTTATTCTGAAATTGCCCCTGCTACTGCTTCGGTTGTTTGGGATCACGAATATAAATGGAAGGACAGCAGTTGGATGAACGATCGTAAAAAATCAATTGGAGTACCGAAACCTTATTCAGTTTATGAAGTTCACTTGGGCAGTTGGAGAAGAAAATTAGAGGATGGCAATCGCTCGTTGAGCTACAAGGAGTTGGCTGATGAATTGGTTTACTATGTGAAAGAAGCGGGCTTCACGCATGTGGAGTTTCTTCCGGTAATGGAGCACCCATTTTTTGGATCATGGGGCTATCAATTGACAGGATACTTTGCGCCCACGAGCCGTTTTGGTAATCCTCAAGAGTTTATGCAGTTGGTGGATGCGTTTCACAAAGCGGAAATCGGAGTGATACTGGATTGGGTTCCCTCCCATTTTCCCGGAGATGCCCACGGCCTTTATAAATTTGACGGAACTAATTTGTACGAACATTCCGATCCCCGCAAGGGATTTCATCCAGATTGGAGCAGTTACATTTATAACTATGGCCGGGATGAAGTTCGTTCATTCTTAATTAGCAACGCCCTCTTCTGGTTGGAAATTTATCATGCTGACGGCTTGCGAGTGGATGCAGTTGCGTCTATGCTTTATTTGGATTATTCGCGCAAAGCAGGTGAGTGGATACCGAATGAATACGGAGGAAATGAAAACCTTGAAGCCATTTCATTCTTGAAGGAATTCAACGAAGTGGTGTATGGAAGCTTCCCAGATACAATTACTATTGCCGAAGAGTCTACCGCTTGGCCAAGCGTATCGAAGCCAACCTACATGGGCGGATTAGGCTTCGGACAAAAATGGATGATGGGCTGGATGCACGACACGCTTCATTATTTTAAGCTCGATCCAGTTTATCGAAAATATCACCAAGACGAAATTACTTTCAGTATCATTTACGCTTTTACGGAAAACTTCATGTTGCCCCTTTCACACGATGAAGTGGTGCATGGCAAAGGATCGCTGCTGGGTCGTATGCCCGGAGATGAGTGGCGCAAATTCGCAAGCCTGCGACTTATGTTTTCCTACATGTACACCCATCCCGGCACCAAGCTAATTTTCATGGGAGGAGAATTTGGTCAAAGCTCTGAATGGAATCACGATCGCAGTATTGATTGGGATGCACTGAACTACGCCCCGCACCAAGGCATTTTAAAATTGATGAAAGATTTAAATGCGTTGTATAAAACCGAGAAAGCGTTGTACCACTATTCATTTGATGCAAAGGGTTTTGAATGGTCGGACTATGGAGATCGGGAGAACAGTGTGATCGTTTACATTCGCAAAGCAGAAGATAAAAATGAATTGATGATGGTGATTTGCAACTTCACGCCAGCAACGCGATCTCTTTATCGCATCGGGGTACCGTATCGCGGCACCTGGAAAGAAGTATTCAATTCCGATGATGTAAAGTATGGTGGAAGCGGAGTGTTAAATTCGGGACTGTTGTACACCACACCAGTGAAGTACCATGGTAAGGACAATTCGGTCGCCCTTACCTTGCCACCCTTGGGTATCACTGTGTTAAAATTAAACGAGGAGATGGCGGAGTTTGAGTTAGAATAATTGAAGAATTTGATCGAAGGCTACAGGCCGCACGCTTCAAGCCACATGCTGTTACCAACTGTTGAAAAGAAATACAAACGAGCATGAAGCTTGAGGCCTGAATCTTGTAGCCAAAATAAAGTAACCTTTTAAAATAAGACACGACCCCAAGTGAGTAAATCATCCAATAAATTCATCTGCATCCACGGTCATTTTTATCAACCTCCTCGCGAAAACGCATGGTTAGAAGTGATTGAAATTCAAGACAGTGCGCATCCTTATCATGATTGGAACGAGCGCATTAGTGCGGAATGCTATGGCCCCAATGCGGCATCCCGTATTTTGGATCGGGTGGGAGGGGTGATCAAAAAAATTACCAACAATTACTCCCGCATCAGTTTCAACTTTGGGCCTACACTTCTTTCGTGGATGGAGTGGCACGATAAAGAAACCTACCACGGAATATTAGAGGCTGACAAAGAAAGCATCCAACGCTTTGGCGGACACGGATCGGCCATGGCACAGGTTTTCAATCATATGATCTTGCCGTTGGCCAATAGAAGAGATAAAGAAACGCAAGTGATCTGGGGAGTTCGCGATTTTGAAAAAAGATTTAAACGAAAGCCCGCGGGCATGTGGCTTGCTGAAACTGCAGTAGATACAGAATCACTGGAGATACTGGCCGAGCAGGGGATTACCTTCACCACATTGGCTCCACGGCAAGCAAAAGCGATCCGCAAAATTGGAGAACCCCATTGGACGGAAGTAAATAATCAAACAATCAATACTCGTAGAAGTTATAAATGTCAGTTGCCTTCAGGAAAAAGCATTGTGCTCTTCTTTTATGACGGAGATATCTCGCAATCGGTGGCTTTCAATGGCCTGCTCTATGATGGGAAAGGATTTGCGGAACGACTGATCAATTCGATAGATAATAGTGATTCAACAAATCAGTTGATTCATATTGCCACAGACGGAGAGACATACGGCCACCACCATAAGCACGGTGAAATGGCGTTGGCATCTGCGTTGGATTATATCGAAAAACAATCTGATGTAGAGTTGATCAACTATGCATCACATGCAGCGCGATTTGCACCCGAGTATGAAGTGCAGATCATTGAAGATAGTTCGTGGAGTTGTGTGCATGGCGTTGAGCGTTGGAGAGATAACTGTGGTTGTAATTCGGGCAAGCCGGGTTACACCCAAACATGGAGAAAGCCTTTGCGCGAAGCATTGGATTGGTTGAGAGACACCCTCAACGTAATTTTTGAGGAAGAGGGAAAAAAATTATTCCAAGATCCGTGGGAAGCACGGAACGAATATATCAAGATCGTACTCAGCCGCACAGATGAATTGGTCAACCGATTTGTAAAAAAGCAGGCATTGCACGAGGGCATTGATATTAACAAGGCCTTACGGCTAATGGAGTCACAGCGGCACGCCATGCTCATGTACACAAGTTGTGGGTGGTTCTTTGACGAGATTTCTGGAATAGAAACTGTGCAGGTGATGCAGTATGCTTGCCGAGCCATTCAACTGTCCAAACAGCTCACCGATCAAGATCTGGAGTCCGAATTTCTTGCGCGGTTAGAAGATGCCCCCAGTAACGTTACTGCTTATGAAAACGGAGCCAATGTCTATCGCAAATTGGTTTGGCCATCGAAAACAAATTTGACCAGGGTAGGTATGCACTATGCTGTGTCATCCATTTTTGAAGATGATCCGGAAACATTGCCGTTGTTTAACTACAAAGCAATCAACGAATTTTTTGTTAAAAAAGAAGCCGGGGAACAGAAGCTTGTTACGGGCATTACCAAAGTGAAATCATTGGTGACCCGGTCGGAAAAGAAATTTGCTTTTGCCGTTATCTATTTGGGCAAACACGATCTGATTGGAAACTTGTCGTTGGATGTCGAGCCGGACAAGTTTTTCGGGATGCAGTTTCGCATGGTCAATGCGTTTGAAGAGGGTAGATTGGGCGATGTCATCAGTATCATGCAAACCTACTTTGGGCCGGAGAAATATTCGATTTGGTCGTTGTTCAAAGAAGAGAAAAGAAAAATTTTGGATTTCATTGCTTCCCAAGGTATGGAGGACATTGAAAGCTCTTTGCGCAGAACCTACAACCGTGATTATCCGTTGGTCAATGCGCTTTCAAATAATGACATTCCTATTCCGAAGGCTTATAAAACAACGTTTGAGTATATTCTAAATGCAGACTTACTGAAGTGCTTTCAGCCGGAAAAAATCAACATAAAAACGCTTGAACGTATTGTCGGAGAACTCGAACGATGGAGTCTAAAAATTGAGGATGCTGGTAAAGTTGAACGATTGGCAGGCGAAAGTATTTTTAAGGAGATAAAACGGGTGCGGGGCGAGCGGGAGAATGTAAAACGCATCGAACGACTTAATCGTCTGTTTCCGGTATTGGAAAAATTTAGACTCGAACCCAATTTACATCAGAGCCAGAATCTGTACTTCGAAATGTCGCTAGAGCACAAAGCCAAAAAGCCTTCCGAACTCAATGAAGATTGGATGAAACAGTTTTATTTATTAGGAGATAATTTGGGGGTGAAGGTGGAATAGATCAGGTTTTCGGTTACAGGTTTCAAGTTTTGATGATCGTAAGTTACTACCTGTAAATGGAAACCGGCAACACCTTTCACTCCTTCGGATATTTTGCAATTGCGCCCACGCAAATGACTTTCCACTTTCCCTCTTTGGTCTTTTCCAAAACGCGCATTTGTGATGTTTCATCGCGGTCGATATCATCTTTTACTTTTTGCACAAATCGCACGTAAGCGCCATTTCCGTAAACGCGTATTTCTTGCCACTCATTTGTTACCGTAGCCCTGGATGGCTTAGAACTTTTAAAGTAATCCTTAAAATTCTTGTCAATGGCATTCCACCCTTCTACATAACTGGTAGCTGTTGAGTCTGAGTAAGACCAATAAGAATAAGTTGCGTTTAACCAAGTGTCTGCCCAATTCTTATAATCTACATTCATAAATGAGGTGGTCTCTTTGGCCACTACAATCTTGATGGCTTCAACATCTTTTGATTGACCAGCGGAAGTAACGATTTGGAAAAGCCCGATCATGAAGATTAACAATGGTTTAAGCAGAGTTTTCATAGTGGATGGGTTAGTTGGTTTGTAAATTCAATATATAGAAAAGTGATCAGAACATTCAGTTATTATCCAAAAAATTATCAAATACAGACGGAAATCGTGAACAACGATTCTTAAAAATAGGTAGATTGTGTTTTATTAACCGACATTTATGATGACAAGAGAGACTCTGATAGTAATTAAAGATCATCGCGTAACACCCGGAAAAAAGGTCAAACTAAAGGATTTCCCAACAAAGTATGAGCGCAAGACCTTAAATAAACAAGACGCTGAGCTTCTATTGGGGGCGGGCCGCAAACACCTTGCAGAAGTGCAGGATAAACTATACGCCAGTAGTAGGCACAGCGTGCTCATCATCCTTCAGGCGATGGATGCAGCGGGCAAAGATGGCGCGGTAAAGCATATCATGTCCGGCTTTAATCCATTGGGGGTGAAAGTGTACAGTTTTAAAGCTCCGAATTCTACAGAGTTGGATCATGATTACTTCTGGCGGCATCAACTGGCATTACCCGCCCGGGGTGAAATTGCGATTCACAACCGCTCGCATTACGAGAATGTGTTGGTCACCAAAGTACACCCGGAGTGGATACTCAAAGAAAACATTCCGGGCATCGACTCGGTAAAAAAAATTGATGATGCCTTTTGGGAAAGGCGATATAAGCAGATCAAGCGCTTCGAAAAGAACCTTGCTGAAAATGGAACTGTCATTTTGAAATTCTTTCTGCACATTTCTAAAAAGGAACAGAAGAAACGATTTTTAGAACGGCTCGAAGATCCAACGAAGAACTGGAAATTCTCGTTGGGCGATTTGAAGGAGCGCGGACATTGGGATGCCTATCAGAAAGTGTATGAGACAGCCTTGTCAGAAACATCAATAGATGTGGCACCCTGGTTTGTTATACCCGCTGACGATAAATGGTATGCGCGTTTGGCTATCGCAGAAATTGTCGCCTGTGAATTTGCCAAACGTGATATCAATTACCCAACTGTAAGCCCTGCACAAAAGGAAGAGTTACAGAAAGCAAAGGCGCAATTACTGGCTGAGGAAAACGGGAAACCCCAAAAAATCAAAGCGGAGAAAAGGTAGGGGTAATGTTTTACCGTTGACTTTCGTCAAAAGAGTTGAGGTGGACGATGACAAGGCAAGCTTGTGAAGCTTGTTGGCAATTGGCCTAGGTGAAGTCAGTCTCGGTAATTATTGGAAAGAGCAGAAGCTGATAGAAACTGGGAAATATTGGCAGTCTTACGCTTGAGCCAATCGCTGAGATTTGTGTTGTTTCAAGTACGGCAGAAATTAACGATTGCTAGCGGGATCGCCTCAAATTTAAATAGAATATATTCAGTTGGCGGTTTCTTTAAAAACCATTTTACCAATGTCAGACTGAGCTTGTCGAAGTCAATTATCAAATTCTTAATCAAGAATTACGTTTCCACAGCTCAACAAGACAGGATTTTTAGAGATGCCTATTTTAATTTCGTGTCTTTGTTTATCATTAATAAAAAATTTGTTCAGCGGGACTTCTGATAAAAGAACTGCAAGCTCGCCTGCCTTTTCGTTGGCCACCGCGAGAAGGTTGGGAAATCGCTGTGTTCTTGCTGCTCGTTGCGCCAACCTGACATATCCTGAAATCCTGCCAAACTAAATTTATTATTATTTTTTCTGAACGTTGATTTGAATTGGAAATGATTATTTAATGCAAACCATTATTCTAAAACTGTGCCACAAACTTGCGTAACTTTAAATGGCACTTTTATTAAATAT